>Ga0182027_10007039_pt1 | contig 16689 bp, 15 predicted proteins | sample 712E1DmetaG_FD_121300 | JGI IMG/M metagenome (GOLD analysis project Ga0182027, IMG submission 121300) | Permafrost microbial communities from Stordalen Mire, Sweden - 712E1D metaG (Illumina Assembly) | ecosystem: Environmental > Terrestrial > Soil > Wetlands > Permafrost | place: Sweden... | reverse complement strand
AGTTCGGCCGGATGTCGCACGAGGAAGTTGTGCTTGGTGATCGGCAGGGTGAGCCCGTAGGTGTCCACCTCTTGAAAGGCGTCCGTGCCGAGCAGCGACTGGGAAACCTGGCCGGTGATGGCCACGAGAGGCACGGAATCAAGCCGGGCGTCGGCGATCGCGGTCAGCAGGTTGGTGGCGCCCGGCCCGGACGTGGCCAGGCACACGGCGGCTTTGCCGGTGACGCGGGCCATCCCTTGCGCGATGAATCCTGCGCCCTGTTCATGGCGCGTGAGGATATGACGGATGGGGCTGCGGTGCAGCGCGTCGTAGAACGGCAGGATGGCCCCGCCGGGGATGCCTGCGATGGTGCGGATGCCTTGCCGTTCGAGCAAGATCCGCAGGAGGTTGGCGCCGGTGATTTTCATGGAGGTTCGCGTTGCGAGCCCGCTCCTTTGACGCGATCCGGCGGAGGCAAAAAAAAAGCCCCCCCCGGTGCGACACCGGAGGGGGCAAAGTCTGATTGACAATCAGAACCCTCGCGGCGTGCGCCCGAGCGCAACGACGACGACGACCACGAGGGTGAGGCCGAGCAACGATAGCGTCGTTTTACCGGAAGGATTCATTAACGAGCCGCGAGAAAGGGCGAACAAACGGTCGCTGTCAAGACGACAAACGGGCGAGTATTCACTATTCCCCGACTTCGTGTGTCGCCTTGAAAGCCATCGCTGCAACGCCGCCGCCCAGGAGATCGGCCACCAGATAGACGATGAGCTGATGCAAATTCGCCAGGCCCATCACGAAAACGCCAAGGCCGACCGCCGGATTGAAGGCGCCCCCGGAGATTCCACCGACCGACACTGCGCCCGCCAGCACCGTGAAGCCAATGGCCAGGCCGTAGAACGAATTGCCAGCCGTGCCTTTGGCGGTGGCTGAATTCAGCACCACCCAGGCCAGTGCAAATGTGAAGAGGAACTCAACAACCAGCGACGCCTTGGTGGAATGCAGGGCAGGGAGCGCGCGTCCGTGGAAGATGGCGATGACGAGCAAGGCGGCCGCGAGTCCGGCGAGCAACTGGGCGATCCAGTAGGGCGCCACATCCTTGGCTTCGCATTTTCCGCGCAGCCAGACGGCGAGCGTGACCGCAGGGTTGAAATGCCCGCCGGAGACGTGTCCGCCGGCAAAGATCATGACCATGAGAATCGAGCCTATCGCGACGGGCGCCAGGGCGGCGCCGGAACGAACCGCTGCGCCCACCGTGAAGACGAGGAAGAATGTACCAATGAATTCGACGAGGTATTTTTTCATGAGTATGAGGAATCGCTCGATTTAGGATGATTTCGCAGCGGTGTCGAGCGGGCAGGCGAGGCGGCAGTTTCCATGGGCGGGTCTCCCGATTGACGGGGCCTCAAGTTGCATTGGCATCTTGCCCGTGTTTGACAGGCTGACACAAACCCACGGACGGGACGCCCGTGCCACGAAGGGTTGCCCGACCTCACCGTCAGTCGGGAGATGGGGCCAGTGTTCAATGGCGCTGGAAACAGCTCTGTTCTTGTTTGTAAGCTGGTTCGGGCCCGTTTGTTTTCCCGTACGGCTTGCAGGGGGGCGCGGCGGTGGATATGGCTTTGCGCACACATGCCAAAGCCGGAAGAGCCCAAGATCATTTTCTCCATGATCGCCGTGTCGAAGGCGATCGAGCGGAAACAGATCCTCCGTGACATCAACTTGTCGTTCTATTACGGCGCCAAGATCGGCGTGCTCGGTCTGAATGGCTCGGGGAAGAGCTCCTTGCTGCGGATTCTTTCCGGGCGCGATCATGAATACGACGGCGAAGTCCATTTCGAGCCGGGGTACACGGTGAACCTGCTCGAACAGGAGCCGCAGGTGGACCCGGCCAGGACGGTGCGCCAATGTGTCGAAGAGGGGGTGAAGCCCCTGACCGATCTGGTCGCCGCCTATGACGCAACCTGGGATGCGCTGAGCGAAGCGCCGGATGACGAGGCCAGGGACCGGGTGGCCCAGCGGCAGAGTGAGCTACAGGATGAAATCGAGCGCCTCAGCGCATGGGATGTGGCGGCGCAGGTTGAACAGGCGATGGACGCGCTCCGCTGTCCTCCGCCCGATACGCTGGTGAGCGTCATCTCCGGCGGCGAACGGCGTCGCGTCGCGCTCGCGCGTCTCCTGCTGCAAAAGCCTGACATTCTGCTCCTCGACGAACCGACCAACCACCTTGATGCCGAGACCGTCCAGTGGCTGGAGCAGCATCTGCAGCGTTACGCGGGCACGGTGATCGCCGTGACACACGACCGCTATTTCCTGGATAACGTCGCGGGTTGGATACTGGAGCTTGATCATGGGTACGGGATTCCATGGAAAGGCAACTACTCCTCGTGGCTCGAACAGAAGCAGCGGCGACTGGCGATCGAGCAGCGCACGGAGGATCGCCGGCAGAAGGCCATGGCGCGCGAACTCGAGTGGATTCACTCGTCGGCCAAAGCGCGGCAGTCGAAAGGCCAGGCGCGTATCAACGCTTACGAGGCGATGTTGCAGCAAAACGTTGCGGAGAAGGAGCGGGAATTCGAGATCGTCATCCCGCCCGGTCCGCGATTGGGCCGGCTCGTGGTCGAGGCGGCGGGGGTGTCCAAAGCCTTTGGCGACAACCTGCTCTTTGAGAACCTGAGCTTCTCGCTGCCACCGGGCGGGATTGTCGGTGTCATCGGTCCGAACGGCGCGGGCAAGACGACGCTGTTCAGGCTGATCACCGGCGCGGAGAAAGTGGACGCCGGCGTGCTCCGCATCGGCGACACGGTGAAGCTCGCCCACGTCGATCAATCACGGGACAGCCTGCCGGATGGAGCGACGATCTGGGAGGCGATCAGCGGCGGGCAGGAGTTGCTGGCGTTGGGCGCCCGCATGGTGAATTCGCGTGCCTATTGCGCCCAGTTCGGTTTCACGGGGCCGGACCAGCAAAAGAAGGTCGGCGTGCTGTCGGGTGGCGAGCGCAACCGCGTGCATCTGGCGCGCCTGTTGAAAACGGGGGCGAATGTCATCCTGCTCGACGAACCGACCAACGACCTCGACGTGAATTCCATTCGCGCCCTGGAGGAGGGGCTGGAGACGTTCGCCGGGTGTGCGGTGATCGTGGCGCATGACCGCTGGTTCCTCGACCGCGTGGCCACGCACATTCTCGCATTCGAGGGCGACAGCCAGGTGCATTGGTTCCCGGGCAACTATTCTGCCTACATGGAAGACTATCGGCGCCGCAAAGGGCACGACGCCGACCGCCCCCACCGGATCAAATACCGGCACCTCACGCGCGGGTGAGTCTCCGCCCGCCGGCCTTCGAGATGGCATCAACCTTCTACGTCGAGATTGACGTGAGTCATTGTCGACGTATGTCACGGTTTGCGTGACAAACCCTGGAGCCGGCTTGGGCCTGGGGACTTGTCCGGTCGTATTTCGCTGAGACTTCCATCCATGCCAGAACGCATTGCGATCGTCCTGGGCGACATCACCCGGATTCCGGCCGACGCGATCGTCAACGCCGCCAACAAGTCGCTGCTCGGCGGCGGGGGCGTCGACGGCGCGATCCACGACGCCGCGGGGCGGGAGCTGTACGAGGAGTGCCGCACGCTGGGCGGCTGCGAGGTCGGCCAGGCGAAGGTGACGCGCGGCTACCGCCTGCCGGCAAAACACATCATCCACACGGTGGGGCCGCGGTGGCGTGGCGGGAAGGAAGGCGAGGCGGAGTTGCTGGCGTCCTGTTACCACTCTGCGCTGGCACTTGCTGCACAGCAGAGATTCGAGAGCGTCGCATTCCCATCAATCAGCACCGGCATTTTTGGTTACCCTATCGAGCAGGCGAGCCGGATCGCCCTCCGGACCGCGCGGGGATTTCTCTCGGATCACGCGTTGCCGCGGCGGGTGACCTTCGTGTGTTTTTCCGGCAGCGATCTCGCGGAATATCGACGGGCGTTCGCGGAGACGGCCGAGGGCGGAGCGAAACATGCAGACAAGTAGCGGCGAGTATCAGCGAGCCGGCGTTTGCTTTCGGATCCACTCGCCGTTTCGACAGGCTCAAGGCCCCGAGCATGTCGAGGGGCTGGCGCTCGCGGCCACCGGACAGGCGGTGCGCCCGAAGAGTCGGTCGCTCTGGTGTTCGCTGAGACTCTTCACCCGGCGCCTTGCGATAAGGCCGAAGGTGATTTCTGTCTTCCGGATATCATGAGAGCATTTATCCTGGGGCTATTGCTGGCGGTGGGCGCGACAGCGACTGCCACGGCGGCCGGGGAGACAAATTCGATGCAAAACAAAACGGAATCAGTGGTTATCGGCGGAGGGTGCTTCTGGTGCATGGAAGCGGTGTTTGATCATGTACCCGGGGTCAAATCGGCGGTTTGTGGCTACGCGGGCGGCCGCACCAAGAATCCGACGTACGAGGAGGTCTGCACCGACGCCACGGGCCATGCGGAGGTTGTCCGCATCGAATTTGATCCGATGGCGACCAGCTATGAGAAGCTGCTTGCGGTCTTCTTCAACGCGCACGATCCCACTACGATGAACCGCCAGGGCGGCGATGAGGGGACCCAATACCGGTCGATCATCCTGTATGCCAACGAAGCGCAGAAAGAGGCGGTTGAAAAGGCAAGGGCGGCGGCGCAGGCGAGGTATTCCGGTCCGATCGTGACGGAGATCGTGCCGCTGGCCGTGTTCTATGCCGCGGAGGAGCACCACCAGCACTATTTTGCGAAGAACCCAACGGCAGGCTACTGTCGGGTCGTCATCAAGCCGAAGGTCGTGAAGCTGCAGCAGGAAGGCGTGATCTCGAATTGACTGGTGGGAAGCCCGCTTGCGGGCGAACTGGTTGGCGCGGCGCCGTGCAGGCCGCGAGATTCGGCGGCGCGATTCCGAGGGCCCCATCGCCCGTCCCTCGACCCCGCTCGGGACCCTGAGCCTGTCGAACGGACGAGCGGGCTTTCTACGCCCATCACCTGGCGGCATCTCGTTCACGGGTGAGCCCGGGCATTCTTGAATAGCCACGGCTTGGCCTTCATGCGCCTGCTGCAAGCCCCGGCTCAGATCACAGCGCCGCCTGGAGGATCGCGGTGAGCTCGTCCGTCGTGAGCGGAAGGGGATTCGCCTTCATGCTGCTAGCCTTCGCCGCCTTCGCCACGAGCGTGGGAACCGACTCGGAACTGACGCCATAGGTGCGTAGCCGCGGGATGCCTAATTCCGCGACCAGACCGCGCACCCACCGGATACCGTCTTCGGGCGTGGCCGTGGGATCTCCCGCCAGTAGCTGCGCAACGTGGGCATAACGGTTATGGATCTCTCCCGTTGCCGCCCGCTGGCATGCGGCCTCCAGGTTCGCTGCAATGACGTGAGGCAGCAACGCCGCGCAGACTGCCCCGTGCGGTGCGGAGAACATCCCGCCGATGGGCGCGGCAAAGCCATGCACGGCGCCCAGACCGGCGTTCGCCAGTGCGAGACCTCCGAGCAGGCTGGCGAGAGCCATGTCCTCGCGAGCAGCGGCATTGGAACCGTCGTGAAACGCCGGCCGCAAGGCGCAAGCCACGCGGCGGATTCCTTCAGTGCAAAATCCGTCGCTCAGCGGATTGGCCCGGATGGACACGTATGGTTCGATCAGCTGGGTCAATGCATCGAGACCGGTGCTTGCCGTCAGGCCGGGCGGCAGATCCACGGTCAATTCCGGGTCGACGAGCGCGAGGCGCGGCAGCATCAGCGGACTGCGCAAGCTGACCTTGACCTGGCGGTCTGGCGACGTGAGGACGGCATTGCGGGTGACCTCCGCGCCCGTGCCAGCAGTAGTGGGAATAGCGATACAAGGAGCGGCCGGCTTGGTAAGCGGCCGGGCGCTCCCGACCACCTCAAGGTAATCGAGCGGATCGCCTGGATTGGTCAGCAGCGCCGAGACCGCCTTGGCGGCATCGATCGGACTGCCGCCGCCCAGGCCGATGACGAGATCGCAATGGCGGCGGCGAGCCTCGTCCGTGGCAGCGATGGCCGCGTCGATGGTCGGTTCGCCGGCGACGGCGAAGGTCGTGGCGGCAATGCCCTCGGCGGCAAGCAGGTCGAGCAGCCTGTCGGCGTGACGTCCTGCGCGACCGGTGACGACCAATGCGTGCCGGCCCAACTCGCGTGCTGCCGCGCCGGCTTCGCGCAGCGTGCCGGGGCCGAAAACGATGCGGGTGGCGGTGGCGAATTCGAAGCGCATAGGATTTGAGCGGCGGGCCGCTCAAATCCTTATGGGCGCTGCGCGCCTGTTGAAAAGACGAAACCGAAGCATCTTCGCTGGTTGATGTCTATTGGGCGTAGGCCTCCGCCAGAAGACCACGCAATGCGGCAGTCAAATCGCTCCAATCTTCATGCGCTGCGGCCATGGCTTGGGTTGTCTCGCCCCAGGAAAGCCTGGCCGTGCGGCCGGCATGCGCCGTCTCTATGCAAAATGTAGGAAGCGAGCTTGCTCGCGATTTAGAGGTGAATATCGCGAGCAAGCTCGCTTCCTACACGCGCAAGATTCAGGCGACGGATCTCACCTGCGGGAAGGCGCACGCCGAGGGAGTTGCCGATCCGGGTGAGTTTGAGCGGAAGGGTTGTGGCCATGATGTAACCATGCGGAATTACTCACGGCCGTCGTGTCAATTTCGCGTGGCAGGCGGTCCATGCACGGGGCGCATCTCCCGATTGGCGGTGGCGTCAGGCGCGCGCTCTGCTGGCCAGCAGAGTGGCACGGCATCATGGGGACGACGGTCTCGCCCCACAACTGGTAGTGGACCGTCTCCTTGTGCGCGGCCGGCGCTGGGGGAGTGCGGCGGACATCGATCGTACGAAGCGCGTCGGCAGGGCGGATTCATCCTCGGATGGAACGTGCGATTCCCTCCGGTAGGGCGGGGTCACCGCACCCCGCCGCGTCTTTTGAACGGCGGGATCAGGCGATCCCGCCCCACGTTGATCAGCGCCTCCCTCGTAGCCGCGGGCGTGAGCGAATGGATCTCGGATCGTGAATGGCTGAGAATGAATCTGCCCTGATCCCGTCAGATTGTGCGTCGGACCTCCGGCCGAAGGAGGCGATGGGGGGCAAAAGCACCGAAATGAAGCGTTTGGGTAAAGAATGGGCAATACTCGTCCGGGTATTCGTTCACCCAATCGGTGGACTTTACGGCTCTCGGATTAAGAGTTTTGGGAACCACCGACGGAAATCGTCCGGGTTTCTGGTGACGAGCCCATGTCTGTTCACTGCAAATCCTCCGATGAAAATGTCGGCAACGGGGCGTTTGGGCACTTTGTCGGTGCGTCGGGCTTTTACATAGATGTTCCATGCGCGATGGGCCGCGTCAGTATCTGCGGCAGTCCATGCTTCGGAATGAGAAATTCCAGCCTGTTCGAGAAACCGTTTCTGTTCCGAGATGTCACCAGCCAGTGTCGGCGGGAAACAGATTGGTGTATTTCACGCTGGTGCGGGGCGCGGCCATCATCGGGGCGACGGTGTCGCGCCACAACTGGTAGTGGGCCGTCTCCTTGTGCGCTACCGGCGCCTCTGGGGTGCGGTAGATCTCGACGAGCACGAAGCGCGTCGGATCGTCCGCTTGCTGGACGACATCGAATCGGGCGATGCCGGGTTCGTGGACAGAATGCCCTGCGTTTTCCAGACTCGCGGCCTTGAAGGCCTCGACGTGCTCGGGCTTTACGTGAACGGCGACATGAACGACGAGCATATTTGGGCGGGGTTGGCCATGAGCGATAATGCCAATCTTGCGCGTGTCCAAGCGGATTCTGGAGGAAGATCCGGTCTTTGCTCCTAGCCCGGATGTTTTACGCTCTACTCTACAGCCTGCGTGCAGATAAGTGATCGTAGCGGCGGCAAAAACTGTGAAATATGCGGGCTAGAGGTGGCAAAGACCGCGGAGTCGGAACCGCGCAGAAGGGCTTGTCCAAGAAAAGCCAGGCGAACGGAGCGGCGCTGACGGCGCAGCGCCCTCCAAAGCACAACGACGGCGGGGAGAGGACCTGATTTTCACCGGAAAACTTCCGGTAAAAGCGTCGCCAGACTTGACCCGTGGCATGCCGCTTGCAGCATGAACAGCGCGTTTGCGGCGTAGTCCGCAGCGTTGCTTGAATCCCTAAACTCCCATGCACTGGAAAATCGAGATTCTGGAGAACCATAGCGGGGAAATCGGTGAGGCTATTCCGCACGAGGATCACCTGTTCGAGTCGGAGGAATATCACTACGATCAGGGTCAGCGGCTGGAAGTGGCCGTGCATCGTACGGCCGACATTCAGTGGCACATTTTCACTGACCTCGACTCTGGCCACCGGTTCAAGATCCCGCCGGAAAAGTACCGCAAGGTCGACTGAACAGCTCCAGAATCCCTCCCGGCGCCCACCTGCCCGCGCCCCGGCCGGTGGTGGGGTTTGGCATTCGAATTTTAGGTGATGCGCGGGGCTTGGTCCCGATGCCTTCGCTGGCGCTCATGGCAACAATGTTGACACGGTTTCGGGGAGCCGGCCACACGAAACAGATTTCGGTGACAACAGAAGAAAACTTGTTGTTGGGATCACCGACCGCGGATCGTCCTGAGCGCGGACGGCTGCAACGCCAGCGCTGCTCCCAAGATTGTGGGAGGAGGCCTTCCTTGCGGCGGAGAATATGAATAGCCTGCAAGACCCGCCGCGGCGGCGCGGGCAAGCAGGCTCCCACCCATTCCGGCCAGAACATTGGCGGTGTGTCGTCACCGCCACGGGGTTTATGGGCGCTGACGGCGCAGCGCCCTCCACCTTTGGTTGCGGCATCAGCCTCGCTGGGAAATGTCTGGTCTATGATCCTGCGATGAGCGGCGGCATCGGGCAGGCGAGCACGGCCGCGAATGCCCGCAGCAACTCGGCTTCCTCGTCGCGGACGACGCCGTCGTGGAGGACGGTGTGCGCGCAGGCGAGCAACAGTCGCTGCTTGATCGGCAGTGAGGCGCCGGCGAGCTTGTCGAGCGCCGCATCGAGCTGGGAGAACTCGCAGACAGCGGGGTCGAGGAGCGAGAGGCGGTCTTCGATCAACTTCAGCTCGCCGGCGCCGTCGCGAAAAGCGGCGTCGGCGGCCGGGGTGTCGGCGGTCTCCGAGCCGTCTGCCTGTTCTTTCCCCTGCAGCGCGCCCGCCCAGGCGAGCGCGGAGAGCACGACGGCGATTTCTCCGACCACGGCGTTGAATGAGTAGATCTGGGCCGTCGCGGCGGCGGGTGCGTCGGCGACCGTGAGCGTGCGGAGCACCATCTTCTGCAACGCGTACTCAAAATACGACAGGCGCTGGTCGCACTCGATCAGCCCCTGGCAGGTGGTGGAAAGAACGGATGCCGTCGCCGCCGGGAGCTGGCGCAGGACCGGAACGGTCAGCTGGGCCAGAACCAGTCTGGTGTCTGCAGCGAGTCCGGCGAGCGGCGGCAGCAATGCGCGCACCCGGCGGAGGGTGTCGTCTCCGGCATGCGAGGCGATTATGGCGGCTTGACCGTCGCCGACGTTCTGGTGCTGTTCGGTGAGCAGCGCGTAGATCAGAGCCGGTGCCTCCTCCGGGTTCCGGGCGGCGTCGCGCAGTTGTGCGGGCGTGGCGTCAATCAGATCCCGCGCGTGGTCCACCTGTTGGTGCGTCAGGCTGCCGATCTGCGCCATGACTGCGGCTGGCGCGAAGGCGAGGGCGCGGGTCGGGAGAAGCGGGGGCGTGTCGGTCGGGGTGTTGTAGGCCCGGCGCAGCGCCACGTCTGCCTGCAGCGGCGGCGATCCATAGCCGAGGCGCTGGAAACTTTCGTTCCGGACGTCGACGATCGTAGCCGGGTCGAAATATTTCCCGTCCCATTGCGGGTCGACGGCGCGGATGCGGGTGTCGAGCGGAGGGTGAGTGGCGAAGAGCCCGGCGAACAGCAGGTGATCAAATCCCTCTGCGAACAAGAAGTGGCCGATCTCCCCTGCGTCGTCCGTGGCGAGATGGGAACCGATCGCGTAACCGCCGATCTTCCGCAATGCGCCTGTCACGCCACCTGGATTGCGGGTGAATTGCACAGCCGAGGCGTCGGCCAGGAATTCCCGCTGGCGCGAAACGGCCGCCTGGATCAGCCGGCCGAAAAAGTAGCCGATATACCCGATGATCAACATCGCGAGACCGATGGCGAGAATGGCCGCGACTCCCCCGCCGCCTTTGCCGCGCACGCGGACCCCGCCACGGCCGAAGCCGCGCAGGATGCCCCGGCCGAGCAGACCGATGACGAGGATGCCGAACACGATGGCGGCCAGTTTCACGTTGAGCCGCATGTCGCCGTTGAGGATGTGACTGAACTCATGCGCGACCACGCCCTGCAGCTCATCGCGGCTGAGTTTCTCCATCGTGCCCCGCGTGACCGCCACGACGGCGTCGCTCGGAGTGAGACCGGCGGCGAATGCATTCAGACCGGCTTCAGAGTCGAGCACATAGACCGTTGGGACCGGCACCCCGGACGCAATCGCCATTTCCTCGACGACATTGAGGAGACGGCGCTCATGCAGATCCGTGGTGTTCGGGTCCAACCGGCGGCCGCCGACGCCTTCGGCCACCGTCGCGCCGCCGCTGCGGAACTGCGACCATTTGTAGAGCGAGGCGAATCCGACCACGGTCAGCGTGCCTGCGGCCACCGCGGCAAGGACCACCGGATCGAACCAGCTGGATCCTTCTTCGTGCAAATAATAGGACCGGTGGTGTTGCGCGTGATAGCCATTGAGCAGCGCCATCGCCGCTAGATAGCTCAAGGCGATCGTACCCAGCACGGCGAGACCGAAGAGCACGACCAGCCGGGTGGTGCGTTTGCGAGCGTGTTCCTGGGCCTCGAAGAAGTCCATCGTGGGAAAAGCTGAAAGCTGAAAACTGAAAGGCCGAAAGCGGAAACGCGGAGAAGGAATCGTCGGAGCCGACCAAAGAGGCGCAACGGCTGTTGGTTTCAGCTTTTCAGCCCTTCAGTATTTCAGTTTTTCACGCAAAGCTGACCTTCGGCGCTTCGCGTTGGGCCTGATCCTCGATCTGGAAAAGCTGGGCCGCCAAGAAGCCGAACATGCCCGCGAAGATCACATTGGGGAAAGTCTCGCGCGTGGTGTTGTAGATCATCACGGCGTCGTTGTACGCCTGGCGGGCGAAGGAAATCTTGTTTTCGGTCGAGGTGAGCTCCTCGGTGAGCTGCATCATGTTCTGGTTGGCCTTGAGGTCGGGGTAGGCCTCGGATACGACCATCAGGCGGCTGAGCGCACCCGTCAGGCCGGTCTCGGCGCCAAGGAGGTTCTTCACCGCGCCGGCGTCCGCCGGATTCGCAGCGGCGGCCTGGGACGCGGCGTAGGCGACGTTGCGGGCCTTGATCACATCCTCGAGCGTGCTGTGCTCATGTTTGAGGTAGCCCTTGGCGGTTTCGACCAGATTTGGGATCAGGTCATACCGGCGTTTGAGCTGCACATCGATTTGGGCGAAGGCGTTTTTGAAACGGTTGCGCAGCGCAACGAGCCGGTTATAAATGCCGACCACGACGAGGGCCAGCACGACGATGAGGGCGAGGAAAAACAGGAGGGCGGCGAGGACGATACTCATGGCGGGGGTTGGGGGAAGCGTTGAACTTTCTGGATTGATCCAAATTGATTCCGGGTGATGACGCGAGCCCGAATGAATTACACCCGGGGCGCGCGTTTGTATCGTTTCGGGCGGGCTTGCCACGCCGCGCGACCGGGCGCAACCTCTGACGAAACGCATGCATCGTTTGCTGTCCAATTTTCTGGTTCTCGCGACCGTCGCAGCGATTCTGGCCGGCGTCGGGCTCCGCGGTCAGGACATGACGCGACCAGACCCGGCGGGTCCGGCGGCCGATTCTCCCTCGGCGCCCCTGCTCCGGGTGGGTGAAGCGAAGCCCGTGCCGGGCGACTGGATCATGCGGGAGGAGGCGGTGAAGCGAGCGCTGCAGATGGGGTTTTCGCCAGCGGCGGAGGAGTTGGTGCGCGAGTTGCTGGAGTTACCGGAGGCGACCGGGGCGGTGAAGAACCGGCTGGTGCTGGAGTTGACCGCGGCCCTGCTGGACCAGGGACGAGTGGCAGATGCTGAGCAGGCGTTGACGCAGTTTTCCGGGCCGCGATCCGCCGATTACCACCTGCGTGCGGGTTTGATCGCGGCGTACCGCAGGCAGGGCGATCTGGCGCGACAGGAGGCGGCGCAGGTGAAGATGGACGATCTCCCGGCGCCGGAGCGGGGCTGGTTCCGGTTTTTGGAGGGAGTGATCGCGGACCAGGCGGACGACTTGAGCCGAAGGGATCAGGCCTACGATGAAGCGATCAAGATCGCAGTCTCCGATCTGCAACGGGCGCGTTTTGAACTCGAACGGCAGCGGGTCAAGCTGCTGACGGGCCGGGCCACGGAGCAGGGAGCTGCCGCCCTGAGACAGAACATGGAACGTATGCAGGGCCAGAAAACGGGTCATGATTTTGCCCGGAGCTATGCCATCGCACTCAATTTGCTGGGTAGGAAATCGGACGCGGTGACGGTGTTGCAGCGGCAGTTGCAGTCCCTTCCGCCGGAGGAAAAGCAGACCCTGGATGATCTGCGGTTGTTGCTTGGGCTGATTGCCGGTCCGGAAGACGGAGTGGGGCGCAATGCACTTTTTGGCCTGCTTGATCGGGCCGTGAGCCGCGAGTCACAGCGCGCCGCCTTGCAGTTGCTGGCGCGCGGCAGTGACGACGGTCCCGCGCGGGAGAAGTTCCGCATGAAGCTGGACCAGCTGATCGCGGCGCCTACGCCGCATCCGATCAAAGAGGATCTCCTGGTGTTCCGGGCGCAGGTGGCCCTGAAGGAAAAGAACTATGGCGGTGCGGAGGAGGATTCCCGGACGCTGCTGGAAAGCTTTCCCGGATCGCAACTCAAGACCCAGGCGCTCGGGGTGCTGACGGGGGTCGCGTGGGAGTTGCGGCGTTACCGCACTGCGGCCGACTGGGCGGCGCAATTGCGCGCCGAACTGCCGCCGGGCGACGCCCGCGCCCAGTTGGGCGTCCTCGTGGCCGACGCGTATTTCCGGGCGGGAGATTACCGCAATGCCGCTGACGCGTATGGGTCGGCCCAGCGCGAGCCTCCGGCCGCCGTCTCGGCAGGCGTGCTGCATTTCCAGCGGGTGCTGTCGGAAATCTTCGACGCGCAAGCGCTGTTCGATTCGGCCCAGTTTGAGGCGGCGCAGAAACGCCTGGCGGATGCGGAAACGCTGCTGGATGAGGCGGCGGCGACGCCGAACGGCGATGCCGTGAGCCGCTGGGAGGGTGAGTGGAACCTCGCGCGGGCGCTCCAGGTGCACGGCCGGACGGCAGAGGCGTTGCAGCGCGTGACGCGCCTGGTCAGGGAACCGGCCGCGGCGGCCATGAAGCCCGAATTGGCCGTGCGTATGGCCTGGCTGCAGGCCCGGCTGGCGTTTGAGGCTGGGTCGCAAGACGAGGCTATCCGCTTGGTGGATATGCTGCTGGCGCGGTTGGGTTCAGGCGCCGGGGCGGCCCTGCCCGCGGACGTCAAGTCGGTGGTGGCGAGCACGAGCGTCCTGCTCAAAGCCCAGGCGTTGCTGGCGTTGGACAAGACGCGTCCTGCCGCGGCCCAGGAGGGGCTCGATCTGTTGAAGCGGCTGCGCACCGATTATCCCGAGTCGGATGCAGCGGTGTATTCCTTCATCGCCGAAGCAGACTATTATTCCGCGCGCAATGTGATTGTCGAAGCCCAGCGCCTGTGCACGAACCTGGCCGACACCTATCCCCATAGCAAATACGCGCCATTCGCATTGTATGAGGCCGCGCTCAACGCCGAGCGGCTGGGTCAGGATTCCTCCTACGAAGAGGCTGACCGGTTGATCGAGCGTCTGGTCACGAATTATCCCCAGGATGATCTGGTGTTCTACGCCCGCCTGAAGCAGGGCGACCTGCGGCGAAAGCTCAACCAGTTTGGGTCGGCGCAACAAGTCTACGAATTTTTGACGATCCACTTTGCGCAACATATGGATGTGCTGCGAGCCCAATTGGCCCTGGCCGACTGTCACTACGCCCAGGCGGCGAGCGACCCGTCCCATTGGGAGAGCGCCCTGGCGATCTACGAGCGCCTGCAGGATCTGCCGGATGCGCCGGCGGATCTCCGGGTGGAAGCGGGATACAAACATGGGAACGTGCTGAACCGGAAGGGCCACGCGGACCGCGCGCAGGCCGCGTGGATGCTCGTGATCAACGGGTTTCTGCTCGACTCCGCCAAGGCGGCCGAGTTGGGCGCGAAAGGACGTTACTGGATGTCGCGAGTTCTGCTGGAATTGGGTGATCTTTATGAACGCGAGGCGAAGCTCGATCAGGCCCGCCAGGCTTACGAGCTGTTGCTGACGCAGAAACTGCCTGGAGGAACGCTGGCGCAGCGGCGGCTGGCGCGATTTTCCCACGAGAACCCGGAAAGCCCGGTCACGACAAAGTAACGCCATGAAGACGATAACCCCCAGGGTTCATCCCACGGGAAGCGATGGTTGCACGACGGGCGGGTGGCGCGGCGGGCTTCGCTTTGGCATTTACCATCCCGGCGCAATTCGCGCAGAATGTCCCCAACCATGAAGGGTTTGAGTTTTAATGTTTTCGCCCAGGGGGGCCCGATGATGTGGGTGTTACTCGCGATGGGCCTCGCCGGCACGTTGATCTTCATCGAGCGGGTGTTGTACCTGCATCGTGGGCAGATCCGCTCGACCGCCTTTGTGAACGGGATCAAGAACATCCTGGCCAAGCGACGGCTGATGGAGGCGCTCACGGTGTGCGAGGAGACGCCCGGCCCGGTGGCGGCTGTCGTGAAGTCGGCCCTGTTGCATGCCGACCGCGACGAGCAGGCGATGCGCCTGGCGGTGCAGGAGGCGGCGCTGATTGAGATTCCCGTGCTCGAACGCCGGCTGGGCTCGATCGCGGCCATCACCCAGGTGGCGCCGCTGGTGGGCCTGCTGGGGACGTTGCTCGGGATGATCACGACGTTTCACGCGTTCATGCAGGGGGGGAGCTACGCCTCGGCCAACGTTCTGGCAGCCGGCATGTGGCAGGCGCTGATCAGCACCGCGGGCAGCCTGGTCGTGGCGATCCCCGGGCATCTGGCGCACCATTTTCTCAGCGGCCGGGTGCGGGCGATCGTCCGGGACGTGGAGTGGGGCGGCAACGAGATCATGAAGTATTTGCTGGGCGAATACCGGACGCTGCCGGCGAACGGTGATTCCGGTCCGGTCGCGCCGGGGACCCCTCCAGCCAAGCCATGATCACGCATCCGCTCGATCTCGCCGCGCGGCTGCGGCCGCCGCCTCGGAACTTCGATGTCCTGTTTCTCGTGAACTGCGCGTTGATCATGCTGTTCTTTGTCCTGTTCGGCTCCCGCTTCGTGCTTGCACCGGGTCTGGGCGTGGACTTCCGGCTGCCGGAGATGGTCGGCGCGGACGCTGGCGCGGCGCGAACCGCGGTGGTGATCAGCCTCCAGCGTTCCGACATGGTGCTGGTGGATGACGGCATGCTCGATTATGCGCAACTGCGGGGCTGGCTGGAGCAGCGCGCTCGTCGCGAGAAGGGGCTGCCGCTGCTTGTGAGGGCCGACCGGCAGGTGCGGCTCGAGGATTTGGGCATCATTGCGGAGATGGCGGCCGAGGCGGGCTTTACTGGCGGCGTGCAGTGGGCCATGGAACCCGGCCGCGGCAATGTGCCGGACGAACATTGAGTCCGACCGAAGGGGCGACCGACATGATAAATCCAGGCATACAACGGCGCCGGGCGGGCTGGTGGGTGGCGGGACTATCGGTATCGCTGGCGATTATTAGCCTGGCCGTGCTGTTGCGTCCTTTGTCCAACGATCTCGTTCCGCCGCGTCGGTCGACCGTACCCCGGGTGTCTATGGCGTCGCCCGGTGGATCCGGAGGCGATTCGTGGCTGCGCGACCAGGCGACAATCTTCGATCCCACGCCGCTTTTTCTTCCGACCGAGTGGAATACGAACCAGGGCTCGTTGCCGGAGGCGGTGCAACCCCAGCCCGGGCAGGTTTTCCCGAATTCTGACGCGAAGCTAACCTACGGGCGGGCGGAACTGGTCCTCCCGATCGCCCCCGCGGAACCGACGCCCCAGGATCCGCTGGATCTGTTGAAAGCTCCGTCGCGAGATCCATTTCTGGCGTTCGAACGGGCTGATGCGCCGCTGACGCCGCTGGCCGCGCGGACGGCGGTGCTGGAGATCCGGGAGGTGGGCACGGGCCGTCTCGTGACGATCCCGAATCTTGCCGCCAATGTCGTCTTGCCCGACAGCCCGACTGAATGGCAGCCGGCGGAGTTCCTAGTTTGCGTCACGTCAGAGGGTTTGCTGGGAAGACCGGTCGAGACGGTCAGCTCCGACATTGAGGACGTGGACGTCTTTCTGCGCGACTATCTGGCGAATACGTTGCGGCTCGGGGAGCGTCTGGCTCCCGGGATGTATCGCGTGGTGGTGGGGCCCTGACGGGTTCGGCTGTCGGAGGATGATCTTGTGCAGGCATTTCTGACCGCAGTCTGGGGCAACGGAGGCCAAACATCAGAAACTGCAAAGATTACAGTTGACGGCCGAAAACCCGTTCTCCACGTTCAACCCTTCTTTCCCTTTCTGGCCTAGGCTTGGTCTGCCCAGATAGCTCAGTTGGCAGAGCACGTCCTTGGT
>Ga0182027_10007038_pt1 | contig 16691 bp, 10 predicted proteins | sample 712E1DmetaG_FD_121300 | JGI IMG/M metagenome (GOLD analysis project Ga0182027, IMG submission 121300) | Permafrost microbial communities from Stordalen Mire, Sweden - 712E1D metaG (Illumina Assembly) | ecosystem: Environmental > Terrestrial > Soil > Wetlands > Permafrost | place: Sweden... | reverse complement strand
TTACATATCTGTAGTAATCTCCTGAAGTAACGTGGACTTGTTGAAGAGCGAGCAAGTCGCGGACATCCTTATAAAACCCTGTAACAGTAAAGGCAAGAGAATTAGTCAGTTGCTGCTGAAGCCCCATTTCATACGTCACTGTCATTTCCGGATTCAGATTTGCGTTTCCATAAGTGGGAATACCAGCGAGTGATTTGAAATTTGCATTAGCGTACAGGTAGCTAAACGGGGGAAGCTGATAAAAATGACCGTATGAAAAGTGAATAATTCCCTTATCAGTAATCGGGAAAGACATACCGATGCGGGGACTAAAGCGGTATTTCGGACTTGCGTCCACAAGATCAATAGAAGGATCATCCTGGTTTTCGGAATATTTTGCTTTAGCATTAAAATAATCCATACGGAGACCGACATTTAAAATGATGGTTTCAAATTCCATTTTATCCTGGATATAAGCAGCATACTGCATTGGTTTCCGGTTATACAAATCATGCGTTGACGATGTAATCCCCAGGATTGTGGGTGACAGATAAAGAGTTGAATCACGCAGGACAGTAAACGTCTCGTAATTCAAATCATGAATTTTCAACTGCAGCCCCAATTTTATTTCATGGTTATCATTAAGCTGGCTTGTAAGGTCAGATTTCCCTTCGTAAGAACCGGTTCGCAAGTAAGATTGATCATTTATAGTACCGCCGGAGTTAAAAGTATAAGTAGCAAAAGTAGTATTCATTTTATAATCAGGTTGATACCTGGGATCCGCAATGAAATTATCAGTACCCAAACCAGCGTAATAATTAGCTTCGCTTCCGTCTTTGTTCAAAAGAGGGAAAAGATAATTTTTGTAATCATAAAAATTATAGGAACCCCTGACCGAATAAAAAGTATTCTTGCTAAGAGCATGAGTTAACTCCAATGAATTGAGTAATCCCAAATCATAAGAAGTCGGATTTGCATCAGGGACATATTTCAGATCATGATTATAAGATTGCGATTTCGATTTGGAAATAACCACGTCGTAATTAATCTTTAATGTTGATAAAGGTTTGAAGGTAATCTTGCCGGTAGCATTGATATCCGTGGAAGTATTCATAGGGATGATAGCGCCATCGCCGGTAGAAGAGATCTTGATATCATTGGCATTTAGAGGATTCTTGTATACGGAATCATAGATTGTATTCTGACGGATGCCGTCCAAATATCCATTATCCCTATTGTATCTTCCGGATAAGAAGAAAGTAATATTTTTGCCTGTGAAGGGCACAGGGCCGCCAAAAGTCCCTTCGGTTACCAGATTATTGAACGGATCAATTTTGCCAATGTTGGTAAAAACCTGAGATTTATTACTCACGAAATCGCCGGTGTAGGAGGAGATATAAAGATGATAATTATCTGTACCTTCTTTAGTAATAGTATTAACAATCCCTGATAACGCGTTTCCATACTCTGCATTGAAGGTTCCGCTGACCACAGACAATTCCTGTATCGCATTGGTAGAGATCTGGATAGTCTTAGAGTTATCGAAAGGATTTTGAATAGAGACGCCATTGATAGTGTAATCTATTTCATTTGATCGGCCGCCGCGGATATGAATTTCTCCATTAACACCCTTCGTTATGCCAGCCTGAAGAGAGAGTATCTGATCAAGGCTCTCGACCGGGAGGCTGCTAATAACGCTGCCATCCACAACTGTCTGAGAAGAGGTAAGATCTTTTCTAATGAGAGGTGAAGCAGCAACAATGACTATCGGTTCAAGATTCATGATTGATGGTTCAAGCTCAATGTCCAGGTTGGTAGTAAAATCGGATGCAATTTTAACGGAAGTAATCTTTGTCCGCTGATAGCCGATGCCTGATACATTAACATTGTAAACACCCGGCGAGATATTATTTATTATATATTTACCCTCAGCATCGGTGGCGGTTCCTAATTTGGTTTTTTCCACCACAACATTGATACCAAAAAGTTCATTATGGGTTTGAGCATCAGTAACCTTGCCGGACAGTTTCCCGGTATCTCCGGCAAAGGAACGGAATGAAAATAAAAGAAATGCAGCCAGGAATAAAAATAAAGATTTGATATTCATCCATACCTCAAATAATTACATTAATAACCAAGATAAGAGCCGGGAGGAATTCCCGGCTCGTAACTAAGGAGAAATAAATAGACAGATTAAAAACAATCCATCATTGTAAATTATTTGAGAAGCACCATTTTCTTAGAGACTGAATAACCATTATTTGTTGTCAGCTTATAGATATATGTTCCGCTTGCTAATCCTGCGGCATTAAAATCCATGGTATATGTACCTGCTCTCATAAAGCCATTGGAGATGAGAGTTCTGACTTTTTCACCAAGCACATTATAAATAACGAGGTCAACATTCGATTCTTTGGGGATACCGAATTTAATAGAGGTTGTCGGGTTAAATGGATTGGGGAAATTTTGGCTCATGTAATAATTATCCGGAATATTGTTATGGTCAGCTTTAACATCAAGCGGAGTATAGTGAGTATCGAGGATAACAATATCCATAGTAGAATCGTTGGCCTGACCGCGGGTATAACCTGAAGAGTAGATTACCTCATCAGCGGGATCACCATCAAGATTAGCCACAGCTATCATGTCAATATCATCACCAGTTCCCAGATATAGAGAATCAATCATTGATTTAGTATAACTGGTTGGGCTGGTAATATCGCCACCCTGGTATTCGAGGCGGAAGATAGGGTTATTGACTTTTTGATTAGCGTCATAGCGGGAACCAAAGATCATATCCATTTTGCCATTATTATCCACATCACCGAAACCGGAAGCGTTAAGCCTGTAACCTCCAAGGTCGCGGAAGGAAGCAATTTTAAAGGCAGCCAGAGTATCACCCTGCTGTTTGTAAACGTATACAGCAGTAGTATCAGGAGAATTAACAACCCACTCAGCGGCAACTATTTCCTTAGTGCCATCACCATTGATATCAAGGGTTTGAGCGCTTTTAAAAGAAGAAGCCGCACCGCCCAATCCCACTTGTGGAGTTAAGGTTGTCCATGTTGATCCAATTTTTTTAATAGGGTAGATTCTTCCGTCATTGTTAAATAGATAGATTATGTTGTTAAGAATTGCCAGATCATATTTAGAACCAGTACCGGCAAGAATAGGATCATTCAGGCCAGAACCTTTCAGAGTCCAAGTTTCAGATCCATCACCATTATTAGGAATTTTATCGACACCGAGAATACCATAATGGTAAGTAGTGCCTGAGGCTCGGTCGCAGAAAATTATCTCATCTTTGCCATCACCGTCAACATCCTGAACGAGGAGTCTGAAAGGTCTAATCTCGGTCATAGCATTAGTTGTAATAGAAGTTTTTGCATTAGGAAGCCATCCGCCAAAACCATCTGGGACACCCATATTTTTGGAACCGTCTCCGGCTGCTTCAAAAACTAAAATTCTCGCAGGGTTTGGATTTAGTGTGGCATCCAGACTGTTCACAGGAGCCCATATAATTTCTTTCCGTCCATCGCCGTCAAGGTCTCCATAAGAAAGTGCCGGCCAAGAATTCTGCATGGGAATATCACTCATAGTACAACCCCACACGGAGTCCCATTTGGTTCCGTTAAACACATATTTCCAAATTCTGGGGATTAATTCAGCAGGGCTTGAATCATTAATGTCTTCGTTGACGGCATAAATTTCCAAATGGCCATCACCGTCAAGGTCCTTGCCAACAACCATATTGCCAAACCCGCCGATAGGTGGTGCGGTGATTCTGAAAGTACGTTGGAAAGTTTGAGCATTAGAAGGGAAAATTGAACTGAGAACAAATAGCATCGCAAAGAATAAGTAAAACGAACGCTTCATTTTTACCTCCGGATAATTTGTTAAGGTTCTGAAATTAGGTTACACTAAATTATTTAAACCGATATATTTTCTTGTAACATATTTAATATAAACAAATAATAATTCCGAGTCAATGAAAAATTAAAAAATCTTAATGTTTGTATATTTCCGCCATAATTTGATTAAAACCTAATTTCTGTCCCGAAAAACAAATGCATATTTCAATTTTAATTTTATATTTGCACTAATGATATTATTTAATTTAATAGATAGGACAAGAAATGTTTCAAGGAACAGGAACCGCGTTAATAACACCTTTTGATAAAGATCTTAATGTCGAATACAATGATCTGAAAAAATTGGTCAGGTTTCAGCTTGATAATAAAGTGGACTTTCTTGTGGTGCTTGGTACTACAGGCGAATCTCCTGTAATTGATGAAGAGGAACGGAAGAAGATAATTGAAACTGTTATCACCGAAGTTAACGGGAAAATACCTGTTGTTGTAGGTACCGGGTCAAATGATACAAGAAAAGTTGTTAGGCTAAATAAGATTGCAGAAGATCTGAAAGCTGATGGTGTCCTGATTGTTAATCCGTATTACAATAAAGGTACTCAATCCAGTCTTGTTGAACATTATAAATATATTACTGAAAGAACTCCTCTGCCGGTTATAGTTTATAATGTGCCTGGCCGGACTTCAATGAACATTCTTCCCGATACAATATTGAAAATACATCAGTCTTGCCCTAATGTGGTTGCTATAAAAGAAGCATGTGCCGATATTTCCCAGATAGCTAAACTAATTTCAATGAAGCCTGATTCCCTGGTTGTGTTGTCCGGCAATGATGACCAGACACTACCGATAATGGCGCTCGGCGGAAAGGGCGTGATTTCGGTTTTCTCTAATCCTTTCCCTTTACAGATGTGGGAAATTACGAATGCAATGAGGAATAACGATCTTGAGTTTGCTAGGAAACTGCATAATAAATATCTGAATTTGATGAATTCCCTTTTTGTTGAAACAAGCCCCATGCCTGTTAAATTTGCCTGCAACTATCTTGGGTTATGCAGGAACATTCTCAGACTCCCTCTTGTTCCAATAACCGAAAATTCAGAGAATATAATTAAGAAAGAAATTGAGAGGGTAAAATAATGCCTCTTAAATATGGACTTATAGGCGCCTCAGGTAGAATGGGAAAAGAAATCGAATCTCTCATGAATGAATCAGGACATACATGCGTTTTTAAATATGATGAAACAGGAGAATGGAAGACTGAAAGCCCCGAAGTTGTAATTGATTTCTCGCTTCCTCAGGTTTTTGAACAAACTTTATTCTATATAAATAAGTTTAAAGTCCCGCTTGTTATTGGGACTACCGGTCTAAACAGCTCTCAGATTAACGCTTTAAAAGATTTAGGCAAAACTGTACCTGTTGTGTACAGCTCTAATTATTCTGTCGGAATCCAGATGATGATAAAATGCGCTGAGATGCTTAATGAGAATCTGTCCGGTTGGGATATTGAAATAAGTGAAACGCATCATCGGTTTAAAATAGATAAACCTTCCGGCACTGCCCTTATGATTAAAAATGCTGTCGGAAAAGAAGTGAATATTTCTTCATTAAGATTGGGTAATGTCCCCGGAGATCATACAATCTCATTCGGCGGTCTTGGTGAAGTATTAAGCATTACGCACCACGCTACTTCAAGAAGAACTTTTTCCGAAGGTGTCCTGAAATCTGTTCTTTTTGTTTTAGACAAGAAGAATGGTTATTATTCATTTAAGGAAGTGCTTTTTCATAAATAAAGGGAAATGATGGACTCATACGAGATAATAAAATATATCGCTGACGCAGAACGGAAAACACCGGCGAAGATATACCTTTCAGGCGATCTTGAAAATATAGACTTCGGTGAGCTGGAGTTTTTCGGCGACGCTAAATGGGGCGTGCTTTTCTGTGAGTTTAAAACATTTGAAGGTTTCCTTGCGAAGAACAGAAGCTTAATAAAGAAATATAAGGTTGAAATCGACCGTCGGAATTCCGCTATCCCCCTTGCGGATCTTACAAAATATAATGCCCGCATTGAACCCGGAGCATTAATAAGAGATCTTGTTGAGATTGGCAATAACTGTGTCATAATGATGGGCGCTGTTTTGAACATCGGTGCGGTTATTGGCGAAAGAACAATGATCGATATGAATGTTGTTGTCGGCGGAAGAGCTGTTGTGGGTAATGACTGCCATATCGGCGCAGGGACTGTTCTGGCGGGTGTTATTGAGCCTCCTAATGCTCAACCTGTTATTATAGGTGACAATGTATTAATAGGTGCAAACGCAGTAGTGCTTGAAGGAATTAAAGTCGGCAAAGGCGCTGTCATTGCAGCCGGTTCGGTTGTTGTTAAAGATGTTGACGAAAATACTGTGGTTGCTGGTGTTCCAGCTAAGGTAATTAAAATAGTAGATGAAAAGACCAGATCAAAAACTCTTCTTATTGATGAATTAAGAAGACTCTAGGAATTTATTTGAATATAGTTGTACAAAAATACGGGGGAAGTTCCGTTGCTGATCCTCAGAAGATTAAGAATGTTGCTTCAAAAATATCCTTAAAAGTTAATAAGGGTTATAAAGTAATAATAGTTGTATCCGCTATGGGGAAATCAACTGACGGACTGATAAATCTTGCAAAACAAGTTTCCGCAAATCCTGATCCGCGTGAACTTGATATGCTGCTATCTACAGGTGAACAGGTTTCGGTTTCACTTCTGTCAATGGCTCTGAATGATATGGGATTAAGAAGCAAATCACTAAATGCATTCCAGGCAGGAATCAGAACAACAGGCGACTTTAATGAAGCAAAGATACTTGGTTTCGACAGTGAGAAAATACTTACCCTGCTTGAGGAACTTGATACTCTTGTCGTTACCGGATTTCAGGGAGTTACTGATGAAGGAGAAATGACTACTCTCGGAAGGGGAGGATCCGATACATCTGCCGTAGCCCTCGCGGCCTCATTAAAGGTTGACTGTGAGATTTATAGTGATGTCGCGGGAATTTATACGATTGACCCCAGACTTTATCCGGCCGCCCGGAAAATAAAACTAATAGCGTATGATGAAATGCTGGAGATGGCAAGCCTTGGCGCAAAGGTTCTCCACAGCCGTTCGGTTGAAATAGCTAAGAAATTTGATATTAAAATATATTGCGGTTCATCTTTTGTGGATGAAGAAGGAAGTTATGTCGTGAATGAAAATATAATAATTGAAGAACCCGTTGTTACGGGATGCAGCATTGTTGAAAATGAAACCCAGGTTTATATAAAAAACCTCCCGGTTGATTACAAGCTTGTTAAATCAGTCTTTGAAAAGACAGCTTCAGAAGGTCTGAACGTTGATATGATCTCAATAATCAACACGGGCGATAATCTTGTGGTTTCCTTCACTATAATTGAATCCAAGAGAGAACAGCTTGAGGTTGCGCTTGATAAATTATTTAAGGATATGAATACTCTCGAAGTTGAATTCCATACCGGCTTTTTAAAACTCTCAGTGGTTGGAATTGGAATGCGGTCAGGTATCGGTGTCGCTTCCACTTTCTTTAAAGCCCTTGAAGATATACCTATAAGACTTGTTACAACATCCGAAATAAAAATATCATGCCTTATTGAATCGCAGTACAAGCAAAAAGCAGTGGATGCAATTGTAAAGGAATTTAGTTTATAAATGACCCGACTATTGGATCCTTCGGAACTGAGGCATGAACTTCATTTGTACCCCGAACTTATGTTTGAGGAATTCAGAACTACAAAGTTACTGATGGATAACATCGGCAGACTGGATGGTATTGAAATATTCCGACCCCTTAAAACAGGACTTGTTGTAGACTACCGCGTAAATGAAGGAGGATACCTGTTGTTCAGAGCTGATATTGATGCTCTGCCCGTTAAAGAAGAGACCGGGTCCTCTTTTTCTTCCCAAAACAACTGCATGCACGCTTGCGGTCATGATGTACACACCTCTATTTTATATGGTCTGCTGAAATATGTTGTTGAAAATAAAATAAACAGGAATATACTTTTTCTTTTCCAACCCGGTGAAGAGGGAGGCGGAGGAGCGGAAAGGATTATAAACTCAGGCATTTTCAGTAAATATAATATTGAAAAAGCATTTGCCCTGCATGTTACTGATGAATATGAACAAGGTGTAATTGCCTCATCACCGGGAACACTTTTTGCTTCTTCTTTTGAAGTTGATATAGAGTTCTTCGGAAAGAGCGCTCACGTTGCTTTCCCTGAAAACGGGAATAATGCTTTTGAAGCATTGATCTTGTTCCTTGCTAAGGTGAAAGAACTTATTAAAAGGGAAGAAGAAAAGATTATCTTTGGATATGGTAAAATTGATTCCGGCACTGTCAGGAATATCGTTCCTGCCTATGCTAAAATAGAAGCTACCTTTAGAACATTAAGCCGGAAGAAGTCGGAAATCTTTTACGATAAAATAAATTCTCTGCTCAATGAGATTAATAAGGAAACCGGCGTTAAAAGCAAAATAACTACGGGCTCTTTATATACAGAAGTTGAAGTGGATAAATCATTATATGAAAAATACCGGAACCTGTTGTCCGGGAAATTTAAGTTTATTGAATGCGGTTACAAAATGACCGGTGAGGATTTCGGCTTTATATCAAAGCTCTATCCTTCTTTCATGTTCTGGCTCGGTACACGTAAAGGCGAACAGTTCGGGCTGCATAATCCTAAATTCCTGCCGGACGATTCAGTGATAAATACCGGGATTGAAATTTATAAAGCTATTCTTAGTGAGGTTTAAATGAGTAAAATAGAAGTTGGCATATTAGGCGCAACCGGCAGTGTCGGACAGAAGTTCATTCAACTGCTTGAAAATCATCCGTTTTTTAAAGTTACAGAAGTGGCTGCATCCGACAGATCAGCCGGTAAGAAATATTCTGATGCTGTTAACTGGTTTCTGGCTTCTCCTATTCCTAAAGATGTTGCCGGACTTATTGTGCAGCCATGCGAGCCGACATTAAAAAGTCATGTTGTTTTTTCCGCGCTTGATGCAAGTGTGGCAGGTGAGATTGAATCTGAATTTGCAAAGAAAGGATACATGGTCGTGTCAAATTCAAAGAACCACAGGTTTGATCCTGATGTCCCTTTGCTGATTCCGGAAGTTAATCCTGATCATCTTGAATTGCTTAAAGTCCAGAAATATGGGAAGGGAGGAATTATTACAAATCCGAACTGCTCAACTATAGGACTTGTTATAGCGCTAAAACCTCTGGCTGATAATTTCGGATTAGAGGCAGTAAACGTTGTAACCATGCAGGCATTATCCGGTGCCGGATATCCCGGTGTTTCAGGACTTGACTGCATAGATAATGTTATCCCATTTATCGGTGGTGAAGAACCAAAACTTGAAACTGAACCGCTTAAGATATTAGGCAGTTTCAATGGTAAAGAAATTGACTCTTATAAAATGAAAATCAGTGCACAGACTAACCGCGTGGCTGTTATTGACGGGCATACTGAAGCTGTTCAGATAAATCTTAAAAACAAAGCATCCAAAGAAGATATACTAAAAGTGTGGAAAGAATTTAGAAGTGTACCGCAGGAATTAAACCTCCCCATGGCGCCAATAAATCCTATCTATTATTTTACAGAAGACAAATATCCGCAGCCGCGGCTGCACAGAGACATTGATAAGGGGATGGCGGTATGCATAGGACGGCTTCGTGAATGCAATTTGTTTGACTATAAATTTATTCTTATATCTCATAACACCGTAAGAGGCGCTGCCGGCGGTGCTATTCTCTGCGCCGAACTTATGAAAGAAAAAGGGTATCTATAAAATGGAGTGATGGGAAAGCAAATAATTGTCATTCCCGAATCTTTTTTGTCATCCCCGCGAAAGCGGGGATCCCCTTAATGAGCTAGAATCCAGTTTGTCATTCTCCGGTTCTTCTTAATTAGTTATTCAGTATAAACCGTGAAACTCCCTCCGTTCCTATCACCAGATTTTCTTTAACAATATTGTCAATATAGAAATGGCGCTTTTCTTTATTGGTAAGGAGTTCATTTAATATTGATGGGAGCTTGTTTACATCCTTTTCAAAAATACCCATATTATTATTCCGGATAAATTCCATGTTCCCCTTTTCCTGTCCCCATATATAGTCTATAACAATCGGAATTTTTTTCAAATGAAGTATTTCCATCATAACCGAAGCACCTGCTTTGGTTATTATAAAATCGGATACATTCAACAGTTCATATACAAAATCAACATACCCGAAAACCTGAAGATTTGATGCATTGTATTTACTCTTCAGTTTATTTGATTTAATTACCAGCGAATCATTTTTCCCCGAAACAATTCCGATGTTAATATCTATACCCGATTTAAGAATAGTTTCAAGAATTCTTGCGCCTTTGGGAATACCATCACCCCCTCCGAAAATCAGAACAGTCTTTTTATCCGGATTGAAACCGTAATTCCTTTTTAGTTCCGGCAATTGTTCAACTGGGATAAGGGAGGAATATTTCTCATCAAGTATAAAAGGAAAAACATTCAGACTCTTCTCGTCGATATTCAGTTTAAGTGCATGTTTCTTTAACCGTTCACTGAATAGAATAAAGTTCTGGTTTTTGTTTACGAACCAGAATGGGTGGGCTGTGAAAGGATCAGTTACAACTGTAAATACTTTTATATCAAGCTTGTATTTCTTAATGATTTTATAAACCGGACGTATAAGGAAAAAATGAAATATTATAATCTTTTCCGGTTTATCCGACAATATTTTTTTCTTAAGGTAAGGTACGATTGAATGAGCCAAAACTAGATCGTTCAACCAGGGTACAGTCGGCAAAAAATAAAGAGCGTAGAGAAACTCATAAAACCATTTTCCCCCTTTTTGAAGACCCCGGTAGCCATCTTCAATAAGATAGCGGATTATACTCATTGCCTTTTCAAAACCATCAACTAATACAGGTTCAACAGCCCCGCCGGATAGTTTTTCAATACAGACGGCAACAGACTTGGCGGGAGCTAAATGTCCTCCGCCTGTATTAAGGTAAAGAAGTAAATATTTCTTGTTCGTAACAGTCAAATTTAATTCACAATGAAAATAATTATTAAACCAAATATACCATTCTTTTTAAAATTATCTCACGATTAAGGATCCAACAACCTTAAATCCATTCCTTTTGCCAGGCCTGTCCAAAAGAATAAAAAAGGCTCCTCTTAAAAGCTAAAAAGAATTAGCTTTAGTGATAATCTCCAAATAAATCAAACAATATTTTCGATTTTTTACAGCTCTCACTCCTCCCACGGTAAAAAACATCCCTTTTTGGTAATTATATGTAGAGGCCTACTTTTTTTCAGCCCCTCAAATAAACTTAAATCGGATGTCTGGATTATGTGTAAAAAGTCTTAGTATATGGCCATTCGTCACACTTAGTCCTTTATTATCAAGACCTATTACTTTTTGCCATTTCCAGTATCTTTTGGTAAAAACACAATTTTCGGGCTATTAATTAATAGAGGCTTACTTTTTTTTATCTTAATAATTCAGGCTGGGACCAATATCCCCGCCCCGTTTTCATGCACAAGACTTCCCATGAATGAAAACAGACATAAAGATGTATAAAAGGTAGAAGGGTTCTTTTTTATTGTGATTCCTGGCGGTTCACTCCTCTCCGTCCTCAACTCTCAAAAACTTTTTAATTATTTCAAAGCAGAAGGAAGGGGAGTCGAACACCTCAGCAACAGCTTTTGAACAGCTTTTCAACACCTTTTGATACACACACAATACAGGAATGAAGCACACTTGTTACTAAAACATCTTATAAACAACTAATCCCGGACGTGCTTTTTTATCTGGAACCTGCTTTCTTTTGGACAGGATTGCCTTTTGCCTCTCTCTCCTTACTGCCTACTCCATACTCCTTACTTTTTCCTTTCCACCAATCCATCAATCCAACATTCCATTACTCCATTTCCCGCTCTTTTCGAAGGAGTCTTCGATTAAGAGATCTATTGAATTAAAGGAAAAAATATTTTATGATATTTGGTCGTATTCTCTGTTTATTGGTAAAATATTTTGCGGATTATTCGTAATTTTATTAACAAAATATAAACTAAACAGGTGATGTTGTTATGAAAAAAATATTATCGCTTCTTGCTTTTCTTATCCCGGTTGCAATTTTTGCGGGCGGTGGTACTAAGGATGAAGGGCATGGCTTTGATCCTAAAAATATTAATCCCACCGTTAATCCTGCCCAGGATTTTTACGATTACGCTGTGGGCGGCTGGATTAAAAATAATCCTATCCCGGATGAATATACAAGATGGGGGAGTTTTGAGATTCTTGCTGAACAGAATAATAAAATTCTAAGGGAAATTCTTGACGCCGCCGCTGCGGATAAATCTGCCTTAAAAGGAAGCAACCAGCAAAAAATAGGCGATTATTATTTCACCGGCATGGATACTGTCCAAATTGAAAAGGAAGGTTATAAACCCCTAATCCCTATTCTGAAAGCTATTAATGATATGAAATCAAAAGGCGATTTGTTTAAGGAACTTGCGGATATTCATCTCCGCATTTCAAGACCATTGTTCTCTTTTTACGTCGGTGCCGATGAAAGAAACAGCACTATGAATATTGCTTCGGTTAACCAGGGCGGACTGGGGCTGCCTGATAGGGATTATTACCTTAATACGGATAAAAGATCAATCGATATAAGAGAAAAATATGTTCAGTTTATGACCAATATGTTCAAGCTTGTAGGCGAAAATGAAGTTGATGCAAAAAAAGATGCCGCTAAGGTTATGGAAATTGAAACAAAGTTGGCTACAGCATCTTCAACAAGGGTTGAAAGAAGAGACCCCGTAAAGAATTATAACAAAATGAGTCTTGATTCCCTGATCTCAATTGCACCGGGAATAGACTGGAAGCTTTATTTCAAATCGCTTGATATTTCAGCTCCTTCTGATATTGATGTAAGCCAGCCCAGATTCATAATTGCGGAAAGCACACTGTTAAATGAAGCTACTATCAATGATCTGAAACCATATCTGAGATGGCACGTTATCAGAGGCTCAGCATCTTATCTGAGTTCTGCTTTTGTCGAGGAGAGTTTTAATTTCGGCGGCAGATTTATGCAGGGAGCAAAAGCTATGCAGCCAAGATGGAAAAGAGTTATGCAAGCCACTAACGGTGCGTTAGGTGAAATTTTAGGACAGATTTATGTTGATAAAACTTTCCCCCCTGAAGCCAAACAAAGAGCTAAAAATATAGTTTATACTTTAATTGCTTCTCTGAAGGATAGAATTAAAAATCTCGATTGGATGGGTGAGGATACTAAAAAAGCGGCTCTTATTAAATTGGAAGCTATTACAATTAAAATTGGCTACACTGATAAATGGAAGGATTATTCCAAAGTTGAAATCTCACGCGAATCATTCTTTCGGAATGATATGAACGCGAGTGAATTTGAAGTAAGAGATAATTTGTCAAAAATCGGCAAACCGGTCGACAGGACTGAATGGGGAATGCTCCCTCAGACTGTGAATGCTTATTATAATCCGACAATGAATGAAATTGTTTTCCCTGCTGCAATTCTTCAGCCTCCTTTCTTTAATGTTAATGCAGATGATGCTGTAAATTACGGCGGTATGGGCGTTGTTATCGGACATGAAATCACTCATGGTTTCGATGACCAGGGAAGACAGTATGATGCTCAGGGAAATATTAAAAACTGGTGGACTGAAGCTGATACCAAGAAGTTCGAGGAAAGAGGACATGCAATTATAAACCAGTTTAACAATATTATCGCAGTTGATTCCGTGCATATTAACGGTGAACTTACCGAGGGTGAAAATATTGCTGATTTAGGCGGTCTTAAAATTTCACTTAATGCACTCAAAAGTACAGATGAGTTTAAGAAAGGTGAAAAGATTGACGGCTTTACTCCTACCCAAAGATTCTTCCTTAGTTTTGCCCAGGTATGGGAAAATAGTATTAGAGATGAAGCTCTTAGAATGAGAATAAAAACTGATCCCCATTCACCGGGTAAATGGCGCGTTAATGCTCCTCTCAGCAATATGCCTGAGTTCTGGGAAGCCTTCGGTGTTAAACCGGGCGACCCAATGAGAATGCCTGATGATAAGATCGTTAAGATCTGGTAAAATTGGATTGATAGGAATAAAAAAACCCCGCTTAACTTAGCGGGGCTTTTTTTATTAAAGGAGATTCTTCTCCCGACAATCCGCCCGTGGCGGAGGGATCAGAATAACAAACGAAAATGTTATTTATATGAATGGAGTACTTTCATATAATTTGCTCTTTCAAATTGCGCAGGGTCTGCAATGTTTTTATAACTCATGCTTCCGCGCATTGTATTAAGAGAATCATATTCATGTTTTTCCATCCAGCTATTAATTCCCGAAAGTATTTTAGAAATATGCGGAATGCCGTTCTGCAATATCGATGAAAGAACCTGCGTAACTTTGGCTCCCGCCATTATCATTTTCAACGCATCTTCCGCCGTGTAAATTCCGCTGGTAGCGGCAATGTCTGCTTTAACCTTTCCGTAAAGGATAGCTGTCCATCTTAACGGTAATCTCAGGTCCATAGGACTGCTCAGTAAAACATTCGGCACTACTTCAAGTTTTTCAAGATCGATATCGGGTTGATAGAAACGGTTGAACAAAACAAGTCCCTTTACTCCAGCAACATCTAATTTATGAGCAAGATTCGAAATAGATGTGAAGAATGGATGAAGTTTAACTGCTACAGGAATGTTCACATTTGACAAAACATCTTTAACGATTTCAATATATTCGTTCTCTATTGTTACGCATGTTCTGTTAAACTCCGTGGCAAGTAAATAAATGTTCAGCTCAAGAGCATCAGCTCCAGCCTGTTCCATTTTCTTGGCATAATCAATCCAGCCGCCCTGTGATTTTCCGTTTAAGCTTGCTATGATAGGTATGCTGACAGATTCTTTTGTTTTACGGATGTGGTTGAGATATTCTTCCCCACCTATTTTAATATCAAAGGACTGGGGGAAGAAGGACTGCGCTTCCGGGAAGGCATCAGTATTTGCATGTGTGTAATGATTCAGTTCAGAATCCTCGTGTTCAATTTCTTCTTCAAAAAGTGAAAACAAAACAACTGCTGCCGCTCCGGCATCTTCCATCGCTTTTATGTTTTCGATTTTCTGAGATAAAGGACCGGCGGAGGGAACGATTGGGTTCTTTAGGTTTAGACCCAAATAATTTGTTGAAAGATCCATAGTATAACTCTTTTGTTTTAAATTTTAATAATGGATTCCCGCCTTCGCGGGAATGACAATCTAATGGCGTCAGGAAATGGCTCCTGACGCCTTGTGGGAATTTATTTTATTTCAGTACCTGGAAGCGCTGCCATCTCTTCGTATGTTTTCCATGTGGTGTCGGTATCATGCTGAGCTTCTTCTATTAGTTTAGCTGCTATGTCAGGATGAGACTTAGTAAGCATTTTGTACCTGGTTTCCATGTAAGCATATTCTTTAAATGTAATCTTCGGACTTTTAGAATCAAGTCTGAAAGGATTTTTACCTTCTTTGGCAAGATCAGGATTATACCTGAATAATGGCCAATGTCCACAATCGACAGCAGCCTTCTGATTTCTCATTCCGGTTTCCATATTGATACCGTGAGCAATACAATGGCTGTATGCTATAATCAATGAAGGTCCTTCATAAGCTTCGGCTTCAATGAATGATTTAAGTGTGTGAAGATCATTGGCGCCCATTGCAACTTTGGCGACATAAATGTTTCCATAAGTCATGGCGATCAAACCAAGATCTTTCTTGGGCATTGTTTTTCCGGCAGCCGCAAATTTAGCTACTGCACCTCTTGTTGTCGATTTAGAAGCCTGACCTCCGGTATTTGAATAAACTTCAGTATCAAGCACTAGAACGTTTACATTTCTGCCTGAGGCAAGTACATGATCTAATCCGCCGTAACCGATATCATAAGCCCATCCGTCTCCGCCCATAATCCATACCGATTTTTTAACAAGGTAATCTGAAAGACTCATCAGGTGAACTATATTTGATAATTTTTCACCGGCAAGTCCGTTATTCATGAAAGTACGGAGTTTGTCTTTAAGGGTAATCACTCTTTCTCTCTGCTCGTGAATGCCTGCTTCATCTTTCTGAATTGCATTTAATAAACCGTCTACAAGATCTTCACCTATTTCTGATGCAAGGTTTTTCAGAAGTAATTTGGCTGTTTCAACATGCTGGTCAATCGATAAGCGGAATCCATATCCGAATTCGGCATTATCTTCGAATAATGAATTTGACCATGCAGGACCTCGTCCATCTTTATTCTTTGTCCAAGGAGTAGTAGGAAGATTGCCGCCGTATATTGAAGAACATCCGGTAGCATTGGCTACAATGGCTCTGTCTCCGAACAACTGGCTGACAAGTTTAACATAAGGTGTTTCGCCGCATCCTGAACAGGCGCCAGAAAACTCAAACAGCGGTTCCAGGAACTGTGAATCTTTGATAGCTCCGATATTGAGTTTGGCTCTGTCAAATTCAGGGAGTTCAAGGAAATAATCCCAGTTAGCTCTTTCAGTTTCCCTGATAGGAAGCTGTTCTTTCATATTTATTGCTTTGAGCTTCACTTCTTTTTTATTCTTGACCGGGCATACATCTATGCAGAGTCCGCATCCTGTGCAATCTTCAACCGCAATCTGCAGTGAATATGCTAATCCTTCGCCTAATTCTTTTCCTTTGAATTTGACTGACTTAAACGTAGCAGGTGCACCGGCAATTAATTTCTCATCAAAT
>Ga0182027_10007037_pt1 | contig 16694 bp, 12 predicted proteins | sample 712E1DmetaG_FD_121300 | JGI IMG/M metagenome (GOLD analysis project Ga0182027, IMG submission 121300) | Permafrost microbial communities from Stordalen Mire, Sweden - 712E1D metaG (Illumina Assembly) | ecosystem: Environmental > Terrestrial > Soil > Wetlands > Permafrost | place: Sweden... | reverse complement strand
TTGGGACAAGGCATCGAGCCGGGCGACGGCGATGCGGCCAATGACGACCCGCGCCGCATCGGGCTTGGCCGTCACCTCGAAGCCCAGAGCCTTCAGTTGCGCGAGTGCGGCGTCGGAGGCATCGTCGAGCCACAGCCTCACGGTCACCTTCCCGTCGCGAAGGAAACGGAGGTCGTCGAGCGTCGGCGCCGTGCCGGCCTTGGCGCGTGCCGCGAGCGCGGCCAGCGCGGGACTCAGTTTCACCGGCGGCGGCGGAGGCGGGGGCATTAAGGCCGCGGGCGCGCGCATGCGGCGCGCGGAGAGCCCGTTGGAGGGCGCGGGCGAGGCGGAGGCCTCGTCGGTCGCGATCATCTCGGATGCGGAGGTGACCGTAACGGACTGGGCGGCGCCCATCTTCATCATCTTCATGTCGGCCTCCATCCGATCGCCTCTACCGAACACTCCTTCGTAGCTGACCCCGTCGGGCATCTCGACCGGCACGTCGATGCGGCGCGGTTGTCCACCCTCCGTCACGGTCCTTTCTTCGACCTCCACAAACGAAGTGAACTGCGTCATCAGCCGGTAGTCGAGACCGAGCTGCGTAATGGCCTCGCGCAGGTCTTTTCGCATCGTGCCGTTCTGCGCTCCCTGCCAGTCCTGGGACATCAGGTCGTCGATGCGCGCGCTCGCCCACAGCGTCGCCACCACATCGTGGCGCGGCTCGTAGGCCGGCAGGTTCACGTCGATGGTTCGCGTGATCAGGCGTCCTCCGGCATAGCCGTGCAGCCGGATGACTCCGTGCGCCGCGGCGGTATACCGCCCGTTGATGACCAGCGGCTTGGCGGCGAATAGGTCCGGCTGCCGCTGGGGCTGCACGTCTGCCACGGGCAGCCCGCCCCAATCGATGCTGATGTCGGTGAGTAGCGGCGTGCTGACGCGCTCGTGGAATCGGCGCGCGGCCGCGGACCCGTCATCCTGGAGCCCCACGTACTCCACTTCGCCCCGTCCATACCGTGCCATGTTGTCGAGCAGGAACCGGTTTACGGAGCTGCCGATGCCGAAGGCGAAGACGCGCGCGTTGGGATGGCGCTGCACTTCGCCGATGATTTCCATATCGTTGCCCACATAGCCGTCGGTCATGAAGCAGACGATGCGCACGTGGTTCTGATCGTCCGATGGATCGAGAGCGGCGCGGATCGCCTTCATCATTTCCGTGCCGCCGCTGCCGTGCCGGCCGGCCAGGAATTCCTTGGCGACGCGTAGATTTTCCGGCGTCGCAGGCACCGGCTCAGGGAACAGGATGGCGGTCGCGCCTGAGAAGGTGATCAGGTTGAAGGTGTCCTGCGGGTTCAACCCGTCAATTGCGAGCCGCATGGCCTCCTTCGCCTTCTCAATCGGGAAGCCCGACATGGAGCCCGAGGTATCGAGCACGAACACCAGTTCTTTCGGCGCAGCGTCGGCCGCCGCGACCCGCTCCGGCGGCTGCAGGATCAGCGTGAAGAACCCGCCGCGCGAGCCGTGGTGGGTCAACACGGCATCGGCGACCGCGGAGCCGGCAACCTGCCAGCGCAGGATGAAGTCCCGGTTGGGAAGGGTGGCTTCGTCCTTGAGCGCGACCACCGCTTCGTGCGGGCTGCGCGTCACCACCTTCACGTCGTGCGTCGCCGATGCCAGCGAATCGAATGGCACTCCCGAATCGAGCGCGACCTCGAGCGAGATGTCGTGGCCGGCGCGGGTTCCTGATGGTGTGACGGGCGGGGTAATACGGGACGCGTCCGGGACGCGGTCGGTATCCGGCGCCCACCCGCCGCCAGAATGGCCGGTGGCGCTGCCGGGAATGTAGCGCGGCCCCACCACCATGGGGAACATGAATTCGTATGTCCCGTCCGTGTACTTCAGCGTCTCTACATAACTGATGGTGATCTGGACCTGCTCGCCAGGCATGATGTTCGCCACCGATTGCGTGAAGATGTTGGGCCGCTCCTGGTCGAGCAGTCCCGCCAGGTGCCCGGCCGCGCGCGCCTTTTCGTAAATCTTGCGGGCTTCTTCGCGACGCTTGATGTCGCCCCGCACCACGCGGTTGCCGATGAGCATCTTCATGTCGTCGACGGCCGCGTTCTGCGGCAGCGGGAAGGTATAGACCGCCTCGATCTTATCCGAGTACGGGTTGACGAATTTCTGGGTGACGGTGACGCGGGTCAGCGGGCCGGAGACCTGGGCCTTCACGTCGGTATGTTCGAGCGGGCACGGGCCCGCGGTGCTGGTCAGCTCGCCTGTGCCCGCGCACAGGGTGGACGCGACGGCAGCCGCCGCGAGGATTGCGATATTGCGCATAAGACCTCCTTCACTCCGGGAAATGCCGCGAGCGGGGAGATCCTTTCAGCGGGACTTGATGGAAATTTCGGCGACGATGCCGGCGGCCGGCCCGGCCCGCCGTGTGCGGCGGAACAGCGTCGAAAGAGACCCCGGGTCGGGCCCCGGAACAAGGATGGCGTGCAGCACACCCGGCTTGGTCTCCAGGAACACGAACTGGCCGGCGTGGACCGGCCCGGTGTAGAGAGGCCGCTTGCCCGCGAGCACGTAGAGGTAGCCGTCGCGTCCCGCTTCGATGCGCAGGCGGGCGAGTTCGCCGCGGGAGAAGGCCGTGTCCGGCGGCACTTCGACATCGCGGCGGAGCACGGTGTAGCGCAGGCCGAAGGCCGGCAACGCCTGCAAGGCCATTCGCGATCGGGAAACATCGGCAGACTGCTTCTTATCGAGTCTGTCCTGCTCCGCGCTGGGCGCGGGTTCGGCCGTGGCGACCATCTCGGAGGCCCCGGTGACCGTGACCGTCTGCGCAGCAGGGGCAGGAGGCGGCGGAGGCGGAGGCGGCGGCGCATGGACGGCGCCCCCGACAGACCCAGGACCGGGCGGCGCGGCGAGATCTTCTTTGGCAGCCGCCTCAGGGAGACGGGCCTTGGCCGCCAACGCGGGAGGTTGCGGCATGGCGGGCGCGGGCGCCGCGAACATGCGCGGCTGGGGTCTCGCGGCGGCTAGTTGGCGCTGCACCGCGCGGGGCGTTTCCGGTGCGGTCGCCTGAGCCCTGCTGTCGGCCCCCTGTGGAGCCTGCGCCGGAGCCGGCACGTACGGCTGCGGAAGCTCGACCTTCCTGTCCATCGCAACCTGCCGGGGCGCGGGCGGCATGGGCTTGGGCCGCAGCACGATCACGGTGAGCACAACGGCAACCGCTGCCGCGGCGGCGAACGCCCATACCGCCGGCCACCGCCGCCACCACGCGATCCGCGGCTCTTCGACCAGCGCTGCCCGCACTCGCTCGCGGCACGCCGGATCGGCCAGCACTTCCCGCAGCGCCTGCTCATCCGCAAGAGCGTCGAACAAGGTCTGGTCCGCCAGAGCGGCATCGAACAGCGCGCGCTGCTCTTCCGGCGTCAGCGTGCCTGCCGCATACCCGCCGAGCAGTTTCTGGAGGTCGGGCCGCGTCATTTGCGCGCCTCCCAACTACCGCCCATCAACTCCAGCAAGTGCTTGCGGCAACGGAAATCCCAGGTGTAAACCGTGTTGATGGTCTTGGCTCCCAGCAGCGTCTGGATCTCCGCAAATGTGCGCCCCTCGAGCTTCAGGCGCATCAGTCTGCGGCATTCGACGCCCAGTTTCTTCACCGCCGCCACCAGCCGCGCGGAGATCTCCCGCCGCTGTGCGAAGTCTTCCGGGCTCTCGCCGCCATCGGCGAGCGGGTAGTCCTCGGCCGGCACTTCATCGCCATGCCGTGCGGATTTGCGGAAGTGCGCCATCATCTTGTACCGCAGGATCTGCATCGCCAGCGGAAGAAGTTCCGCGCCCTCGTGGACATCCTTGTACTTCTCGTGAATGACCAGCAGCACCTCTTGCGCGAGATCCTCCGCGGCGTCCCTCGATATACGAGATGCCGCGTACGCCACGATCCTTTCACGCAACGCGGCCAGTGCGGAGTCGCGCTCCGTCTCCGGCCGTTCGGTGGCAGGATCCATGGGAGGTACCACAATACAGTATCCTAGAAATCCGATGGAACTAAAAGCGATTCGACTCGAGATGCCGAGCGATGGCAACCTGATTTGCGGCCAGACGCACTTCATCAAAACGGTCGAGGACCTGTGCGAGGCCATCGTGAATACGGTCCCGACGGCGAGGTTCGGCGTGGCGTTCAACGAGGCTTCCGGAGCCTGCCTGACCCGCGTCGATGGCAACGACGAAGAGCTCAAGGCGCTGGCCGGGCGGAATGCGGCCGCCATCGGCGCCGGGCATATTTTCGTGATCACGCTGCGCGACGCCTATCCCATCAATGTGCTCAACCGCATCAAGGATGTGCCTGAGGTGTGCTCCATCTTCTGCGCTACGGCGAACCCGGTGGAGGTGATCGTCGCCGAGACCGAGCAGGGCCGCGGCGTGCTGGGCGTGATCGACGGCGCTCCGCCCAAGGGCATCGAGCAGGATGCCGACATCGAGTGGCGGCGCCAGTTCCTCCGCAAGATCGGTTACAAATGGTAGAGGGGGACTAATGCCGGAAAAGGACAAGATAGAGCGGCCGCTTGGATTCAACACCCGGTCGCTGCACGCGGGCTACGAGCAGCCGGACACGGCCACCGGAGCCAGGGCCGTTCCGATTTACCAGACAACCTCGTTCGTGTTTGAAGACAGCGCCCACGCGGCCGCGCTGTTCGCGCTCGAGAAGTTCGGCAACATCTACACCCGCATCATGAACCCCACCACGGCGGTGCTCGAGCAGCGCGTGGCGTCGCTCGAGAACGGAGCCGCGGCCTTGGCCACATCGAGCGGCCAGGCGGCACAGTTCCTGGCGCTTTCGAGCCTGCTCGAAGCGGGCGACGAAATGGTCGCCTCCACCACGCTCTACGGCGGCACGTACACGCAGTTCGACGTCAGCTTTCGCAAGCTAGGCATCGCGGTGAAGTTCGTCGAGCCGGACGATCCGGACAACTACCGCCGCGCCATCACGCCCAAGACCAAGTGCCTCTACGGCGAGACGATCTCGAATCCGCGCGGCAATGTGCTCGACATCGAGGCCGTGGCGCGGATCGCGCACGAACACAACGTGCCGCTAGTGATCGATAACACCTTTGCGACTCCGTACCTGTGCCGGCCCATCGATTACGGGGCCGATATCGTGGTGCACTCGCTTACGAAGTTCATGGGCGGTCACGGGACCAGCATTGGCGGGATCGTCGTTGACGCCGGGCGCTTCGCCTGGGAAAAGGGCGACTTCCCGCAACTCACCAAGCCGTCGCCCGCCTATCACGGCATGGTGTATTCCCAGACCTTCGGAAACCTGGCCTATATCATCAAAGCCCGCGTGGAAGGCTTGCGCGACATGGGGATGTGCCTCAGCCCGTTCAATGCCTTCCTGCTCCTGCAGGGCATTGAGACGCTGAGCCTGCGCATGGACCGGCACGTCGCCAACGCGATGGCCGCGGCGCGGTTCCTCGAAGGGCACAAGCGGGTGAGCTGGGTGAAGCACCCTGGGCTACCCTCCAGTCCCTACTACGCGCTGGCGCAGAAGTATCTGCCCAAGGGCGCGGGCGCGGTTTTCTCGTTCGGCATCAAGGGCGGCTACGAGGCGGGGCGGAAATTCATCGATAGCGTGAAGCTGTTCTCGCACTTGGCCAACGTCGGCGATGCGCGCAGCCTGGTGATCCACCCGGCATCCACGACCCACCAGCAGTTGAACCCGGAGGAACAGGCCGCGGCCGGGGTGACGCCGGACATGGTGCGCCTCTCGGTCGGCCTCGAGGACGTCGACGACATCCTCTGGGATCTGGACCAGGCCCTAGATTAAATTCGGGACAGTATACTCATTCACCGATTTCCGGCCAAAACAGGCGATTGGCGCGGCCTTCCCGCTGTCCGAGGCCGCAGCCTGCACCCCAAGACGCCCTCCAGATTAACGACGAAGCCCTCGGAGCCGAAGGGCCGTCCGGTCAAAGTAGCCTCTTGCAGGCGCTGCTGCCAGGCCTCGTCCTCCACGCTGGTCTCGAGCGCGCGCTGCCACCGGACGCTGTCGTAGTTGGCGGCCCAACTGGTCATGTCGAGCAGACCCGAGCGGTCCCTCCCCGTCACATGGGCCAACGCGCTCGACCAGGCCCAGGAGTCCGCGTTATCCACCAGGCCGGCGTGGACCGGGTTCGTTTCCACATACTGCGCCACCACCCACTCGTGGCCGCCCTCCACCGGGCAGGAGTAGAAGCGCGCCTGCCAGACGTGCCCGCAGCTTCCCCGGCGGGCATTCCAATAGCGGGCGTAGTCGGCGTTCGTGCGTCCCAGAGCGCGGGCCAGCGAGTCGGCACGCGCCGGAGCAGCCAGCAGGTGGATGTGGTTGGGCATCAGGCAATAGGCCCATATCCCAAGGCCGAAGTGGCGGCTGTTCTGCCGCACCATCTCCAGGTAGACCGAGCGGTCCTGGTCCGAGAGAAACGTTGCCTGCCGCCCGTTCCCCCTGGCCGTTACGTGATGGGGGATGCCGGGCACGACAACGCGGGCAAGACGGGACATTCACTCCAGTAGTGGCACCAGCGGCCTGTCGGTCTCAGGAAATTGGTGAATGAGTATACTGTCCCGAATTTAATCTAATCCAGGTCGATGTCGCGCTTCGGCGGCGCCTCGTCCGGGTTCTCCAGCGCTTTCTTGAAAAGCTCGTCGAACTTGCGCGCCAAAACCTGCGGCTGGTTGCGCTCCGCCTCGAAGGATCGTTGAAACGCCTCCTCCCGGCGCGCCGCCGCCCCCTTCAGCCGCTCTAAACCTGTCTCAATGTCGGCCAGCGTCCGCGGCTTCTCCACCGCCTTGAAAGTGATGACCGCCCGCGTGGCCGGGTCCACCTTCAGCTCCGCCTGGCAGCACGGGCACACCACATCCACCAGTCCCGTTCCCTTCGTCTTGGCCATACCGGAATCTTAGCGCATCTGGACTAGGCGCCCCCGGCCGCTCCCGCCGCCGGAGCACTCAGCACCTCGCGAACCTTGCTCGACAATGTCTGCTGCGTGAATGGTTTCTGGATGAAAGGAATCCCAACAATCGAGATGCTGTAATACTTCAGTAGCGTCTCTTTCATGAACCCGGACATGTAGAGGACCCGCAGGCCGTCTCGCATGCCCGCCAGACGGTCCGCCAGGTCCCTGCCGCTCAATTGGGGCATCGCAACGTCGGTCAGCAACAGGTCGATCGGCCCTTGGTGCTCCTTCGCTATCTGAACTGCCTCTTCCGGATCACTGGCGCTGAGCACCGTAAAGCCCTCTCGCAGCAGCATCTTCTTCACCATCGTCACGACCTGCGGCTCATCGTCCACCAGCAAGACGGTTTCCAGTTGTTGTTGGTCCACGAGGGGTCCCCCTTCTGAGTCCTGTTAAAGATTGTTAACCAGATTCTACCACCCTACGCGGTGGCCGCTTCAAGATATTCGCGCCAGCCCCCCAGAAGCGGGAAATATAGCCCCCTTCGGATTGGACGCCGGTCGATCCGTCCGACCAGCGCCCAATACCTCGCCATCTGGGCGCGGTACCGCTCGCGCTCCGTGTCCAGAAAGCTCTCGCGATCGCTGCCCGCATGCTCGCTGGTTTTGAAATCGATGATCCAGCGCACGCCCGCCGCATCCACAAACGTCCGATCCACGCGTATGGACCTCAGCCGGCCGTCAACCACGCCGATCAGCGGATACTCCGAGTGCGCCTCCGCGTGCCTGTTGTCCAGGATCCAGCGGCCGCGCTCGTCCCCCAGCGTGACCGTCAGTGCGCGACGCACCGTGGCGGCGGCCCCGGCGATCTCTGACGCCGGGACACCGAGCGTTCGCAACGCCCCCTCTATCGCCGGCGCGCGAGCTTCGATGCGCGCATCGTCCCACGCCGCCAGCCCATCGCGGCCGATCTGCGCGAGCATCTGGTGGACCACCGTCCCGATGTGGCGCAGCGTGTCGCCGACCCATTCGAAGGTGGGCATTTCCTCGCTGAGCGCTGGGGCGAGACTGATGAACGGCGGCGCCACCGGCAGCGACCAACCCGATGGCAGCCGCCGCAGAGGTGTTGGTGGGATGCTCGCCTGCGTGACTCCGCGCTCGGCCGGCTCGGGCAGCGCGAAGTCTTCCTCGACCGCCGGCCACAAATGGTCCAGCAATCCCGCATGTCTCAGGCCCTTGTCCGTGCGGACCGCCGCGCCGAGCAGATGGAGCTGCCTGACAGCGCGCGTTGCCGCCACGTAAAGCAGCCGCGCCTCTTCGTTTTCCCGCTTCTGTTTCTCGATGCTCTTGAGGTATGCAGAAAGCTGGTCCTTCTTCGTCCCGGCCGCCTTTACCGGCGCCAGAATCAAATCGCCCGGCCGCTCAAGCCATGCCAGCAGCCGCGGATCGTCCGACCTCACGCCGCGCCCCAGTCCGGGCACGATGACGACATCGAACTCCAGCCCCTTGGCTTTGTGAATCGACATCACATCGAGCGAATCGTCCGCCTCGGGATCGACGGCCGCAAACAGCCGCCCAACCTCCTCGGCCAACATCTCGATGCTGGTGTCGCCACCCTCGTCGAGCGTCTCTAGAAGATCGAGGTACGCCATCGCGTTTTCGAGCTCGCCTGGTTCAACCGCGCAGGCGGGACCGCCTAGCGCCCTCCAGCAGCCTTCGATCCAGGGACGCAGCCGCTCCCCGCGCCGCGCCACCGCGTCATCGAGCGCCGCGCCCACCCGTTCTAGGCGTGCTTGCCCGTCCTCGCTCAGCCGCGCGACCCGCTCCGAATCCTGCAGCACATCCCAAATCGCATCGCCCTTGTCCGCATCGCCCGCCAGCGCGTGCAGGTCCGCCAGCGTCAGTCCGCACCACGGCGCGCGCAGCACGGCGAGCCACGCGACGCGGTCCGCCGGGTGCAGCAGCGCGCGCGTGAGGGCCAGCAGGTCCTGCGTAATCGCCACCTCGCCCAGCTCATCGATTTCGACGGCGCGATATTTCAAGTTGGCCCGGCGCAGCGCGCGCAGGATCGACGGCAGATGCGTGCGGGCGCGCACCAGCACCGCGATCTTCGCGCCCGTCCCACGACTGGCGCGGACGATTTCGACCACCCGCGCGGCCTCCGCCTCATCGTCTTTATCGAAGAAGGCGTGCACCGTGACCGCGTCCCCGTCTCCAGCGGCCTTCATGGCGCAAGAGGGCGCGAAACTCACCGCACCCGTCTCCATGTCATCGCCGGCCTCAAGCACGGTGGGGAACACACGGTTCACCCAATCGACGATTCCCTGCTCCGAGCGGAAATTCGTCTCCAGTTGCAGCCGCTCCAGACCCACCGGGCCGATCCCGTTTCGCGCCGCCCGCAGGAACAATCCCACCTCGGCCTCGCGGAACCGAAAGATCGACTGCATCGGATCGCCCACCAGAAACAGCGTTCGCCCGTCCCCCCGCTCCCAGCCCTCAACCAGTTTCTCGATCAGCTCGAACTGCGTCACCGACGTGTCCTGGAACTCGTCAACCAGCAGGTGCTGTATGCGATAGTCGAGCGCGAGCGCCAGGTCCGTGGGATCGTCGTCGCCGCCCAGCGCCGTCTGCGCCGCGAGCGCGATGCCCGTGAAATCGGACTGTCCCCGTTCGCGGAAAACCATATCCAACTGCGCGGCCGCCAGTTGCAGCACCGGGATCAGCGCGGCCAGCACTTCCCACTGCGCTTCGTCGAATACCGCTGGCGGCAGCGATCGCAGGGCCGCCAGTCGCGCGCGAAAGTCATCGTGCGCCTCGAGTTCCAGCAGCAGTTGTTGCAGCCGCAGCTTCTCGCGCGAACGCGGCGGGAAGCCGACCGTGGCGTTGGGCGACTTGCGCCACGTCCCGCTCTTTATCACCAGCAATTCCGCGATCCCGAGCCAGACCGGCAGGTCCCCGGGCGCGGTTCGCAACGCGGCACATGCGGCGATGGCATGGCCGGCCTCAACGTTGGTCGCGGCGTAGCGCGCCAGCGAACAGAGCTCCTCGAGGAGCAGCTCCGGCGCCGCCGCCGAGACCGCCGCCAGCGCCTCGCGAATCACGTTCTGCATTCCGCGCTCGAGGATCGCACGCGCCGCCTTGGCGTCCGTCACCCCAGCCAGATGGCGCAGCCACTGGTCGCGCCGCGCCAGCATCGCCGTCAAGAATTCCGCCAGCACCGCGTAGTCGTTATCCAGGTGGATCAGCACCCGCGCCAGCGATGCCGCGTGAGCGGGGTCTTCGACCAGATCGATGGTTCGCCGCGCGGCCTCCTGGTAAAGGCCCGTGGCAATCTCCACGACCTCGGGCGGAGCGCCCAGACGCGACAGCCACGGCATCCGGCGGACGAGCGAGTCGCACAACGAATCGATGGTGCGGATGCGGAGCCGCGTGACGTTCTCCACCAGATTCCAGCCGCGGGCGCGATCGCGCTCGCCAACGGCTCGCGCTAGGCGCCACGTCTCGGCCTCGTGCGGCTGCTCCGGCTCCGGCCCTGATGCCCCAGCCAGCGCCGCCAGCACCCGCCGCCGCATCTCGCCCGCTGCCTTGCGCGTGAACGTGATCGCCACCACGGATTCCGGGTCCTCCACGCGCGCCAGCAGCGCCAGGTAGCGCTGGATCAACAGTTCCGTCTTGCCCGAACCGGCCGGCGCCTGCACGATGAACGAGCGCGTCGGATCGAGCGCGCGCGCACGCTGGCCTCGATCGCGGATCTCAGGCATCCCCGTCCTCCGTCTCGAAGGCCGCCGCCGGCGCCTCGGCTTCCGAAAACCGGCACAGCGCCAGCAGCGTACAGTGGCGGCAGGTGGCCGGCTTCTTCGGATCCACGTTGGCCACCCCGGCGCGGAAATCGGCGCCCAGCCGGTCCAGGACGCGCCGCCACTCGCCCACATCCTCGCCGAGTTCCCGAACCTTCGCGCCGGGAACCACACCTTCCGCCGCCGCATAGCCCTTGAAAACCGCCTCGCCGGTTCGGATCTGTCCGAACAGCACCGCGCCCAGCGGCTCCTGGTGGCTCACCGCGTAGAGCGGAAGCTGCGGTTCATCGGGCCGCTCGCCGCCCCACGAATTGGGCGTCGGCTGGCTCGATTTGTAGTCGATGATCACGTGCCGGCCGTCCTCCAGCCGGTCCACGCGATCGACCCGCACTTCGCACCGTATGCCGCCCGCCTCGGCGTAGCCTTTCTTTTCCGACGCCAGAACCGTGAACGGAGCGCGTTGCTTTTCGAGTTCCAACCAGTCGCCCAGAAGCCTCCGCAGGCGCGCGTATTCGATCCGCGCGAATGCCGCGGGCAGCGCCTCGCTGCGGCGCGCCTCGATGGCCACGAGCGCCGCCGCGGAAGCCTCTTCGACCACCTCCGCCAGCTCGGCCTCGCCGGCCCCGCACAGCCGCGCGTGGCTGCCCAGCCGGTCCCAAACCACCTCCAGCGCTTTGTGCACCAGCGTGCCGCGATCCATCGGGCTGAGCCCCGGCACGGGTGCATCGAGAGGACGCGCGCCCAGGCGCAACTCGGCAAACGCGCGAAACGGGCACTGGGCCTGGTATTGGAAGACGCGCGTTCCGCCCGGCGCCGTCTCGTCCTGGTGCGGCGGAGCAGTGCTGTCCAGAATCTTCTCCAGCGCCTCAGGCCGCGAGCCGGATTTCGGCGCGTCCCCGCTCACCACCCGCAGCCCGGCGATCAGCGGACTCGGGCCCAGCTCCCAATCGCCCTCGCCTGCGGCGTGACTCACCACCACGTCGGGCGCGCTCTCGAGCAGCCGCCTCGTGATCCTCTTGGCAAACGCGAGCTCGCGCTCGGGCGAGGCGTGCGGCAATCCTCGCGCGCGCTGTAGTGCCGGCGGCAGGAACGCGGCCGGCTTGGGCGCGCCGGGCCAGTGTTCATCGTCCAGGCCCCCGATCCACAGGTGCTCGAATCGCATCCCGAACGTGTCAAGCATGCCCAGGATCTGAATCGGCGCAGGGTCTGTCTCCGGCTGGAAAAGTCTCCCGGCGGCAATGCTTTTCAAGCGCGCGAGCGCGTCTCCGTAATTCGTCCGCGGCAGCACCGCGCCGAGCCGCGCGAAATCGGATAGCAGATCGCGCCACGCTTCGACGGTCTGATAGTCCTCACTCGAAAGCGGCCCCTCGCCCGGCCAGCCCAAACGCGCGAGCAAGCTGGAGAACGAGCGCGCCCACTCCGGCGGGCTCGCCTCCGCCGGCAGCGATTCCCGCTCGCGCCGCCACGCCCCAAGCAGCGTCGCAAGTTGCGGGCACCGTCCCTCGGCGATCCGCGCGACCCGCGCCACCGAAACCCGGTTCGACCCCCGGCGCAGCGTGGCATCGAGCCCGGCGCGCCCGGTCCATTCGCTTCGAGCGGAGCCCAGGAAAGGCGACCGCAGCAGCCGGCTCACCAGATCGAACTCGTTCCTCGCCGCCTGGAGTTCGAGCGCCAGCAGCGCCGCGTGCACTAGTGGAAACCCCGCCAGAGGCGGCCCCGCGGAAATATTGAAGAGCGGCCGCATATCGGCGAAAGTCCGCTCCACGCGCTCCCGCACCTGGTCCAGATCCCGCACCACCACCGCGATTCCGGTCGCCCCGTTCTCCAGGAGTGAGCGCGCCCAATGCGCCGCCGCCTCCGTCTCCTGCCGGCTATCGGCGAACGACGTCCGCACCGCGTCCGCCGCCACGATCGGTGCCTCTGCCACCTCCAGAACCGAGCCGGGGTACGCGGCCAGGAACTCCCGCTGTTGCGGCGTGAACTCGTCGAAGCCCGCCAGCAGGATCCGGTCCGGCAGAGGCAGATTCGCCAGACGAGCGGCCAGGTAGTCCGTGGCCGATGCCGCGTCGATCCAGCCTTCGCGCTCGCAGACGGACCGGAACTCGCGCGCCCAGCCCAGGAACGCCCGCGTATCCTCAGTCGCGCCAGATTGGAGTGCTGCGATGTCGATTCGCCACGAGCGCACCAGCTCCCACGTTTCCCGCGCGGCCCGGGCCGTCGCGGCCAGTTGCAGCAGTCCGTCGCCACCGGGCGAGCCCGCAATGGCCCGCTCCCATACGGCGGCCTCCTGATGCTCGTCCAGCCGAAGCGGGACCGGCGGGCCGGCGTACAACAGCGCGTTCCACAACTCGCCCAGCCACGCCGGCCAGTGCAGGATCGCCGGCGCCTCCCAGGCTTCGAGGCCGCGCTCGCGCTCGAGCGCGTTCGACCGCTCCTGCAACGTGCGCGCAAGGCGGCGGCTCGCGGTGACCAGCGTCGCCCCGCCGCGCGCTTGTTCGAGCGCCTCGTCCAAGGAAATCGTGACCGGCAAGATGGACTATTGTAATGCCAGCTCGTACCCTTGCGCGGCCACCTCGGTCCAGTAGATCTCCGAGGCGTGCCCGTGCAGCGCGAACACCTGGCGCGGAAGGTCGCACACTGGTTCGCAGCCGCGCTCGTAGAAGACCAGGATCGACGGGCCGGCGCCGCTTAGCACGCAGCCCAGCAGCCCAGGCGCGCGCAGTTTCACGATCTCGTCCAGGCCCGGCACCAGCGAGGCGCGGTAGCACTGGTGAAAGCGATCTTCGAGCGCGGTGGGAAACGCGCTGGCCGATCCGGCAGCCAGCGCCGCAACCAACAGCGCGGCCCGCTGCACGTTGAAAACCGCGTCCGCCCGCGAGTAGCATTCGGGCAGCAGCGCGCGCGCTTTGGTAGTCGGCAAATCGAAATCCGGCACCACCACCGCTACGCCGAAACTCGCCGGCATCTCGAGGCGCACCGCCCGCGCCGAGCCTCCCGAATCGATGGCGCTGGCGACCATCGACCCCAGCACACACGCCGCCACGTTGTCCGGGTGGCCCTCGATGCGCGCGGCTTCATTCAGAATGCGCAGCGGCTTCCAGCCCAGGCCGAGAAGTTGGTCCGCGATCACCACGCCCGCGGTAAGCGCCGCCGCGCTCGATCCCAGTCCCTTGCCGATGGGAATGTCGTTGCGGATTTCGAGCTCGATGGGCGCGAGCGTCCCGCCCACGTCCGCGGCCACGGTCAGGGCGGTCTGCCAGATCAGGTTGGTGGCGTCGAGCGGAATCGATTCGGCGTCCCGGCCCGAAGCGCGCACAATTAGTTCCGCGCTCGGCCGGAACCGGCACTCGAGATAGATCCTCAGCGCGAGTCCCAAGGCGTCGAAGCCGGGACCGAGGTTCGCGCTCGAAGCGGGCACTCTCAGCGTCGTCCAGTTCATTCCTAGAACTGGAAAGTATAGCAGGGGTCGTGCCTGTCACGTCCGCTTGCTTACGCTACCGAGCCGCGACCGCCAGGGAGCGGACTTCAGTTGCTGCGCGCCGGAGCCGGCCCGGGCTGCGGCCTCGCCGCCAGCAGATCGAGCAGCGGCCCGCCCGACCCCCGCGGCAGCAGCGTCAGCCGCGCGTCGCTATCCATCAGCTTCTGGCTCTCGAGTATGTCGAACAGCGCCCCGGCCACATCCGGATCGGCGGCGATCTCGGCCAGCGCCGTGCCAATCATGTTGGGCCGTATGCCCGCCGCTTTGGCGAACTCGACCGCGGCCTCGCGCTCGGCCGAGCTGGTGATGATGCTCACCTGGTTGGCCCCGTCCTGCTTGATGGCCGAAGTCACCTGGCGCAGCCGGTTCACCACCTTCTCCTCGATCTGCTTGATCATCCCCTCGTCGCGGAAGTGCACCTTGCGGATGTACACCGAGCCCAGCGTGTATCCCCACGCCTGCGACTTTTCGGAGACCTCCGCCCGCACCGTCTGGCTCATCTTGTGGCGCGTCTCCAGCATCTCCGCCAGCGGCATGTTGCTCAGACACCGCACCGCCGCGTTGCGCACGTTGGCGCGCAGCGAGCCGCGCGGATCGGCATTCTTGAACAGGAACGCCACCGCATCGCTCACCTGCATCTCATACCAGATGCCGATGCCCATGGGTGCGCCTTCCTCCGAGTTCACCGGCTCGCTACGCAGATACTCCTGATCCAGGCGCAGGTCGAGCGTGTAGCAATTGCCAAGGAAGCGGACCACGAACGCCGCCGGCCCCAAGCTCCGCGGCAGAAAATGCAGCCCCGGCTCGGTCAACATCCCGATCACCTTGCCGAACAGCACATAGACCTTGCAGGTGCGCTCCTGCACGGTGGTGTAGAAACCGAAGACCCGCATCACTCCGAGCAGAATCGGCTCCAGCAGGATCGGCGCCACGAACGCCAGCGCAAACCCGATCAACCACCCGGCAACGGCGGGGCTCATTGCTTCACCTCCAGAAACACCTGCTGAGCTTTGGCGTAAAGCGCGAGGCGCACGTTGCGCACGTAGGTGCTGAGAGCGCCGGGCCCGCGTTGTTTGAGTCCCCCCAGTTCCTCGGCCATCTTGCGCAACGGCGCCACTTCGGCCTGCGCCTTGAGGGTCTCGATCTCGACCGCCCTCCGCGACTGCACGATCTTTTGATCGGCCGCCGCTTGCGCCAGGCTGATGTCGCTCGAAACCTGGTTATGCGCGGTGTTGATCGCCGCTAGCGCCGATTCCACCTCCGGCGGCGGATCGATGCCGGTGATCAGCGAGGCGTCTAGGGTCACGCCGTAACGCGCGGCCGTGGCGCGGCACTCGGCATCCATGTAGTCGTTGAGGTCGCGCAGGTTCTTGCGCAGGTCGTTGATGGAGACTCCGGCCGCGTCGGCGCCGAGAAGCGTGGGGGCGCTCGACTGCCCGTCGGCGGCTGCGACGACGGGCACGGGCTTCGCCTCGAAGTTCGCGATCTTCTGCCGCAACACCGAAACGAAGTAGCCCATCACGTGAACCACGGGCCGCTTGATGCCGAAAAGGAAGGCGTATAGATTGCTCTCGGCCACCGAGTAGCGGATCTGCCCCGTCAGCCCGGTGTTGAGTTGGTCCTTGGTGACCGCCTCCAGAAGCGTGCCGCCGGAGTTGGCCTGGGGCGTCTCCAGATCCATGGCCATGTTCATGGTCTCGGTGGCGACCGAGACTTTGTAGACCTTCTCCCAGGGCATTTTGAAATACGGGCCGCCCGGCCCGATCACGCGGACCTGTGGGTAGCAGTAGCGCGGCCGCTCCTCGGCGAGCAACTGCTCGGCCATGGGGAGGTCGAGGGTGGTTTTGCCGCCGGGGACGCGCTCCGCGCGCCCGAACGCGGTCTTCAGCGCCCGTTCGTTCTGGTCCACCGTATAAACGCCCAGGAGCAAGAAGCGCATGATGAACCAGGCGGCGATTCCGCTCAGACATCCGGTCAGGATCGACATGGTTGAGTAGTATACACCACTCCGCCGTTTACCGAACCGCGCGCGTCAGCAAGCGGACACCTCAGTCAGTACCCGTACTCGCCTCTCGAACAACTTTAGCATCCGACGTGCGCGGTCCTTGTCACAACCGCCCGCCCTCGCTCGTTCTTTGTTCAGAGGCCGGAACGAGGAGTCACGATGGAGCACGCTGGTGAAGCGACGATGCGGGCGGGAATGAGCGCGCTGGGCGACGAACGGGCCGGGTGGCCGGCCGCCGCCTTCGAGTCTGTCTTTTTCGAGCACTATACGCGCCTGGTGGCCGTGGTCCAGCGCGTTCTGGGCGACCGCGCGCAAGCCGAGGAAATCGCCAGCGATGCGTTCCTCAGACTCTACCAGCAGCCCAACCAGGGCTATTCAAACCTCGGCGGTTGGCTTTACCGCACCGCCAGCCGCCTGGGCATCGACGCCCTGCGCGCCGCCAACCGCCGCCGGCAGCACGATCCCGAGGTCGGCGAGCGGCTGGCGCGCGCGTCGGCGCCG
>Ga0182027_10007036_pt1 | contig 16694 bp, 8 predicted proteins | sample 712E1DmetaG_FD_121300 | JGI IMG/M metagenome (GOLD analysis project Ga0182027, IMG submission 121300) | Permafrost microbial communities from Stordalen Mire, Sweden - 712E1D metaG (Illumina Assembly) | ecosystem: Environmental > Terrestrial > Soil > Wetlands > Permafrost | place: Sweden... | reverse complement strand
CTTTTTAAGGGATGCGCGAGGGTGTTTTTACCAAACAACGAGGATCAATTCCGATAAGCGGGAGAAGTTGGTAGGAAAACGGGGGTTTTAAAGCGCTTAATCCCAGTTTATGGCATTTTTAGGAGGTTATATGGGACGTTTTTCCGTTTTAGGGCAGGCGGCAGGAATTGTTTTGGAAAACAACCCCCAGAAAAGGGGTGTATGTTTCAATCAATCGACGTTTTTGGAATTGTTTTTGGTGTGGGTAGAGAGGAATACGGGTGTTTCGTGCTATACTAAAAACAGTGTGGAAAACTTCATAATATGCGTGCAGGATGAGTTTCCCGGGTTCATTTCCAGCGAACTAAAGGATAGGAATGAAAACTCAGTCTGTAAGTAAAACCCCTCGAAAATTGAAAACAAAGACAATGGACTTGCCGGCCGCGGTCACGCAAGCTGAAGCTGCCCGGGAATGGGAAAAGGCCATTGACCTGCTCACACAGGCGTTGGACGCGAAAATTCCAGGAATGGAACGCTATGCCCTGCTGAACCGGCGCGCCGTATGTTACCACCGAATAGGGCTGGTTGACCCAGAGATCCTAGATCTCGAGGCCATGCTGGCCCTGGCGCAGCAGGATGGCAGCCTATCCATGCAGGTAAAGGTTTTGAATGCCCTGGAATTAGCTTTTTCCCAGCATGGAAAAATGGATGAAGCCCGCCAGCGGGCTGAACAAGCCCTCAGCCTGGCGCGGCGCAGCGGCGACAGGAAACTCGAAGCCGATAGTCTGAGTGCGTTGTGTGATGTAACCCAGCGCCAGGGTCGGCTGGCCGAGTCGCTGCAGACCGGTGAAAATGCCATCACACTCTTCCGTTCGCTGGAGGATGCTGCCGGGGAGGCGCGTATCCTGTGTCTGGCCTGTTATTCCAGACTCATCCAGGGCCACGCGCAAGATGGCCACCCGGATGCCGAACGCGCCCTGGAATTGTACCGGCAGGCCGGCGACCTGGAGGGACAGGGCAATGCGCTCAATATACTTAGCATGACCATGTCCGACCCGGCTGGCAGACGCGACTGCCTTGAACAGGCCCTGGCGCTTTTTCGCACCATTGGCAACCGCGAACGTTGCAGCGTGGCCGAGAACAATCTGGCAACAATTTATAGCCTGCTGGGATTGTATGAGCACGCCAGCCAGATGTTCCAGGAAGCTTTGGACTGGGCACGCCTCTCCCGCCAGACTGTGAACGAGGCATATTATCTTGGAAACCTGGGCGGCTGCGTTCTATTTTTGGGGCGGACCGCAGAAGCTGTTGTCATGCTGAAGGAAGCCCTGCAGCTGAGCGAGCAGGTGGGCGACCGCCCGCTCCTGGCTGGCGCCCAGGTGACACTGGGGCAGGCCTTCCTAGCACAGGGCCAGCCGGACCAGGCTGCTCGCTGGTGTCGCAAGGCTGTGCAGATCTTCCGCGCGCTGGAAAGCCCTGACCAGATCAATGCCTTGGCCTGGCTGGGGGCCGCCCAACTAGCTCTGGGGGAGTCGGAAGCCGCCTTGCGAACCGCCCGCCGAACCGCCTCCCTGCGCCGGAAGTTTGCTGCCAGCCTCATGACTACTGCGAATACGCCGCCTCAGGAGGCTTGGTGGTGGCAGTACCGCATCCTGGCGGAAGCAAAGCAGACCGAGGCAGCCTGGCAGGCGCTTGACCAGGCGCGCCAAGCCATGCTTGAGGGCGTGGCCAATTTGAGTGATGACGGGCTGCGACGCAATTATTTTAATAAGGTGGCTATTAACCGTAATATCATCCAGGCCTGGCTGGAAGAGGCTGCCCGGCGCAAGCAGCCTCCGGCGGCACTGACTGACCATCTGTCAAGCGCGGGCAATGTTCAGGACCCGTTCAAGCGGCTGATCGACATCGGTGTGCGCCTGAACGCCCTACGCGATCCTGCCAAACTACCTGATTCGATCCTGAGCGAGGTGGTGGAATTGAACGGGGCCGAGCGGGCCGCCCTCTTCCTGGCGGAAGCGGAACCGGCTGCCATTCTCCTGCCGGGCGGTGAGAGCGAAGTGGACTTTGTGAAGAAAGTCCAGCCGGTGCTGAAGAAGGTTTCCCGTACCGGGCAGTCTGTATTGCACCATATGCCGGAGAAAGCTGCCGCCCTCAAGCAACGTTCCATCCTGTGCGTGCCGTTGATCGCCGCCGGCAAGCAGGTCGGGGCGATCTATACCGAGCTGGGTGCCAGTTTCGGCTGTTTTACCCGCCAGGACCTCGACCTGCTGACCGTTCTGGCCAACCAGTCTGCCGTGGCGCTCGAGAATGCCCAATGGACCCAGGGTCTCGAGCAAAAGGTGGCCGAACGCACCGAAGCACTTAACCAGCGCGTGGACGAACTCGACATTCTCAACACGGTCGGCGAAGCCATGGCCAAGACATTGGATGTCAAAACGGTCACACGCATTGTGGGGGATAAGGTCCGGGACATCTTCCATTCCGAAGGCGTTTCCATCATGCTGCTGGACGCACGCACCAGCTTGATCCATACGCTTTACGAATATGATGCTGGCGAAGGTGGCTACATTGATTACTATGAGCCTTTTCTGTTTGGCAAGGGCCTGACCAGCAAAGTCATCCAGTCGCGTCTGCCCCTATTGATCGGGACTTCGAAAGAACAGACGGAACAGGGGGGATATATTCCTCCAGAAATGCTGGAAAAAGGCAGTGGCGTAATCGCAGAATCCAAGCTGCTGGTGCCGATCGTGGTCGGCGCACAGGTTCTGGGTGTGGCAATGGTTGGCAGCTACAAGCAACACGCCTTTACCAAAAACGATCTGCGCCTGCTGCAGACGCTTTCAGCCAACATGGGCGTAGCCATCCAGAATGCCCGGCTGTTCGAAGCCGAGCAGGAGCGCGTGAACGAACTGCAGCTCATCAACAGTATCCAGCAAGGCCTGGCGGCCGAGCTGGACTTCCAGGCCATCGTGGACCTGGTGGGCGATAAATTGCGGGTTGTTTTCAATACGCCAGACTTATTAATTAACTGGTATGACGAAAAAACCAACCTGGTCCATTATCTCTATTCCTATGAACACGGCCAGCGCCTGACGGTTCCAACCCAGCCGCCGCGCCCTGACGGTCTCCTGGAACGGATGAAAAATTCACACCTACCGGTGGTCTGGAATACGGCAACAGAGGGGGATGCCATTACTCCAACCATCCCCGGTACGGACACCAGTAAATCCGGCGCCTCTGTTCCCATTATCAGCGGGGATCGTATTCTTGGTTCCTTGCAGCTTGAGAATTTTCAGAGGGAAAATGCCTTCGGCGAAGCGGAATTACGCCTGCTGACCACCATCGCGGGTTCTTTGGGCGCCGCCCTAGATAACGCCCGTCTGTTCGATGAGACCCAGCGCCTGCTCAAGGAGACCGAGCAGCGCAATGCCGAGCTGTCGGTCATCAACAGCGTGCAGCAAGGCCTGGCGGCGGAATTGAACTTCCAGGCCATCATCGACCTGGTGGGGGACAAACTCCGCCAGGTATTAAACACCGCCGATATCGGTGTCCGCTGGTACGACCCCCAGGCGAACCTGATCCATTACCTGTATGAGTTTGAACATGGTCAGCGCCTTTCCATTCCCTCCGCTCCGCCGCGTGTGGAGAGTAGTTGGTTCAGGATGATGGAAACCCGACAGCCTGTTATCTTAAATACTCGCGTCGCTATGGCAGAGGCTGGCACTATTCTCGTACCAGGCACTGATCAGAGTTTATCGGTTGCAATGGTGCCCATCATTGGTTCTGACCGCGTGATTGGCCAGATCAGCGTGGAAAACTTCGAGCGCGAGAATGCCTACAGCGGAGCCGATATCCGCCTGTTGACCACGGTTGCATCCAGTTTAGGCGTCGCCCTCGAGAACGCCCGGCTATTCGACGAGACCCAGCGCCTGCTGAAGGAGACCGAGCAGCGCGCGGCTGAGTTGCAGATTATCAACACCATCCAGCAGGGCCTGGCGGCTGAGATGAATTTCCAGGCCATTGTCGATCTGGCAGGCGACAAGTTGCGTGCGGTGCTTGGTACGGGTGATATCGGCATCCAGTGGTATGACGAGAAGGCTGACCTATTGCTTGGAATGTACGCCTATGAACATGGCAAACGGTTGAATCAGACCGCGGTAACTCCGAAACCGGAAGGATCTTTTAACCAGATACGCAGGACGCGCCAGCCGATTATCTGGCATACTACCCAGGAAGGCGACGCGACCGTCTCTTTCAACGTTGGAGACACCAGTAAATCGGGTGGTTTCATTCCCATCATCAGCAGCGACCGCGTGCTTGGCACCCTGACGGTCGAAAACTATGAACGGGAGAACGCCTTTGGAGATTCCGAATTACGTGTGCTGACCACTGTGGCAGCCGCCCTGGGGGCTGCCCTGGAAAACGCCCGCCTGTTCGATGAGACCCAACGCCTGCTCATGGAGACCGAGCAGCGCAATAACGAACTGGCCATCATTAACAGCGTACAACAGGGCCTGGCTTCCAAGCTGGACTTCCAGGCCATCGTCGACTTGGTCGGCGATAAACTGCGGGCGGTCTTTAATATCCCTGACTTATATATTAACTGGTACAACGAAAAAATCAACCAGATCAATTTCCTTTATGCATATGAACATGGCCAACGTCTGGTACTGACCTCCCGGATGCCCAGTCCCGACAGCATCATTGCAACCATCCTAGGCACGCACCAACCCGTGGTGTGGAATACGGTCAAGGAAGGTGATCAGCTCTCCCCCGCCATTCCCGGAACGGATACCAGTAAATCGGGCGTTTCCGTCCCAATCATCAGCAGCGACCGTGTGCTCGGCGTGATCCAGATGGAAAACTATGAGCGGGAATATGCCTATGGCGAATCCGAACTGCGCCTGTTGACCACCATTGCGGCCTCGTTGGGTTCCTCGCTGGAAAATGCCCGGCTCTTCGATGAGACACAGCGCCTACTCAAGGAGACCGAACAGCGCGCGGCGGAACTGTCCATCATCAACGAAGTTCAGCATGGCCTGGCGGCCGAGCTGAACTTCCAGGCCATCATCGACCTGGTGGGCGACAAGCTGCGCCAGATCTTCACCAATGGCGACATCGGTATCCGCTGGTATGAGCCCCAGAAAAAGATGCTGCATTTCCTGTACGAATTCGAGCATGGCGAGCGGCTCTCTCTACCTCCCAAGCAGATGACCGAGGAGGGTAGCAAGAAGTTCGAAGGCGGCCGGACTCCGCTTTACATAAACGACCGGGCGGCCCTGGAAGCGTCGGGTTCAACAACCATCCCTGGCACTGACCAGAGCATGTCTGCGCTCATGGTGCCCATCATCGGTTCGGATCGGGTCATCGGGCAGATCGACCTGGAGAATTACGAGCGCGAGAACGCCTACAGCGAATCCGACATCCGCCTGCTGCAGACCGTGGCCGGCAGCATGGGTGTGGCTCTCGAAAACGCCCGTCTCTTCGATGAGACCCAGCGCCTGCTCAAGGAGACCGAACAACGCAACAACGAGTTGGCCATCATCAACAGTGTCCAGCAGGGTCTGGCTTCCAAGCTGGACTTCCAGTCCATCGTTGACCTGGTGGGCGGCAAGCTGCGCCAGGTCTTTAACACACCCGAACTCGCCATTAGCTGGTATGAGGAAAAAATCAACGTGCTCCATGCTCTTTATTTATTCGAACATGGTAACCGGCTCACCCTTCCAGCATACACGCCGACCCCGGATGGCATATTTGAGACGCTGCGCAGAACGCGCCAGCCGATTGTTCTCAACGCACAAGCTGATTATCTAAAGGCCAATACAACCGCCTTTGAAGGTACGGACCAGAGCAAGTCCATGCTCACTGTTCCGATTATCAGTAGCGATCATGTTCTTGGCATGATTGCGATGGAAAATTACGAGCGGGAAAATGCCTATGGCGAAGCGGAAGTGCGCCTGCTGACCACCATCGCTGCCTCGCTGGGCGCGGCGCTGGACAATGCCTATCTGTTCAACGAGACCCAGCGCCTGCTCAAAGAGACCGACCAGCGCGCCGCCGAGTTGGCCATCATCAACAGCGTGCAGGCCGCCCTGGCGGCAGAACTGAACATCCAGGGCATCTATGACACGGTCGGGGACAAGATCCGTGATATCTTCCACAACTCGGATATGGGCATCCGCATTTATGACCCGGCCACCAACTTGACATCGTACCCCTATACCTACGAGAACGGCCAGCGCATCTCGATTGACCCGCAGCCCCTAAAAGGCTTCAGTGCGCATGTTTATCGCACACGCGAAACCCTAGTGATCAACGAGAACATGGAGCAGGAAGGGGAGAAATACGGCAGTATCACCATCCCTGGCACGCAGGATGAGAAATCCGCCGTCTTTGTGCCGCTGGTGGTGGGCGACCAGGCACGTGGCATGATCGCCCTGCAGGACTATCAGCGCGAGTATGCCTTCAGTGAATCGGATGTGCGCCTGCTGCAGACCCTGGCCAACAGCATGAGCGTGGCGCTCGAAAATGCCCGCCTTTTCAACGAAACCCAGCGTCTGCTCAAGGAGACCGAGCAGCGCGCGGCCGAATTGGCCATCATCAACAGCGTGCAGGAAGCCCTGGCTTCCAAACTGGATATGCAAGCCATCTATGACCTGGTAGGTGACAAGATACAGCAATTGTTCAATGCGCAATCAGTGATTATCGAGTCATATGGTCATGAAAAGCAACTTACCCGTTTGGATTACGCTTTTGAAAATGGGCAGCATATCTTTGACGATGCTTTGCTTCCATTCAGCCGTTTGGCGAAGCATCTCATCGCCACTCGCCAGCCTGTGGTGATCAATGAGAACAGCGCCGAGGTTTCAAAACAGTATGGGCTGACAACCATTGATGGTACTCTAGCACCAAAATCATTGATATATGTCCCCTTTGGGACGGGCGTCCAGATCAATGGTTCGTTCAGTTTGCAAAATTTCGAGCGTGAGAACGCTTTCTCTGAATCAGATGTGCGCCTGCTGCAAACGCTGGCCGGCAGCATGGGCATCGCCCTTGAAAATGCCCGGCTCTTCGGAGAGACCCAGCGTCTGCTCAAGGAGACCCAGCAGCGCGCCGCCGAACTGGCCACGGTCAATACGCTCAGCCAGGCGCTGGCCTCCGCCACCCGACTGGAGGCGCTGATCGAATTGACTGGCGAGCAGATGCGCCGGACTTTCTCGGCGGATATCGTTTACGTGGCATTACTCGACTCGCAGACAAGCATGATCAATTTCCCATACGCGTATGGAGAGCAAATGCCCTCCCTGCCGCTTGGCAAGGGATTGACCAGCAAGATCCTGCAGACCGGACAGCCGCTGCTGATTAACCAGGGTATGAGCGTCCAACGGGCCGCCCTGGGGGTGGTACTGACCGGACGGGAAGCACTGTCCTACCTGGGTGTACCAATCCTGGCGGGCGGGCAGGCCATCGGGGTGATGAGCGTGCAGAGTATCCAGCAGGAGGGCCGTTTTAATGAAAACGATCTACACCTGCTGACCACGCTGGCATCCAATGTGGGGGTGGCGATTGAAAAAGCACGCTTGTTGGACGAAACCCAGCGGCGCGCACGCGAAATGGCTGCCATTGCCGAGGTGGGCCGTGAGATCTCGGCCACCCTGGATCTACCGACCGTCCTGCAGCGCATTGCCGAGCGCGCCTGCGACCTGCTAAAAGGCGACTCCAGCGCGGTCTATCTGCCGGACGAAGATGGACAGTCCTTCCGTGTGATTGCCGCGGTCGGACAAGACTCTGACCTGATCAAGCAGGATACTGTTCACCTGGGGGAAGGGCTGATCGGCGATATCGCCCGAAAGGGTGTTGCCGAAATGGTGGCGGACGCATCGCGTGACCCGCGGGCGCGTCAGATCGCCGGTACATCCGCACCGGATGTGCTCGAACGCATGCTGGTGATTCCGCTGCTCTCGGGCGAACGAGTCAGTGTGCTGATGGCGGTCTGGCGTTATGGCGGCGAGCAATTCACCCAGCCGGAATTGGAATTCTTTACCGGTCTCTCCCGCCAGGCTTCGATTGCCATCCAGAATGCCCGCCTGTTTGCCGAGAGCCAGGCTGCGCGCCAGGAAGCCGAGGCCGCCAATGCCTCCAAGAGCGCCTTCCTGGCCACGATGAGCCACGAGATCCGCACCCCCATGAACGCCGTGATCGGTATGAGCGGCATCCTGCTGGATACCGAGCTGACGCACGACCAGCGCGAGTTTGCCGAGATCATCCGCAACAGCGGCGATGCCCTGCTTGGCATCATCAACGACATCCTGGATTTTAGCAAGATCGAAGCCGGAAAGATGGACCTCGAAAACCAGCCCTTTGACCTGCGCGAAGTGGTGGAGAGCGCCCTTGACCTGATCGCCCCCCGGGCGGCCGAAAAGGGTCTGGATATAGCCTATATTATCGAAAATGATGTTCCGCCCGCCATCCGGGGGGATGTGACCCGCCTGCGCCAGATCCTGATCAACCTGCTGGGCAATGCGGTCAAGTTCACCGAAAAGGGCGAGGTGGTGGTTACTGTGTCACGTGCCCCCGTATCAAGTGCTTCCGTGACAAATGAGACCGGAAAACCTGGCACGCTGACGCTCGAATTCAGCGTGCGTGACACCGGCATCGGCATCCCGGCCGACCGGATGGGGCGGCTGTTCCAATCCTTCAGCCAGGCCGATTCATCCACCTCGCGCAAGTACGGCGGCACCGGGCTGGGGCTGGCCATCAGCAAGCGTCTAACCAACCTGATGGGTGGCGAAATGTGGGCCAAGAGCACCGGGGTACCCGGAGAAGGCTCTTCCTTCCATTTCACCATCCGGACCGAAACGGTGGCAATGCCCGAACACAGCCGGCGCGACCTGCACGGCATCCAGCCGGTCCTGAATGAAAAGCGCGTCCTGATCGTGGATGACAATGCCACCAACCGGCGCATCCTGACCCTGCAATTGCAAGCCTGGGGCATGCAGCCGCGCGATACTGAAACGCCGGCCGAGGCTTTAAAGTGGATCAAGGGCGGCGACCCGTTCGATCTAGCCATCCTAGACATGCACATGCCCGGCATGGATGGGGTTACGCTGGCCGGCCGCATCCGCAAGCAGCGCGATGTCAAAACCCTGCCACTGGTGCTGTTCTCATCGCTGGGACGGCGCGAGGCGGACGGCGATGCGAACCTGTTCGCAGCCTACCTGAGCAAGCCAATCAAACCGTCCCAGTTGTTCGACACGCTGGCCGGCCTTTTTGCCGAACAGCCCACGGCAGAGAAACGGGCCGCCCCGGCCAAACTCCTGATGGATCCGGAGATGGCCAAAAAACACTCGCTGCGCATCCTGCTGGCGGAAGACATCCTGGTTAACCAGAAGCTGGCCTTGCGCCTGCTGCAGCAGATGGGCTACCGCGCAGATGTGGCCTCCAACGGCCTCGAAGCGGTCCAATCGGTGGAACGGCAACCCTACGATGTGATCCTAATGGATGTGCAAATGCCGGAAATGGATGGATTGGAAGCTTCCCGGCAGATTTGTGCACGCTGGCCGCGCGGCCAGCGACCGGCCATCATTGCCATGACCGCCAATGCCATGCAGGGCGACCGGGAAATGTGCCTGGAAGCCGGAATGGATGACTATGTCAGCAAGCCCATCCGCCCGGATGAGCTGATCAAAGCTTTGATGAAAGTGACTCCCTTAACACAAAGGTGATCCATGAGTATTTCTTCTGTGATCGACTTGCCCACCTTCGAAGCCCTCAAAGAATCCATGGGGGCCGACTTTATTGATGAGCTGGTCCAGGCTTATTTCGAGGAAGCTCCGCAGCTGCTGATCAACCTCCAGCAGGCACTGGAAAAGCAGGATAGCGAGCTTTTCCGGCAGGCGGCCCATTCGATCAAGTCGACCAGCAACAGTTTTGGTGCTCTCCAGTTGGGCGGGCTGGCGAAGGAATTGGAAATGATGGGACGTGAGCGCAAACTGGATGGCGCAGCCGCCAAAGTAGAACAGCTTGTGCAGGATTATTCCAGCGTGCAAATGAGACTTAAGGAGTTGTGCAATGGCTAATGGCAGCACCGGCCGCCTGCTGGTGGTGGATGATAACAAGGTCAACCGCCTGCTTTTGGGACGCAGCCTGGAACAGCAGGGTCACACCGTTGAGATGGCCGAGAACGGGCGCCAGGCGCTGGAAATGCTGCATGCCCGGCCGTTCGACCTGGTGCTGCTGGACATCGAGATGCCTGAAATGAACGGTTACCAGGTGCTGGAGAAAGCCACCACAGACCTGGGCCTGCGCGACATTCCCTTCATCATTACTTCGGCCCTGGACGAACTGGACAGCGTGGTCAGGTGCATCGAGATGGGCGCGGAAGACTATTTGACCAAGCCGGTCAACCCGGTGCTGCTGAAGGCCCGCATCGGCGCCAGCCTGGAGAAGAAACGCCTGCGCGACCAGCAGCGCGAACTGGTGCGGAAATTTGCCACATCCGAAGTGGCGACCGACATGGAAACCTCCGGCTTCGCCCTGGGCGGCAAATTCGTCGAGGCCACCGCCATGTTTTCAGACATCCGTTCCTTTACCACCATTGCCGAATCGCAAACCCCCGCCGAGACGATCGAGCTGCTCAACACCTATTACACCCTTATGTTCGAAGCCATCAGTGATCAGGGAGGGGTGGTCAACCAGATGGCCGGGGATGGGCTAATGGCCATTTTTGGAGCGCCGCTGAGCCAGCCTGATCATTGTGTACATGCCGTCAAAGCCGCACTGGACATGATCGACATGATCCAGTTGTTGAATGCGGACCGGCTGGCGCAGGGTAAAACCGAGATCCGCATCGGCATCGGCATCGCCTCCGGCCAGGTCATTGCCGGTTACACCGGCACCACCCGCCGGGCCACCTATACCTGCGTGGGCGATACCGTCAACCTGGCCGCCAGGCTGGAAAGCCATACCAAGGTGGTTGGCAAACCCATCCTGATCGATGGCACCACCCAAAACGCCCTGGGCAACGGCATAAAAACCGACCCCGAGGGTCTTGTCCAAATTAAAGGCAAGACCGTGGAAGTGGCGGTCTTCTCCGTTCCATTGGATCAGAAAGGCTGACATGCCTCAGGCAGAGCTCTCCACTATTCCACCCTTTGCCTCGCCGCTTACGGAGGAGAGTAGACGACTGGAGAAGCTTCTGCACGTTATTGCCTGCCCGGCCGGTGAAGTGCTGCTCGTGGAAGGGTGCTCGGATGACAAGTTCTACATCCTGCTGGAGGGTCAGATGGAAGTGGTCAAAGCGCTGGGCAGCAGGGAAGAACGGGGGGTGGGCCTGCGTGGGTCCGGCAACCTGCTTGGGGAGATGAGCCTGTTCAGCCGGGAAGGCTTCCATACCGCCAGTGAGCGGGCGGTCTCGGCCCTGCGGCTATTGCAGGTATCCCACCGCGAACTGGATAGCCTGCTGCAACGCCAGCCAAAGATAGCCTATGAAATCATCCGGCAGCTCAGCCAGCGCCTGCAAGAATCTGAGGATCTGACCATCCAGGATTTGAAGGAAAAGAACCGGCAGCTCAAGTTGGCCTATGAGGACCGGAACTGACGCCATTCATGGTCAAAACGATATTGCTGGCCTGCGCAACCATTATGCGCAGGGAGTAAAAGATTCATTAAACACAAAGGACACCAGGGTAACAAAGGAAAAATAAAAATGCTTTTTCCTCTTTGTGCCCGTTGTGTTCTTTGTGTTTCGTTTTTTCTGTCCTATCCGAGCAAGTTGAAAAGAGAGAAATATGCCATCATCGAATGAATTGAGTCATTGGAGTTTGAAAGACCTGCTGCCCGACCCGGTCGATCAGGCCGTGGAGGCCGAGATTAAAAAGCTGGAGGGCGCCGTTTCGGAACTGGAAGCCATGCGCCCATCCATGACTGCCCAGATCCCACCGGAAGCCTTTGCAAAAGTTCTGGCTACCCTTGACACTATCAAAGCCTGCATGCGACGGTTGCAGGCCTACGCCGCCCTGTGGTTCGCGGAAGATACCCAGAACGAAGCTGCCCTGAACTTGCGCGACCGGCTGGACCGCGCCCTGGTTGGGCTGGGTAACCGCACCTTGTTTTTCGATATCTGGTTCAAAGAGCTACCTGAGGAGGCCGCCGAAAGACTGATCGCCGGCAGCGGCGACATGCGCTACGCGCTCGAATCCACCCGGCGTTTCAAACCGTACACCTTGAGCGAAGTGGAGGAAAAACTGCTCAACCTGAAGGATGTGAATGGGATCAATGCACTGGTCAACCTGTACGAAATGATCACCAACGAATTCACCTTCACACTGGAGCTGGGTGGTGAGAAAAAGAGCCTGTCGCGTGACACCTTGAGCAGTTATTTCTTCAATTCTTCCGCGGATATACGCCAGGCAGCGTACCAGGAACTGTATCGGGTCTATATCGAGAAATCCACCATCCTGGCGCAGATCTACAGCCACCGGGTGCGCGACTGGCACACGGAAGCGGTCGAAATTCGGCACTATGCTTCCCCCATTGCTGCCCGCAACCTGGGCAACGATCTGCCGGATGAGGTGGTGGATACCCTGCTGTCCGTGTGCCGGAAGAATGCCGGCATCTTCCAGCGCTACTTCCGTCTGAAGGCCGGCTGGCTCGGACTCAAGAAATTGCGCCGGTACGATATCTACGCGCCGTTGGCCGAGTCAAATAAGAAATACGACTTCGCCCAGGCCAAAGCAATGGTATTGGATAGTTACCAGGAGTTCTCCCCGCAGGTGGCCGATCTCGCCACCCGGGTCTTCGACCAAAACCACCTCGACTCACAGGCTCGCTCGGGGAAACGCGGCGGCGCTTTCTGCCTGGCAGCCCTGCCCGGAATGACCCCCTGGGTGCTGGTAAATTATGCCGGCCGGCCGCGCGATGTAGCCACCCTGGCGCACGAGCTGGGGCACGCCGTGCACGCCATGCTGGCCGGGCAACACTCCGTCAGCACTTTTCACGCTGCGTTGCCGCTGGCCGAAACCGCTTCGGTCTTTGCCGAGATGCAGCTGACCCAGCGCCTGCTCAGCCAGGAGCAAGACCCCGCTGTGCGGCGCGACCTGCTGGCGCATGCGGTTGACGATGCCTATGTGACCGTGATGCGACAGTCCTATTTCACCCTGTTCGAACAGGAAGCCCACCGGATGATCGTGGAAGGAGCATCCTTCGAGCAGGTGACAGAGGCCTACATGGCCAACCTGGTCGAACAGTTCGGGGATTCTGTTGAGCTGAGCGATGAGTTCAAATGGGAATGGATCTCCATCCCGCATATTTATAATGATCCTTTCTATACCTATGCCTACAGCTTCGGGCAACTGCTGGTGCTGGCGTTATACCAGCAGTACCGGCTCGAAGGACAGGCCTTCATCCCGAGGTACTTAAAGATTCTGGCGCATGGCGGATCGGCCGCACCGGCAACAATCCTGCGGGAAGCTGGGCTGGAAATTAACACGCCGGCGTTCTGGCAGGCCGGTTTTGATGTGCTGGCCGAAATGATTACAGAACTAGAGCATTCAGCGTGAACAGTGCTTACGGCAAAACATGCCATTTCATCCGCCAACCCACGCTTATCCTGACTAATTCTTATTCTTGATTAGCGTATATTCGCGGAGATTGGCGGATAATATAGGAGCCTCCCATGACAACTGTCCTTGCCCCTAGTGCCCCTGCCCCCTCTCTTTCCCCCTTTGCAGTTTTTCGCAATGCCAACTTTTCGCGCATGTGGACCGGCGAACTGGTTTCCACGATGGGATCGGCCCTGACCTCCCTGGCGGCTTCCATCCTGGTCTTCCGACTGACCAACTCGGCCATGAGCGTTGGCCTGATGCTGATGGCCACCGCTGCGCCCAGCCTGCTGGTGGGGCTCTTCGCGGGCGTGCTGGTGGACCGCTTTAACCGCAAGGCCATTATGATCGCGGCCGACCTGCTGCGGGCCGTGCTGGTATTCCTGATCCCCTTCCTGGTCCCGCACAACATTATCTGGCTTTATGTCATTGTGCTGGTCTCCAGCGCCATCGGGCAGTTCTTTGACCCTGCCCATGAAAGCATGCTGCCCGAAGTGGCCTCCGAGCAGGAACTGGCCTCGGCAAACTCGCTGATGGCCATCAGCGCCTTTGGGGCCACGGCGGTTGGTTTCGCGGCTTCCGGCCTGATTGCCGGCTCGACGGACATCCGCTGGGCGTTTTTCCTGGATGCGGCTTCGTTCGTGTTTTCGGCCGCCTGCATTTTCCTGATCCGTATCAAGCCTCAGGAGGCCGAAGGGGAAACCAGTGTGGCCGCGGTGGTAAAGAACCTGAAGGCCGGCATCAGCCAGCTTTTCGATACGCCCATCCTGCGCTCCCTTTTCTCAGCCCAGGTACCCATCCTGTTGGCATTTGGCCTGTCGAATGCCCTGCTGCTGCCTTTCGCCATGCGGGCGCTCAAAGCCACCACCTTCGAATACGGCCTGCAGGAGGGGCTAACCTCGGTCGGGTTTGTGGTGGCCAGCCTGCTGATGGCTGGCCTGTTTGATCGCATGCGTGAAGGGGCGTGGCTCACCTTCAGCTACTTTGGTATGGCGCTGACCGGCATTGTCTACTCTTTCACGCACTCGATTCCCCTGGCAATCATGATTGTGACGTTTGAGGGATTCTTTAATGCACCATCTACCATTGGGCGGCGCCTGGTGATCCAGCGCAACACGCCACGCGAAATGCGCGGGCGGGTTAACTCCGTCTTCTTCGTTTCGCGAGATGTGCTTTTCCTGGTTGGCATGGCGGCCGCCGGCCTGGCCGATTTCATGGATGTGCGCTTGTTGTATTTGATCAGCGCCCTGCTTATTCTGGCAGGGGCAGTATTGGTGATGGTGATGCCGGGCCTGCGGCAGGGCCGGGACGAGTGGCGAAAGGCTCTCAGCCTGCTCAAGGCTGCTCCGGCTGTTTCTGCATTGAGCATGGGACGCATGGCGATGCCGGCCGACCTGGATATGCTGGCCGGGCTGCTGCCGTCGCTTGGCACCCTTTCAGCCAGGGAACGCAATGATTTCATCCGGGATGCGCACGTTGTGGAAGCTACTGCCGGCGCCACGATCCTACGACACGGCGAGACGGGCAATCAGGCTTATTTCATCCTGTCCGGCAAGGCCGTGGCCGGCTTTGCCCCGCAACCGGGCAATTACCGCTCGCTTTCCAGCATGGCCCCAGGTGATTACTTCGGGGAAATCGCCGCGCTGACCGGCGCGGCCCGCACCGCCGATGTGGTGGCCGAGGAAAATACCAGCCTGCTACAGGTGCCTGCACAGGCCATGCGTAGTTTGATGGGCAATCCCGCCCTGAGTGCGCTCTTCCTGGCCAAGATGACCGAGCGGCTTGGGCGCACCAGCATCAACGAGCTGCCACGCTTTGCCGGCGTGGACCAGCAGGATGCGCGCGAACTGCGCAGCCAGCCTGCAGAAGAAGATGTATTAAAATAAAGGCGGACGGGGAAAACCCATCCGCCTGAGCACTCTACTTATAAGCAGAGGAAAGAGTTAGGTAAGGCCACCATTCGGCGTGGGAGACGTCTGGCCTGAACGCAAGAGCCTGTCCATGGCCATTATTGGGCTACCCTGTCTTTCCTCCTATGTATATCCCTGCAAGTTCTTCGATCAGGACCTCCTTTCTAGACCGTAGTGGTCTCTCATGGTCATGATACAACGAATTCGGTCAGAATACATTAAAAAATACCACCAATCTTGTAATTGCTTGTCCAGACAGAAACGGAAATATACAGGATTTTCGTTAAGTTTGTTGCGTGTTGAAAAAACTGAAAATCTACCGCGGAGGGCGCAAGCTACGCATAGTCTCACCCTTTACCTCTGCGATCTCTGCCGTGAGTTCATTTTTCGAACAGCACGAATCAATCTCAAAAGTCAATTGACGCATCCGGAGGGGCGTGTTAGAATGTCCCGCGCTGGGCGTGTAGCTCAATGGTAGAGCAGCGGCCTTTTAAGCCGTTGGTTAAGAGTTCGAGCCTCTTCACGCTCACCAGGAATCCTCTCTTTTCGAGAGGATTTTTTTGGATAAGAGCCCCAAAAGGGGTGGTATCCGGGCATCTTCACACTCACAATAAAAAATAGCTCACACTAACCATTTCTGTGTGAGCTATTGCTTTAACTCCCTTGCCACCAGTCCTTTACAAAACTCTTTACGGGATGACCAGCAGGAACCCCAGACCGGCCACCGCGATCCCGATCAGGGCGGAGTACAGGCTGATCAGAAGGGCTTTTCTTTGATCTTTTTGCCTGAACTCTGCCTGTTCGACAGTTTCCGTTTTACCAACTTCCGTACCGAAATTGTATAATCCGCGCGACCCAAAACCGGCGCAAAAGTGGAATGCCGCCTGCAGGAAACCCTCCGCGCTCAGGAAGGCCGGGAAAAAGAGCAACAACCTCCACGGGGCGGGAACGCGGAAAACCACAAAAGCCAACCAAAGCAGGACAGTCACGCCCAAGCCAACCCAACCGCTGCGTCTTCGTCTGCTAATCTCAGCCGGCCCAATGTTACAGACGCCGGGAACATACTTATCGTTTGCAACCATAATTAAGCTCCTTCCAAAAATATAAAAATCGCCGATTAGGGCGATTTTACGATCTGCGCATGAAAACTACATGAGAGAGCCTTTATCGAGGAGCTTCTTTGTCCTCGGAAATGTTGGCGATG
>Ga0182027_10007035_pt1 | contig 16694 bp, 14 predicted proteins | sample 712E1DmetaG_FD_121300 | JGI IMG/M metagenome (GOLD analysis project Ga0182027, IMG submission 121300) | Permafrost microbial communities from Stordalen Mire, Sweden - 712E1D metaG (Illumina Assembly) | ecosystem: Environmental > Terrestrial > Soil > Wetlands > Permafrost | place: Sweden... | reverse complement strand
TCCGGTCTCGGCGATAGCGAATTTTCGTCCGGTGATCATCCGCGACCTGGTCCCGGCCAAATTGCAGGACGTCCTGAAGGCGCATCCCTATCAGCGTTTCCCGGTGGTGCAGGGGGACAAGCTTACGGGTATTCTCACGCGCCGTGAAGCCGAGGCGGCTCTGCGGGATAACCGCGCCCCCAAACTGGAAAACGCCACGACCTGCCTGCCGCACCAGACGGTCCGCAAGCTGCAAGGGCTGCTAGTCGAATCCCCCAGCAACTTCGTCGTCCTGGTGGATGACGATGGCGGGAAAATCTTGGGCGTTATCACCCTGCACGATCTGTTGCGCGCCGAAGTTGAGAAGGCCGGGAGCGGCGACTTGTGAACGAGTGATTGGGAACGCCAGCGACATTTCTTAAAAACCTACCTCGGGGGCATCGGTATATCCGGCGGGTTTGTGGGCGCGTCTTCACCGGCGGACAAATCGCCATAATGCTTCCTGCCATACTCCCGGCAAAAGGTGGGTGGGAAGCAAGCCTTCGTATGCTCGATTATGCAGGTTTTCATTGGTTGCCACTTCTGGTCGGCGCATGGACGCGTGGAGTGGGACGTGTTACTTTTGGCCATGATCTATTCCACAACAGACCAACGTCCTTCTCATTGGACCGTGTGGACCGCGCATCCAGCGGTCTGGTTTGGCCTCGCAGTCATATTCCTGGCTGCGGACTACTATGCAGGCCCGACCATCCAATTTCCCATCGCCTTTATTTTTCCCGTTGCGCTGGCGGCGTGGCATGGGGGAATTCGCTGGGGCTTGTTTTTTGCCCTGTGCCAGCCGGTGGCGCGCTTTGCCTTCAATTTGTACTGGGACGCGCCGTGGCCCATGATGGTGTCGATTGTCAACCTGCTGATTCGTATCGCTGTGCTTTGCTCGTTTGCCTGGCTGGTGGCGTACACCGTCCGGCAAAGGCGTCGCATTGCCGCTCTCGAAGGGTTGCTCCCCGTTTGCGCCTGGTGTCGGAGAATCCGCGACGAACAGAACTCATGGCAATCGTTGGACAGCTACCTGGTCAAACGTGCCGAGCTTGACGTGACCCACGGCATTTGTCCGGATTGCCAAAGCAAACATTTTCCCGAAAATGCCGAAGCCTGAATCTCGATCAGGCTGCCGCCTTGGGGTTACATCCCAAACCACTGCATCGCCAGCGTCGCCAAATCGAGAAAGAAGAAGAAGCCGGCCACGTCCGTGATGGTGGTAACTGAGAATGTTCGTCTGGTTAATCCGGTTGCAAGCCCGCCTCAAACCGGCCGCCGCCTTTGGATTCGAGCGTGATTTTGCCGGAGCGCAGATGCAGGTCGCGCTGCGGAAATGGAATTTCGAAGTGGTTTCCCGCAACTTGCGTTCAACGGCAAAAAACAACTCGCTGCGGAAGCGTGTCGGGCTGCGCGCCATGTCAATGGTCCAGACAGCCAGTTCGAAGTTCAGCGCACTGTCGCCGAATTCGAGAAAGCGCACCGGCGGGGCCGGCTCTTTGAGCACGGCTGGATTCTCCGCCGCCATTTCCAGCAACAACCGCTTCAGCTTTTCGACATCGCTGCCATAGGCAACGCCGACCGGCAGGCGCAAACGCACCTTTGAGTCGCCGTAGCTCCAGTTGGTCACCGGGTTGGTGATGAAATTCGAGTTGGGAACGATGATGGTGATGTTGTCGTTGGTCACGACGATCGTGCTGCGCAGGCTGATTTTGGTGATCTGTCCGGCCACACCGCCGACCTCAACGCGATGGCCGATGGCGATGGGACGTTCCGCCAGGATGATCAACCCGCTGACGAAGTTGCTAACGATGTTTTGCAGGCCGAAGCCGATGCCGATGCCCAAACCGCCCACAATGACCGCCAGTGAACTCAAATCCAGGTGAATCACTCTAACCGCGAAAAAGAAACCCACGGCGATGAAGCAATAACCCGCAAGCGGCTGATGGCGTATTGGAGGTCAGGTTCGAGGTGCGTATGGGCGAGCACGCGACGCCGGATGATTCTCCGCAAAAAACGTTCCACCACCACCACCAGCGTCATGACCAGCAGCAGCTTGACGATGCTGTTCAACGTCAGGCGACTGTCACCCAGTTCAATCAGCGGATAGTTGATGATGTTTTGAATCTCCGCCCACCATCGGTTCAAGGTCTCGTTCATATTGGTCTCCTCGCGTTTGATTGATGCGTCCGCCCGGCCTCCGGCAACGAAGGCTTGCGTCAAAAATCCGTCCGATGCCTCAAACGGATGCGCGAAAGCATAGTTCATACGCCAGCATGAAGGAATCCGCGTGTTTCGCGTGTTTCGCCGGCCTTAATCGCCTGCCGTCCGCCGCCGGGAATTCAGCTCTTGTTCGTCACTCGCAGCTTACAAATTTGTAAGCCTGTTGAAAGCTCCCAGCCATTTTCCTGTGGACTGTTACTTATAGAACGAAGCGGTGTCGGGGTGATGCCGCGAACCAAAAAATAAAACAAACGACCGCTCACAGTGTATGAAAAACAATCAATGGAATCCTCCAGTTAAAAACGGCGATGCCAACGTCGCCACGCTGCCCGCGCCGGTGCCGGCCACGAATGACGCTGCCTTCGACAAACTCCGCTACCAACCCGCTCCACGCCCCAATCCCCGGCCCGCACCGGCGCCAGTGGCCAGAACAACTTCGCCGGCCGCCGGACCGAACGCGACCATTCAGGCGGTCAATGATGCGGTGCGGGAGACTTCGGCCTGGGTGCGCCCGCTGCAACAGGAGATGGGGCGCGTCATTGTCGGCCAGAAGCAACTGATCGATCGCCTGCTCATTGCGCTGGTCACCAACGGTCACGTCCTGCTTGAAGGCGTACCCGGGCTGGCGAAAACGCTCTCGCTCAAAACTCTTGCCGGCGGCGTCAGCCTCCGCTTCCAGCGGATCCAGTTCACGCCGGACATGTTGCCCGCCGACATCGTAGGCACGATGATTTACAATCCGCAGGACGGTGAATTTCGCACCAAGCACGGCCCGATTTTCAGCAACCTCATTCTGGCCGATGAAATCAACCGCGCGCCGGCCAAGGTGCAAAGCGCGTTGCTCGAAGCCATGCAGGAGCGCCAGGTGACCCTCGGCGATTCGACCTACGAACTGCCCAATCCATTCCTCGTGCTCGCCACGCAGAATCCGCTGGAGCACGAAGGCACATATCCGTTGCCCGAAGCACAGGTGGACCGCTTCATGATGAAGGTGATCATCGGCTACCCGAATCGCGTCGAGGAACGCGCCATTCTGGATGCGATGGCCACCAGCGAACCTTCCCTCGGCGTGCAGCCGGTCGTCTCCGGCGAGGAAATCATTCGCGCCCGTCGCGTGGTCAACACCATCTACGTGGACGACAAGATCAAGGACTACATCGTGAGCCTGGTGCTGGCGACCCGCGATCCGAAGGCCGCCGGGCTGGACCTCAACGGTTACATCCAGGTCGGCGCTTCGCCACGCGCCACCATTAACCTCACACTCGCCGCGCGGGCCGCCGCATTCCTTGAGGGCCGCGGCTATGTGACGCCGCAGGATGTGAAGAAGCTCGCGCCCGACGTGCTGCGCCACCGCGTGGCGGTGAGTTACGAGGCTGAGGCCGTGAACATCACCTCCGACGATCTGATCCAGAAGATTCTCGACACCCTGCCCGTGCCCTGAACCGGCGGCAAACCTTTAACGGAGCAACCATTATGAACCCCGAAAAAGCAAAAAACATCCTGGGCCGGATGCGGCAGCTTGAAATCCGCACGCGCCGCCTGGTCAACGACACACTCGCCGGCCAATATCACTCCGTCTTCAAAGGCCGGGGCATGGACTTCGACGAGGTGCGTGAATACGTCGCCGGTGACGAAGTGCGGACGATTGACTGGAACGTCACCGCCCGCAGCGGCCACCCGTTCGTGAAGAAATTCACCGAGGAACGCGAATTGACCATCCTGCTCCTGGTGGACGTGAGCGCGTCAGGGAACTTCGGCTCGGCCGCGAATAGTAAACGCGAACTCGCCGCCGAAATTGCCAGCGTGCTGGCCTTCTCGGCCATCCGCAACAGCGACAAAGTCGGCCTGATTCTCTACACCGACCGCGTCGAGGAATACATTCCGCCCAAGAAAGGCCGCCGCCATGTTCTCCGCGTGGTGCGGGAAATCCTTTTCCATCAACCGCGCGGACGAGGCACGGACACGGTCAAGGCGCTCGACTTTGCCAATCACATCCTGCATCGCCGCGCGATTGCGTTTCTCATCTCGGACTTCCAATCATCGGAAGACCCCGACCGGGCGCTCGAAAATTTGCGCCGCGCGATGCGACAAACCAACCGGCGCCACGATCTCGTCGCGTTGCACATCCAGGATGCCCGCGAAAAATCGCTGCCGGACGTGGGCGTGCTCGCCATCGAGGACGCGGAAACCGACGAAGTGGTCGAACTCGACACCGCCGACCCGAAGATCCGCAATTGCTTTGAAAAGGAAGTGAACGAAAGGACGCAGCGACTCGTGCGCGGGTTTCGCGCCGAGGCGATTGACACCCTGGAGCTGGACACAGCCGTGCCGTATTTGCCGGCGCTGCAACGATTCTTTAAAAACCGGGAACGGAGACACTGATGAAAACGATATTCAAACTCAACCTGTGGCGCGGACTGGCCTTGATTGCGGTGGCGCTGTCGCTCGCGAGTTCCAACGGATTCGCGCAATCCGGCGCGACGCCGGCCAAGCCGGCAACTCCCGCCGCCAGAATGACTGCGCCGGCTGTAACGCAAGCGGCACCGGCGACACCGTCGAGCGTGATGACCGAAGACATCCGCGATATTCGCGGACCGAAACACATTCCGTCGCCCTGGCTTTGGCCTATATGGCTGGCCAGTGGTGCGGTGCTTGCCGCCCTGCTTTACGCCGGATGGCGCTGGAATCGTCGTCGCGCCCTGATTGCCGCGCTGCTCCCGTATGAAATCGCGCTCGCCAAGCTGGAGGAAGCCTGGTCGCTGATGCAACCGGAAAACGCCCGCGAGTTCTCCATCAGCGTCTCGGAAATCGTGCGCCAATACATTGAGGTGCGTTTCCGGGTCTGGGCCGCGCGCCGGACCACCGAGGAGTTTCTCCACGACCTGCTCGACCCGTCCGACGCGTTGCTCGTGAGCCATCGCGAATTGCTGGCGGATTTTCTCCGGCACTGCGACCTCGCGAAGTTCGCCCGCTGGATTCTCTCGATTGAAGAGATGGAAACCATGCTCCAGAGCGCGCACAATTTCGTGCTCGAAACTGGCAGACCGCCAACGCCCGAAACCAAAGCCGACGACGCGCCGCCGATTCCTGAAGGAACTGCCATCGTGTCCGAACCCGTCCCTGCAAACCTTTAACTCACCAATCATATGATTCGTTTTTTTCAACCCGAATGGCTCTGGCTGCTGGTGCTGTTGCCCCTCGCGCTGCTCTGGCGCGGCCGGCGCGGCGCGGTGGCCGCCGTTCAATACTCCAATGTCAGCTTCGCCCGGCAGGTCGCCCGCCAAACGCGCAGTCGCGCCGGCCGCTGGGTCTGGCTGCTGCCGATCCTCGCCGGCGCGCTGATGGTTGTCGCACTTGCCCGGCCGCAATTCGGCCACGGCGGCGCCAACGTGCAGGCGAGCGGCATCGACATCATGCTCGCATTGGATGTGTCCGGCTCGATGCAGGCGCTCGATTTCAAAGTGAACGGCCAGCCGGTCAACCGCATTGAGGTCGTAAAGTCCGTCGTCAGCAAGTTCATCGAAGACCGGCCCAACGACCGCATTGGCATTGTCGCATTTGCCGGCCTGCCTTACCTCGTCAGCCCGCTCACGCTCGATCATGACTGGCTGCAACAAAACCTCAGCCGCGTGCAGGTTGCCGGGGTAGAAGACGGCACGGCAATCGGCTCGGCGATTGCCGCCTGCGCCAACCGCCTGCGCGACACGCCCGCCAAATCGAAGATCATCGTGCTGCTCACCGACGGCATGAACAACTCCGGCAAAATTTCACCCGCCGCCGCCTCCGAGGCCGCCAAGGCAATGGGTTTGAAAGTTTATACCATCGCGGTCGGCGTGCGCGGCGATGCGCCCGTGCCGGTGAAGGATCAACTGGGCAACACTCAAATCGTCATGGCCAAAGTGGATGTGGACGAGGACACGCTCCAGAAAATCGCCGCCGAAACCGGCGGTCAATTCTACCGCGCCACGGACACCGATTCGCTCAAACACATTTATGCCACAATCAACGGTCTCGAAAAGACCAAGGAGACCATCCTTAAATTTGAACATTATCAGGACTTGTTCGCCTGGGCCTTGATTCCCGCCCTCGGCGTGCTCGGCCTCGCCGTGGGGTTGGAGCAGACACGCTATCGGAGGCTGCCCTGAACCGGAACCCATCCATTTCAACCCACACTCAAAAGGAACAATATGAAATTCGCTGAACCCATCTGGTTGCTGGCCGGTTTGATCGCCTGCGGCGCGCTCGTTTGGGCGTGGCGGCGTTACGACGCCCGCCAGCGCGCGGCGCTCGCCACCTTCGCCTCGTCGCACCTGCACGCGCAACTCACCGCGTCGTTCTCCACCGTCCGGCGGAACTGGAAACGCGGGTTGTTCCTCGCCGCCGTCGGCTGCCTCCTGGTCGCGCTCGCGCGGCCCCAGGCCGGTTACCGTTGGGAGCAGGTGACGCGGCGCGGCATTGAGGTCATCTTTGCAGTGGACACCTCACGCAGCATGTTGACGCCGGACGTGAAGCCCGACCGCCTCACCCGCGCCAAACTCGCGGTGGATGATTTCGTGAGCAAAATGAACGGCGACGGCGTCGGCCTGATCGCCTTTGCGGGCAACGCCTTTCTGCAATGCCCCATCACCCTCGACTATGATGCGTTCCATGAGTCGCTCGCGGCGCTCGACACCACCATCATCCCGCGCGGCGGCACGGACATCGCGAGTGCGATTCACGAGGCGCAGGCCGCGCTGCAAAATCACCCGGCCACGGACAAAGTTCTCGTCCTGCTTACGGACGGTGAAGACCTCGAAGGCAGCGCGCTGGACGCGGCCAAGGCGGCGGCAAAGGACGGCCTGAAGATTTGCACGGTCGGTGTCGGCTCGGCGAACGGCGATTTGATTCCCATTCCGGCGAAACAGGGTGGCGGTTTTGTGAAGGATGATGCCGGCCAGTTCGTGAAGTCGCATCTCGACCAGGCAGGCTTGCAGGCGATTGCCGCGGCGACCGGCGGAATCTTCGCGCCGCTCGGCGCGCAAGGCCAGGGACTCGACACCATTTACCAGCAGGCGCTCGCGCCGCTGGCCAAACACGAACTTGCGTCGCGGCGGCAACGGGTCTATACGGAACGATTCCAGTGGCCGCTGGCGGCCTCACTCGTCCTGCTGCTTGCCAGCACGCTCGTCGGCACGCGGCGGCGCAGCGCGCGGAAACTTGAAGCACCGGCGGCGGCGACCGGCAAAACGCGGCCAAACCTGATGACGCAACCAGCTGCGGCCATGCTCGGTTTGCTTTTGTTCCTGACGCTCCATAACGCGCAGGCTTCGACCGCCACCGCTGAAAAGGCTTATCAGAAGGGCGACTTTGCCGCGGCTGAACGCGAGTATGCCGCCGCCGCGCAACGCAACCCCAAGCAGCCCGATCTCCTGTTCAATGCCGGGACGGCGGCTTACAAGGCGGGCCAGTTCCCGCAGGCCGTCGAGGCGTTTCAAAAATCGCTCGACGGCAAACCGTCCGCCGATCCCAAGCGCCTGGCCGCGCAGGAGGACGCCTACTACGACCTCGGCAACACGCTTTATCGCACCGGGCAAAAGACCGAGCCGGCCAATCCGCAGCAAACCATCCAGGCTTGGGAACAGGCGGTGAAAACGTATGACGCCGCCCTGCAACTCCGCGCCACTGACACCGACGCCAAATTCAACCGCGACCTCGTGCAGCGAAAACTGGATCAATTGAAGAAGCAGCAACAGCAAAAAAAACAGCAGCAGAACCAAAAGCAGAATCAGGATCAAAAGCAGGATCAAAGCAAACAGGATCAACAGAACCAGTCGGCTCAAAACTCCGGCCAGAAAAACCAGCCGAATAAAGACCAGAAATCGGACCAGCAGAATCAATCCGGCCAAAATTCCCAGCCGAAGAATCAGGAAAATCAAAACCAGAAATCCAGCGCTGGTTCCAAACCGGATCAACAAAAGGATCAACAGCAGGCGAACAGCGGTTCCAAACCGGACCAGCAAAAGCAGCCCGATCAAAACGGGCAGCAGCCCCAGCCGGCCAATGGTCAGCCGCAAGGCAACGCCCAAGCCCAGGCCGGCGCGAACCCGAATCAGAACGCCGCCGCGCAGGCCGCGGCTGACGCGCAGGCCGAGCCGGGCCAGATGAGCAAAGCGGACGCGCGCGCGCTGCTCGATTCGGTGAAAAATGAAGAGCAACGTCTGCCGGCCGCCCCGGTCGCACGCAACGGCAATCAGAGCCAGCAGTCGGATCAACCCATCAAGGATTGGTGATATGAAAACAAACTTGTTCCGCTTCCTTCTGCTGATGGCGGTTTTAGCCGCCGTCGTTGCGCTCGCCGGCACGGCGGCCGTAGCGGCGCCCGCCGTCACCGCGCAACTGGATCGCGCTGACATTGCGCTCGGTGATTCCGCGCAACTGACCCTCTCGGTATCCGGCAGCAGTGCAGATGATATTTCGCCGCCGGTCGTGCCGGGCTTGGAGTTCGCAGCCGTCGGCCAATCGAGCCAATATGAATCAATCAATGGTGTCACCACCTCGACCACTTCGATAACTTACGCGGTGACGCCGCAGCACGCAGGCAATTTCACCATCCCGGCCCTGAGCCTTGGGTCGCAACCGCTCATATTGCACGTCCAGTCCGGCAACGGCGGCGGCAGCGCAGCGGCGGGCAACAGCTCCGGCGCATCCAGCCTGCCGCCACCGGCCGCGAGTGGATTGTCCGCCGGGGAGACACACACGACGCAGGATGGCGCGGCCTTCGCACGATTGCTTTTGCCGAAACATGAACTTTATGTCGGGGAAACCGTGCCGGTGGAAATCCAAGTGGGGTTGCGGCCCGGCTTGGTGGCACAGTTGGATGGCCTGCCGACGCTGAATGGTGATTCCTTCACGTTGAACAAACTTTCCGACAAACCGGAGCAGACGCAGGAAATAATCGGAGACACACCTTACACAGTGCTGACCTGGCACAGCGTTCTGGCGGCCGTGAAGCCCGGTGATTTTCCGCTCACCGTCGAAACCCCGTTCACCGTGCAGATGCGCACCGCGCCGCGCCGCGCCCAAATGCCGGAAGGCATGTTTGGTGACCCGTTCTTCCAAAGTTTCTTCGGCGGTGGCACCACCGAAAAACAAATCACAGTGGCGAGCAACCCGGACGCACTTAAGGTGCTGGCGTTGCCCGCTGCGGGCCGCCCCGCCGGTTTCAGCGGCGCGGTCGGAAAATTCGAAGTCAGCAGCGAGCTTTCCGCCGCCACGAGTGCCGCCGGCGACCCGCTTACGCTGCGGCTGAAAGTGACCGGCACGGGAGATTTTGACCGGGTCAACAGCCCAATGCTCGGCGAGGTGAACGGCTGGAAAACCTATCAGCCAAGCGCGAAGTTTGCGCCGGCGGACAGCGCCGGATACAGCGGCGAGAAGGATTTTGAGCAGGCGGTCATCCCGATGCAGACGGGCCGGCAAACGGTGCCGGCGCTGGCGTTCAGCTTCTTCAATCCGGACACGCGCCGTTACGAAATCGAAAAGACCACGCCATTGAGCGTGGAGGTTGCACCGACACCGGCGGGCAGCCTGGCCACCACCGCAGTCTCTGCTACAAGCCTGACTCCAGCAAGTCCGCCACCCCGCGATGGGCTGCGCCCGGACCGCGTCGAAACGGGCGGCACAGTTGCGACGCTGCGTCCGCTCTATTTTCAACCGTTGTTTGTGAGCGCGCAAAGCACTTTGGTTCTCGGTTTTGCGGGTGGTTTGATCTTCTTGCGCCGCCGTGAACGACGCGCGCAGGACGCGGACGGCGCGCGTCGGCGCGAGGCCTCGGGCGCCATCGGACATTGTCTGGCGGAGATGGAGGCCGCGTCAGCCGCCGGTGACTCGCTGCGCTTCTTTCAATCCGGGCGTGCCGCGTTGCAGCAGAAACTGGCCACGCGCTGGCACGTCGCGCCCGCCTCGATCACGATTGCGGAAATTGACACGCGCCTGAACGGTGACAGCGCGGAAATCCGCCGCATCTTCGCTCTCGCGGACCAGGCCGCCTATTCCGGACAACACTTGACCATGGCGGATTTCCAGCAGTGGAAAGAAACCATCCATGACCAACTTAAAGATACGGAGGCATTATGAGATTGTTCGAAATTCTGACGGTTCGCGTTGATCCGGAAAAAATGATGGTCACGCGAAAATTGCTCCATCGAGTGCGCCGTAAAATGAGCGGTGAATCTTGTTCCAAGCCGCCGACAACGCGCCGACGGAAACATCAAGGCTTCGCCCGTTTGTGCTGCGCCGCGCTGGTGGCAGCCTTGACGCTGCCGATTTGCCTCGTCACCACCCAGGCGGCGAACGTCGCACAACCAAGTGTGAACACCACGGCAACGAGCTGCTACTCGGCGGCGGCACTTTTCAATCAAGCCAACGCCGACACCCGCAGCGGAAAGACTGGTCCGGCGATTCTGAATTACGAACGCGCGCTCCTGCTCGCGCCCAACGATGCCGACATCGCCGCGAACCTTCACTTCGCCCGCGCCAAGGCGGCCCTGCCGGACGCGCCGGAGAATTGGTTTGCCCACAGTTTGACTTTTGCCCGTCCGAACACGCTGGCCTGGCTGGGCAGTTTCGGTCTGGTGCTCGCCGGCATGAGCCTGCTACTCGTGCGCCTGCATCCGCAACGGCGATTGGCCTTTCGCTCGTTGAGCATCGTGGGCGCATTACTCGTCGTCACCGCCATCGGCAGCGCGATCACAACTTGGCCGAAGATGAACGAAGCCGTCGTCCTCACCAGCGAAACCCCGGCCCGCATTTCGCCGGTCTCAAATGCGGAACCGGCATTCCAGTTGCGCGCCGGCGAAACGGTGACGGTGTGCGCGGAACACCAGGGCTTCGTGCTCGTGCAAACTTCAACGGGCCACTCCGGCTGGGTGGCCCGCGTGGATCTCGCCCGCGTCGTGCCGCAATCCGGCGACCGTTCCCAATCAACCAACCGAACCTGACTCAAGCTCAACCCTCTGAATTCCATGAAAACCAAAACTCTCATCTCACTCCTCACCGTCACCCTCGGCCTCGCGATCGTTGGCACCTACGCGGCTTTGACTCGTGCCGGCACTGAAACGGGCGGGCCAACGCCGAAACCATCCGCCACCGCCGCCGCGCCCGCCGAAACCGAATCATCCGCCCGCGTCAACGTGAAGGCACTCGCCGCGAATCTCGAATTTCTCGGTGACAAACCTGCGCTCAACGGCCATCCAGTGCTGATTGAGTTCTGGGCGACGTGGTGTCCGCCCTGCCGGGCGAGCATTGCGCACCTGAACCAGTTCAATAAACAATTCCACGACCGCGGGCTGCAAATCGTCGGCATCACCGGCGAGGACAAGGCCGTGGTCGAGCGCTTCCGGGCGCGCACGCCGATGGATTATGCCGTGGCATTGGATGCGGACCAGGCGCTGGCCGCTGAGTTTCAGGTGCAGACCATCCCGCAAGCCTGGCTCCTGGACAAAGACGGCCGAGTCGTGTGGTCCGGCCATCCGATGGAGCTTGACGATCAAACCATCGTCCGCGTGCTGCCCACCCATCCCGCAACTTGAACCCTGTGGATTGATGAAAATAAAGCTATTTTGTGGAAGAGGCCATCAGACTGCCGGCGCGGTCTGCGGAATGTGAACGATGAACTCCGAACCTTCGCCCGGCTGGCTCTGAACTGATACCGTTCCGTGGTGGGCTTCAACGATGGCTTTGACCAGACTCAAGCCCAGTCCGAGGCCGCGTTGGGAACGGCTCTTGTCGCCGCGGTAAAGACGCTCCCAAATGCGCGGTTGCTCGTCCGGCGGGATGCCCATGCCGGTGTCGCGCACCCGCACGGTCACGCGACCGGACTCAACGGCGCAGGCGAGGCGGACGTTGCCGCCTTCGGGCGTGTATTTGAGCGCGTTGTCAAGCAGGTTGGCGAAGGCCTGGCGCATCCGGGTCGCGTCCACGACGGCATCGCATGGCGTGTTGAGGTCGGTGGCGACGGTGATGCGCTTTTCTTCGGCAACGACTTCGTAGAGTTCAACTACATTTTTCAGCAGCGAGGCGATGGAAGTCTTTTCCAGGTTCAGCTTCATTACCCCCGCCTCGGCTTCGGTGATGTCCATGAGCGCGGTGAGCATGGTGAGGACGCGGTCGGATTCCTCGACGCAATCGGCCAGCGCTTCGCGCGCGGCGGGATCGGGCGTGGCTTGCACGGCGAGTTCGGCCGTGCCGCGCAGGCGGGTGAGCGGGGTGCGGAGATCGTGGGCGACGTTGTCCAACGCTTCGCGCATGCCCTGAATCAGCGCCTGGTTTTTGTCGAGCACGCGGTTGAACTGGCGGGCCAGCTCCTCCAGTTCGGTCCGGCGGGCGCTGGCGGGGACGCGGGCGGACAGGTTGCCGGTGTCAATGATGGCGCGGGCCGTGGCCACGACTTCGCGCACGGGTTTGGTCGCGCGATGGGCAAAGAAAGCGCCGCCGAGTACCCCGAGCAACAGCGTAGGCGTCATTACAATCAGGAAGTCGCGGCGGAAAGGCTGAAGCAAGGTCTCGCGGTTGTTCGTGCTGCGGCCCACTTGCAGGACCGAGCCGTCGGGCAACCGCATCGCGGCGACCGTGAAATCACTTTGCTCGTCTTTCGGAATGCGCAACCAGACGAGCCGCGCCGGATCGCCGCCACGGTCGAGCGCCGAGGTGTTGAATTGGACCCAGTCTTCCGGAGCGGTCAGCAACAATACACTGCCCTGTTGTCCGGCCAGGCGAATGAAAAAGGATTTGACGTTGCCCGAATCGCGGCTGCGCTGGACAAGATCCTGCAATGCGGCAAGGCCGCCGTTGTCATAGACCGCCGCGCATTCCCGGAGCCGGGCTTCGATGATTTCCCGATCCTTGCTTTGCAGCGTTGCCGCCAGCAGCAGGTAAAGCAGGCCGAAGAGCACCACCGCGCTGAACGTGAACAGCGCCGCGTAGCCCAGGCTCAGGCGAAACGTGAAGCTGTGGCCCAGGCGTTCAAGCGGGTTTGAGGACATAGCCGACTCCGCGGATGGTTTGGATGAGTTTCACGGGGAAATCCTTGTCCACCTTCGCGCGCAACCGGTGGACGAGCACGTCCACGACGTTGGTTTGCGGGTCGAAGCTGTAATCCCAGAGATGCTCCAAAATCATGGTCTTGGTGACCGCGCGACCGGGATGGCGGAGAAGCTGTTCGAGCAGCGCAAACTCGCGGGATTGCAGTTCAATCTTTTGCCCGCCGCGCACGACCTCGCGCGTGAGCAAATCCATCGTGAGGTCGCCGGCCGCGAGTTTCATCGGCTCGGCGGTGTGCGTGGCGCGGCGGATGAGCGCCTGCACGCGGGCCAGCAACTCGGAAAATGCAAACGGCTTGGTGAGGTAATCGTCGCCGCCCGCCTGCAAGCCTTTCACGCGGTCGTCCACGCTGGCCTTCGCGCTGAGGATGAGCACGGGCGTGTGGATTTTGTCCTGGCGCAACTGGCGCAGCAACGAAAGCCCGTCGAGCTTCGGCAGCATGATGTCGAGCACCGCCGCGTCGTAGGTGACCGCGCCGGCCAGCGCGAGTCCTTTTTCGCCATCGGCCGCATGGTCCACGGCGAAGCCATTTTGCTTCAGTCCGTTGACGACGAACGAGGCGATCTTGCTGTCATCTTCAATCACCAGCACGCGCATAATTCAAGTGGGGCGAGGGTATCCAAGACGCGCGCGCAAATACATCCTTAAAAGGATTCGGCATCCTGGCCGGTGTGACAGAGGGCGAAGCCATCGTCTCAATCAATGCGTGGCCACGGCCACCGCCGGGGACTGGCGCAGCATTGCCACATAATCCGCCAGGATGTGTTCGGACTCGCGGAGGATGGGATCACTTGGCGGAACGCTGGTATCGGCCTGCTCCGTTTTGTCAGCGGTGGAAGCCGGTGCTTCGGCCACCGGCGCATTGGACGTGACGACCGGTGCGGGCAGACCCGGGGTGTCCGCATTTTTGACCGTGACGTCGTAGATGATCGGCTGGCTCTCCTTGCGGGCGGCGAACTGCTTTTTCCGGGAGGCTTCGCGCGCCTTGGCGGTTTCGTTTTCCCGGCGGCGTTCCGCCTCGTTCAAGGAAACCGTTTTGGTGGCGAGGTTTTGCTTGAATTGCGTGATGTCCTCGCGAAGATCGGCGAAGTCCCGGTCTTTGGCCACGCGCAGGGCGGATTGTACCCGGAGCTCATTCACGAAGGGACTGACGTGATCTTCCCGGGTGTAGTCGGAAGACGGAATGCAATCCCACGGCAACGGGTCTTGCAGTTCGGCTTCGCCCACTTCGGCCACATCGCTCAAGGACGGCAGCGCGATGTCCGCCGCCACTCCCTTGAGTTGCGTGGAGGCGCCGCTCGGACGGTAAAACTTCCGGATGGTGACTTTGAGCGCGCCGGGGTCAATGGAGTGCGCGAGACGATTCTGGTCCATCAACGCCGCCAGTGGGACAACGGTTTGCACTGTGCCTTTCCCAAAAGTGGATTCGTCCCCCACGATCAAAGCCCGGCCATAGTCCTGCAACGCCCCGGCCAGAATCTCCGACGCCGACGCGCTGAAACGGCTCGTGAGCACGATCAGCGGGCCATCGTAAAGCTCCGAATCCCCGGTGTCCGCTTCGACATCCGTGTGTCCGTCCAATTCGCGGGTTTGCACGACGGGTCCATCATGGATGAACAAACCGGTAAGAGTGATCGCTTCTTCCAGGGAACCACCGCCGTTATGCCGCAAGTCCAGGATGAGACCCTGGATGTGTTCGGCCTCCAGTTTGCGGATGAGCTTCGCCACGTCGGCCGTGGCGCTGCTGGGCATGGCACCGGTTTGCCGGTCGTAGTCGCCATAGAACCCGGGGAGGTCAATGACGCCCAAACGCAGAGCCGGCCCATTTGTTTGTGGCCAGTCCACGATGCGCGCCTTGGCCTGCTGATCCTCCAGCTTCACCTCGTCGCGCACGATCGTGATGGTCTTGCGCACCGACGCATCGGCGCTGCCGGCGGGAATGAGCGTCAGGCGGACGCGCGTGCCTTTCGGGCCGCGAATCAACTTCACCGCATCGGGCAACGGCATGTCCACGATGTCCACCGGCTTCTGGTCCCCCTGCCCGACCGCGACAATGCGGTCGCCCGGTTTGAGCAGGCCGCTCCGGGCCGCCGGGCCGCCGGGCAAAAGTTCGGATATTTTGCAATAGCCGTCCTCCGCCCGCAACGTTGCGCCGATGCCGAACAGGGACAGGTTCATGGCGATGGAGAAGTCGTCCATCTGCTCGCGTCCCAGGTAATCCGAGTGCGGGTCATACACATGCGCCAGGGCATTGAGATACACTTCGAGCACGTCCCCGGAGGTTAGTTTTTTCATGGTCAGCAACGTGCGGGTGTAGCGTTGAGTGAGGTTGGCAACGATGTCGGCTGGCTGCTTGCCTGCGAGCTTTTCCTGCAAATATTCCGCGCGGATGTTCTGCCGCCACAGTTCGCGGGCGGCCGCGAGGTCAGCCGGGCGCGGAGCTTTCGCGCGATCGAACGAGAAGGTGTCGTGCCCGGTAAAATCGAACTTCCCGCTCTGCAGCAGGTTCGTGACATACGCGACGCGCTGGTCCAGCCGTTCCAAATAACGCCGGAAAATTATCCGCTCCGGGGTCAGGTTGCCTTCGCGGCGGGTCATGTCGGGCAGGCGCGAACGGAAGCCGTCAAACACCTTCGCGTCCGACTGAAGAAACAGCAGGCGGGCCGGATCCAATGAATCGAGGTAGCGGTCGAGAAATTTCGCGGCCAGTTCGTCATCGAGCCGGTGCTGCGAAAATTGGGAATGTTCCAGCAAGTTGGCGGTGACCCGCGTAATGTTGCCGTCGGTCGGGTCGTTCGTGTTCGTCGTGACTGAAGCCGGGCGGTTTGCCAGGGTGGCCGCCGTGATGAGGCCGGTGAGAACCAGTGAAGCCAGCACGGCAATGATCCGGGGCACGAACCGTTTTAATTTCATAATAATTTGAATCTTGATTTACGTTGGTTGCCGGGCAACAGCACGGTCAACCAGCACCCAACATCATCGTTGCTGCCAATAATAGAACATCGCCACGTTGCGGGGTGCTTTCCCGAAGATTACAAGTTTGCAAGGCAGCGGGTTCAACTTGTGCGTAAGAACCAGGAGAAAGGCTACAATCATCAGGGAAGCCACCTGTTCTGCCGGCCTGAACTGCTGCGCCGTTGAGCCGGCAACAGTTATTGTGAAGCGCGGTGGCCATTCCCGGGCGTTTGCCGGCATTGCCATTATTGCCGCCGCAAAATAAGGTGTCGGGCATGTCGTCCGTTACAACCCAGACGGCCTGCCAGTGGTTGCGCACCGGGGACGAAGTTTTTCCCGCGATGCTGGCGGCCATTGATTCGGCGCGGTCGTCCGTGTGTCTCGAAATGTACATCTTCGCGCCGGGACCGCTAGGCGAGCAG
>Ga0182027_10007034_pt1 | contig 16695 bp, 8 predicted proteins | sample 712E1DmetaG_FD_121300 | JGI IMG/M metagenome (GOLD analysis project Ga0182027, IMG submission 121300) | Permafrost microbial communities from Stordalen Mire, Sweden - 712E1D metaG (Illumina Assembly) | ecosystem: Environmental > Terrestrial > Soil > Wetlands > Permafrost | place: Sweden... | reverse complement strand
CGTCAACGGCCAGCGGTGCGGCTACCACGAGAGCGGCTTTACCGCCTTTGACATTGATGTCACCAAAGCCATCAAGGCCGGCCAGCGCAATCTCATGGCCGTCCGCCTCTACAAGGATACCTCCTCCGCCAGCCTGGACCACGGCGACTTCTGGTGCCTGGGCGGCATTTCCCGCGAAACCTATCTGGCCGCTCTGCCGCCGCTGCATGTGGATGATGTCACCGTCGTCACCGATCTCGATGCCCAATACAAGGATGCCACGCTCAAGTCCACCGTCCGTCTCGCCGGCCCGGCGGGCGCGCACTTCGTTCTAACCGGCGAACTGTATTCCCTGGACGGCGCCAAAGTTGCCATCCCTGCCACGAGCCAGGCCGGCGACATTGGCGCGGACGGCTTCGCCACGGTTTCCTTGTCGGCCCCCGTTGCCGCCCCCAAGCTCTGGTCGGCGGAAAAGCCGAACCTTTATTATGTTCTTTACCGCCTGTCGGACGGCAACCAGACGGTGGTCGAGCGCGTCCAGGACCGCATTGGTTTTCGCAAGGTCGAACGCAAAGACGGCGTGGTGCAGGTCAATGGCGTGCCCGTCAAATTCACCGGCGTCTGCCGCCATGATGAATTCCTGACTCTCGGCCACGCTCTGGACGAGGCGTGCTGGAAGGCCGACATCGCCCTGATGAAGAATGCCAACGTCAGCGCCATTCGCACCGCTCACTACAATCACGCGGCCCGTTTCCTGGAATTGTGCGACGAGGCGGGCTTCTACGTCCTGGACGAAATTCCTTCCTGCTGGGTGGCCAGCGAGATTCGCGACGCTTCCCGCACCTGGGCCTTCGTTTTCCGCTCCAAGGAAACCCTGGCCCGCGACAAGAACCGCGCCTGCGTGGTCGCCTGGAGTTGCGGCAACGAAAGCAGCTACGGCATCAATAACCAGGCGGAGTTCGATTACATGAAGTCCAACGATCCCACGCGCCTGGCTTTGATTTCCCAGGCAGGCCCAGGCCCCAACCCCAGGAGCGACTTTGATGACTACCATTATCCCCCCATCCCAAGCATCAAGGCCATGATCACCAACGCCATCCGCGCCAGAGTCCCCGCCATTTATACGGAGATCGGCGGCATCGAGGACCCGTGGGGGCAAATCCTGAACGACAATTGGGCGCCCATCTGGTCCAGCGACGGCATCACCGGCGCGTTCATTTGGGAATGGCAGGAACAGAATCTGGTTGACAAGTTCCCCGAGCGCTGGTCTGTCAACAGTCCCGGCGCGCGGCCCACCGACAGGACGACCGGCCTGCGCCCGTCGGGCGGCGGCGGCGCCGTCACCGCGGATCGCCAGATCAAACCCAACCGTTACTTTAACCTCAAGATGGTCTATAGTCCCTTGGCCATCGCGGCCCGGGAGATTGAGCCGGCCGGCGCTGGGAATCAGGATGGGCGCGGCCAGTGCGTCGTGCCGATCCAGAACCGGTACTCTTTCACCGACCTCGCCGAACTGACCTGCCGCTGGCAGGCGCTGGCCGGCGAGAAGGTGCTCGCCAGCGGCGAAAGCCGCATTGCCGCCAAACCCCGCTCCACCGTGGATGCCTCGTTCCCGTTCGTGTCGGGCATGGACACCCTCCGCCTGGAATTCATCCATCCCGATGGCCGGAGCATCTACGTCAGCCGCCTGCATACCAAGGGCTACACTGGCCCCGCCGCTCCCGCCGCTTTGGCTGCCGCCGGGCCGGTCCGGCTGTCGGATACGGAGCAGAACGTCACCGTTCAGGCCGCCGGGACGCAATTGATTCTTGACAAGCACACCGGCCAGATCGCCTCCTGGCGCGCCGGCGGCCAGGATGTCGTCCTGGGCGGGCCGATCCTGGACCTCGGCGAGTCCAATCCCGCCGGCGGCACTCCCCGCGTTGGTGGCGGCGTGGCGATCGGTCCCGGGGGCCGTGGCGGCCGCGGGGCGGCCCCCGTCAGCAGCGCGCAACCGCCCCAGTACCGCAATGCCGCCGTCACGGCCAACATGGATGGCGCCAACGCCAAGATTGCGGTGACCGCTGATATCTATCTGGCTGGTTCCGACGAACTGAAAGGCCAGCTCACCTATACGCTGGACATCAGCCCCGACGCCCAGGCCGACGTCGCCTGGAATCTCGCCTGGAAGGCCGCCGAAGCCACCGCGCGGGAAGCAGGGCTGAAGTTCCTGCTCCCCGCCGCCGCGGATCGCATGTCGTGGTCCAGCGACGGTCTTTGGACCGAATATCCCGCCGACCACATCGGCAACCTCCACGGCTCCATCACCAGCAAGGACACCTCCTTCAACTCACCGCGGCGCGATGTTCGCTGGTTGAGCCTTTCCGGCACCGGCAACCACAGCGTCGTCGCGCTGGGCACGGGAAAACCCCTGCACACGCATGGTCTCGTGGACAACAACGGCACACTGATGTTCCTCTGTAGCGGCGTCGCCTCCACAGGCAGGGATGTTACGGGTGACACGATCCGCCTGACCCAGGCCACCCCGTTGACCGGCGCCTTCCGCCTCCGTCTGGCGTCCAGCACAACAACCGCCGCCTCGCCCATGTCGGCGATGTCGGCCACCGGCTTCAACGCCCCGGTTCCGGTCCCTGGCGATGTGCCCGTCGCTTTGGATCGCCTTCGTCCCGGCAATACCAATGTTCTCCCCATGACCGGCACCTGGCGCTTCAAGCTGGATCGTGGCGTCAGTCCCGCCGTCCGGGGTGAACTCCCCGCCGACGCCCCCGTGCCCGACTTCGCCGCCCCCGATGCCTCCGATGCCGGTTGGACGAACATCCTCGTCCCCGCCAACTGGGAAATTGAAGGCTTCTCCCCCCTGACTTTCCAGGAACGGCCCGCCACCTCGCATGACATCGGCCTTTACCGCCGCTGGGTGGAGATCCCGGCCTCCTTTGCCGGGCAGACCGTCCTCTGGCATTTCGACGGCGCCTACAACGGCGCCGAAATCTTCATCAACGGTCAGCGGTGCGGCTACCATGAAAGCGGTTTCACCGCCTTTAACATGGACGTGACCCAGGCCATCAAGCCCGGCCAGCGCAATCTCTTCGCCGTCCGCCTCTATAAGGACACTTCCTCCGCCTCCCTGGACCATGGCGACTTCTGGGTCCTCGGCGGCATCTACCGCGAGACCTACCTGGTGGCCCTTCCGCCCCTGCATGTGGACGACGTCGCTGTCGTCACCGATCTGGATGCCCAGTACAAGGACGCCACGCTCAAATCCACCGTCCGCGTCGCCGGCCCGGCGGGCGCGCATTTCGTGTTGACATGCGATTTGTATTCGCTGGACGGCGCCAAGGTGGCCCTGCCCGCCATGAGCCAGGCCGGCGACATCGGCGGCGACGGTTCCGCCACGGTTTCCTTGTCGGCCCCCGTGACCGCTCCCAAGCTTTGGTCAGCCGAAAAGCCCAATCTCTACTATGTGTTCTACCGCCTGTCGGACGGCAACCGGACCGTCGAGCGCGTGCAGGACCGCATCGGCTTCCGCAAGCTGGAGAACATAGGCGGCGTGCAGCAGATCAATGGCGTGCCTGTCAAATACTGCGGCATCTGCCGCATGGAGGAATTCACCCCCTTCGGCCACGCGCTGAACGAGGATTGCTGGAAAACCGACATCATCCTCATGAAGCAGGACAACATCAACGCCATCCGCCTCAGCCACTACGACCACGCGGAGCGGTTTATGGAGCTGTGCGACGAAGCCGGCTTTTACCTCCTGGACGAGATCCCCGCCTGCTGGATTGCCAGCGAGGTCCGCAACGCTTCCCGCACTTGGGCCTACACACTCCGCACCAAGGAGACCATGGATCGCGACAAGAACCGCCCCAGCGTCATTGCGTGGGCCTGCGGCAACGAAAGCGGCTACGGGGTCAATAATCAGGCCATGTTCGACTACGCCAAGGCCCACGACGCGACGCGCCCGGCCTTCATCTCCCAGCAGAACCAGGGCCAGAATCCCCGGACCGACTTCGAGGACTACCATTATCCGAGCCTCCAGCAACTCCGCAACATGGCCAACCCCAACCACGCCAAAATCCCCGTCATCATCACCGAGGAGCATTCCACCGATGTCGGCGTCGCCGAAGTGACCAACATGTGGAATATCATCTGGCCCGCCGACAACGTTGTCGGCTCCTTCATCTGGGAATGGCAGGCCCAGGGCATGTATGACAAGTTCCCCGAACGCTGGTCCATCCCCGCCCACGGCTCGGCCATCAACGATCCCAAGACCGGGTTCCGCAACGCCCACGGCTTTGGCCCCGTCACCGCTGATCGCCTGACCACTCCCATGTTCCCGTTCCTCAAGAACCTCTACAGCCCCGTGACCACCACCGCCGGCGAGGTGGCCGTTGCGGACGGCAAATTCGCCGTGCCGATCCAGAACCGCTACTCCTTCACCGATCTTTCCGAACTGACCTGCCGCTGGCAGGCGCTGGCCGGCGAGAAGGTGCTCGCCAGCGGCGAGAGCCGCATTGCTGCCAAACCGCGCACTTCGGTGGACGCCTCATTCCCCATCACGGCGGGCATGGACACCCTGCGCCTGGAGTTCATCCACCCCGACGGCCGCAGCGTCTATGCCGTGAACTTGCGCGTCAAAAGCTGAACCTGTTACGAAATTCCAACCTTAGAGCGGCCGGGCGATTCGGCGCCGGCTGGCTGGCTTTGGAGTGACCGGTGACACGTTCATCCGTCCATTTCAAACCTGTCGGCGTCTCGACCCATCGGACCCGCTCCTTTTGCCCTGTAGCGGCGGTCTATGGCCGTCGCCAGAATGCCGTTTTGTGCCCGCGCCACGTTATGGATTTCAACAGAAGGCCGCGAAGGAAACCTTGAGCGATCCTCGAACCAGCCGCGCATCATGGAAAATGCAACTTCACCACGGATAGACATTTGCCACGTCATACGTCGCACGGATTGACACGGATTGGGAGCCGTTCGCGAGGATGGCTGCGTGCAAAATGCGAACTTGATGATCGTGCCACCACGCTGGCCTTCTCAACTTCCGGCGCGGCCGCCCTGGTACATCGTGAACCCCTGCTATGGGGAGACGAGACTCCAAAGGGATGGGGTGGCCGCCCTCAAGCTGGTCACCCGACGTTACAGCGATTAAGCCCCACTGGAATATTCTGGCACCGCTTGGCCCCGTAGGCCGTTGGAACCAACCAACCGGCCCCCCGGCCGGCCGCCCTGGCTCACGTCGCAACCAGGAAGCTGCGGCGCCGGAACCAGAGCAAGACGACACCCCCGGCGCGCCGCAACTCATTGGGATTTTATCGAAATCGCCCACTGTGGCAACATTACCAGTGCCGGAAAGTCAGATGAAATAACCCTGGGGATCCCGCTCTCTTTTCAGATTTTCTTCTTGCAAAACCGGTGGATTTGGCTCTGTATTTGAAAAAGAAGCCGGATTTATTGATCGCGTCCAATGACGATGCCCGATCGAACCATGTTTTTCACGAGACAATTAGAACAATAAACAAGGAAACGACCATGAAAACACATCTCCTCACTCTCTGCCTTGCAGTGGTCGCCGCGCAGGCGGCGTCTCCACGGATGGCGCAAGCGGCGGCCGACGACCCCGGGATGCCGCACCTGGAAACGCGCCATGGTGCGCGCCAACTGATCGTGGACGGCAAACCGTTCCTGGCTCTGGCCGGCGAGCTGCACAATTCCAGTTCGTCCAGCCGGGCCTACATGGAGCCGATCTGGCCCCAACTGGCGCAGCGGAACCTGAATACCGTCCTGGCGGTCATTACCTGGGAACAAATCGAGCCGCTGGAAGGCCGCTTCGATTTCACTTCCATTGACGATTGCATCCAAGGCGCCCGCCAAAGCCACCTGCGCCTGGTCATCCTCTGGTTCGGAAGCTGGAAGAATGGCCAATCGTCCTACCAGCCTCTGTGGGTCAAGACCGATCCGCAGCGGTTCCCGTGGGCGAAGAACCGCGCCGGGGAAACCTTGAACATTCTTTCCACCCTGAGCGACGCGACTCGCGACGCCGACGCGCGGGCTTTCGCCGCCTTGATGAGCCATATCCGCCAGGTGGACGGCAAGGAGCACACCGTCCTGATGATGCAGGTGGAGAATGAAGTGGGGGTGGTGGGGGATTCCCGAGACCGCTCGCCCGCGGCCAATCAGGCTTTCGCCGGGCCGGTGCCCAAGGAATTGATGGATTACCTTCAGCAGCACAAGGAGACCCTTCTTCCGGAGTTTCGCCATCTGTGGGAGACCAACGGTTTCAAGACCGCCGGGACTTGGGAAGAAGTGTTCGGTCCGGGCATTGGGACGGATGAGATTTTCATGGCCTGGAATTATGCGCGCTTCGTCGGACGGGTGGCAGAGGCGGGCAAGGCGGCATACCCGATCCCCATGTATGTCAACACATGGCTGTATGGTTTTGGGCGGCCCAACACGCCCGGCAGCACCCCCAGCGGCGGACCCCTGCCCCATGTGCATGACCTCTGGAGAGCCGGAGCGCCGCGAATGGACATACTCGCCCCCGACCTTTACAACGACTTCGAGCCATTTGCCGCGTTGTACACCCGGTCCGGGAACCCGTTGTTCATCCCCGAAGGGCAGTCCGGGGCGGAAGGGGCTTCCCGGGCAATCTCCGCCTTTGTCCGCCACAACGCGATTGGCTATTCCGCGTTTGGGATCGAAAGTGGCGGACCTGGCGGCCAGCGCGGGGCGGAAGGAGCCAATGGAACGCCGCCGCCGGACCCCTTCGCACAGACTTACGCCATCCTGGATTTCCTGGCGCCGGTGATTCTTGACAATCAAGGCAAGGGCACGATCATCATGCTTGACACGAACGCCGCGCCGCAGGCGTTGGTGCTGGGTGATTACACGGTGAACATCACGTATGGCGCCGTCGGGGGTGTCGCCGGCCCGCTGGGGACGCCGCTGATGGTTGGGCAGGGCGGCGGTGTTGCCAATACCTCGCCCGCCCGCCTCGTCATCAATTCAGGCCCCGGCGATTATTGGTTTGTCGGCGGGCCGATGAACGTGACCTTCACGGCGAACTCCCCGGAGCGGGGGAGCGTCATGTTGGGGGCCTTTGACGAAACCCTGTTCGTCAATGGGCGCTGGGTGGCCGGGCGGCGGCTGAACGGGGACGAAACCCGCAACCACATGCGCTGGCCGGCCATGGCGTCGTTTGGGATTTACCACTGCTCCGTATTTCAACGGCAATAACCAAAAATAATTTGGAGTGCGGGAAGCTCAGTCCCGCTTTCAGAACGGGCACGATTTGCTGGAAGCAAAGCGGCGGCAAGCCGCCGCACTCCAAAGCGTCAACAACAAACAATGAAACGACAATGAAAACTCATCTCATCACAATCTGCCTTGCCCTGGCCGCCGCGCAGGTGGCGTCCCCGGCGATGGCGCAAGCCGCAGCCGACGACTCCCGGCCGCACATGGAAACCCGGCACGGAGCGCGCCAACTCATCGTGGACGGCAAACCGTTCCTGATGACGTCCGGTGAACTCCACAATTCCAGCGCCACCAGCCGCGCCTACATGGAGCCGATCTGGCCCGCGCTGGCGCAGCGCAATCTCAACACCGTCCTGGCCACCGTGGTCTGGGAATTGCTCGAGCCACAGGAAGGCCGCTTCGATTTCACCGCGGTGGACGATACCATCCAGGGCGCGCGGAAGAATAATCTGCGCCTGGTCATTCTTTGGTTCGGAAGCTGGAAGAACGGCGAGTCGTCCTACCAGCCTTCCTGGGTCAAGGCCGACCCGCAGAAATATCCGTGGGTCAAAGACCGTAACGGCAAAACCCTGAACATCATTTCCACTTTTGGGGATGCCACCCGGGACGCCGACGCGCGGGCTTATGCCGCCTTGATGCGCCACATCCGCGAGGTGGATGGCAAGCAGCACACGGTCCTGGCCATGCAGGTGGAGAACGAGGTCGGCGTCCTCCAAGACTCACGGGACCACATTGCCGCCGCCAACGAAGCCTTCGCGGGACAGGTGCCGGCCGATTTGATGAACTACCTGGTGAAGCACAAGGACACCCTGATTCCGCAGTTCAGCCGGGTGTGGGAAACCAACGGCTTCAAGACCTCCGGGACCTGGGAGGAAGTGTTTGGCCCGGGCAGGCCGTCCTCGGCCCAGCACACAGAGGAGCGCGACGTGGAGTGGCGGCATGTCAACTGGCCGGTGGACGAAATCTTCATGGCCTGGCGCTACTCGTTGTACGTCGGCAAAGTGGCCGCCGCCGGCAAGGCGCAGTATGACATCCCGATGTATTGCAACACCTGGCTGCAACAGCCCGGCATGGCGTGGCCGGGGTTGTACCCCAGCGGCTGCCCGGAACCCCAGGTGCATGACATCTGGCGTTTTGGCGCCCCGAGTATTGACATCCTGGCGCCGGACCTCTACTTGTCGGAATTCGCCCAGACCTGCGAGCGGTTCACCCAGAGCGGCAATGCGCTGTTCATTCCCGAAGCCAGCGCGAACCCGGCCAACGCCCTCCTCGCTTATTTGAAGTACAACGCCATTTGCTATTCGCCGTTTGGGATCGAGGGCGGTGGTGGCGGCGGCCGGCGCGGAGCAGCGCCAGCGGACGCCAATGGCGCGCCGCCGCCGGATGCCCTGGCCCAGACTTACGCCATTTTGGATTACATGGCGCCGGTGATTCTGGACAATCAAGGCAAGGGCACGATTGTCATGCTGCAGCCAATGAATGACACCAACTCGGAACCACAAATTGTGAAGCTTGGTGATTACACCTTGAACATCCGATACGGCGCCGGTGGCGGCGCTGGCGGCCGGGGCGGTGGCCGGGGTGGCCGCCGTGGCGGTGGCGGCGGTGCTGGTGGCGGCGGCGTCGCCGGCGGCGTCGCCGGCGGTGGCGTCGCTGGTGGTGGCGGTGCCGGTGGCGGCGTCGTCGCCGGCGGTGGTGGCGCTGCTGGTGGTGCTGCTGGTGGCGGCGGTCGCCGAGGTGGCGGTGGTGGTGGCGGCGGCGGTGGTGTTGCTAATGCGTCGCCAGCCCGCTTTGTCATCAATTCAGGCCCCGGCGATTATTGGTTTGTGGGCGGGCCTATGAATGTCACTTTCACACCCAACTCCCCTGAGCGTGGCAGCGTCGTCCTGGGAAGCTTTGACGAGACTATCAATGTGAATGGCCATTGGGTGGCCGGACGGAGGTTGAACGGGGACGAAACCGGCAACAACACGCGCTGGCCGAGCATGGGATCGTTTGGGATTTATCACTGCACGGTATTTCAACGGCAATAACCAAGATTAGTTTGGAGTGCGGGAGGCTTAGTTCCGCTTTCGGAACGGGCACGATTTGCGGGGATCAAAGCGGCGGCGAGCCGCCGCACTCCAAAGCGTCAACAACAAATAATGAAACGACAATGAAAACACCTCTCCTCTCAATCTGCCTTGCCCTGGCCGCCGCGCAGGCGGCGTCCCCAGCGATGGCGCAAGCGGCGTTCGACGACTCCCGGCCGCACCTGGAACTCCGGCACGGCGCGCGCCAACTGGTGGTGGACGGCAAACCGTTCATGATCCTCAGCGGTGAACTGCACAATTCCAGCGCCACCAGCCGGGCCTACATGGAGCCGATCTGGCCCGCGCTCGCGCAGCGCAATCTCAACACCGTCCTGGCCACCGTGGTCTGGGAATTGATCGAGCCGCAAGAAGGCGTCTTCGATTTCACCACCGTGGACGATACCATCCAGGGCGCGCGGAAGAATAACCTGCGTCTGGTGATCCTTTGGTTCGGAAGCTGGAAGAACGGCGAATCGTCCTACCAGCCCGCCTGGGTGAAGGCCGATCCGCAGAAATACCCGTGGGTCAAAGACCGCACCGGCAAGACCTTGAACATCATTTCCACCTTTGGCGACGCCACCCGGGACGCCGACGCGCGGGCTTTCGGCGCATTGATGCGCCATATCCGCATGGTGGACGGCAAGGAGCACACGGTCCTGATGATCCAAGTGGAGAACGAGGTAGGCGTCCTCGGCGATTCGCGGGACCACATTGCCGCCGCCAACGAAGCGTTCGCCAAGCCGGTGCCCGCGGACTTGATGAACTATCTGGTGCAACACAAGGACACCATGGCCCCGGAAATGCGCGTGGTGTGGGAGGCCAACGGCTCCAAGACCTCCGGGACTTGGGAGGAAGTGTTTGGCCCGGGCCGGCCGGACGAGGTCCCGCCCGTGCCGGAAGCGGACCGCGACACCGCCTGGCACAAGACTTACTGGCTGTCGGACGAAGCTTTCATGGCCTGGCGCTATTCGATGTATGTCAACAAGGTGGCCGCCGCCGGCAAGGCGGAATACGACATCCCGTTCTATTGCAACACCTGGCTGCAAGAGCCGCAGAATCCGCGGCCGGGAAATTTTCCCAGCGGCTGCCCGGAGCCGGAAGTGCATAACATCTGGAAGTTTGGCGCTCCGAACATAGACATCCTGGCGCCGGACCTCTACGTGCAAACGTTCGCCGAGACCTGCGAACGCTTCACCCGCAACGGCAATCCGCTGTTCATTCCCGAAACCGGCGCCAACGCGGCCAATGCCCTCCTCGCTTATTTGAGGTTCAACACCATCGGCTTCTCGCCGTTTGGTATCGAAGGCGGCGGAGGCGGCGGCCGGCGCGGAGCGCCGGGCACAGCGGCAGGAGCGCCGCCCCCGGACCCCCTCGCCGCGACCTACGCCATCCTCGATTACCTCGCGCCCGTGATTCTCGACAATCAAGGCAAGGGCACGATTGTCATGCTGCAGCCGATGAATGACACCAACGCGGAACCGCAAACGGTGAAGCTGGGTGATTACACCTTGACCATCCGATACGGCGCCGCTGCCGGCGGTGGCCGTCGCGGCGGTGGTGGTGGCGGCGGCGGAGGAGGCGGCGGTGGCGGCGGCGGCGGTGTTGCCAATGCTTCGCCAGCCCGCTTTGTCATCAATTCAGGCCCCGGTGATTATTGGTTTGTGGGCGGGCCTATGAATGTCACCTTCACGCCCAACTCGCCGGAGCGGGGCAGCGTCGTCATGGGAAGCTTCGACGAGACCCTGAATGTCAATGGCCAATGGGTGGCCGGACGGCGGTTGAACGGGGACGAAACCGGCAACAACACGCGCTGGCCGAGCATGGGATCGTTTGGGATTTATCACTGCTCGGTATTTCAGCGGCAATAACTCCAAAGGTAGGGCGCGCACTCCGTGCGCGCCGCGGCGGGTCCCGATGTATCGGGACCCGCCCTGCCTTACGAGGCTTGCCTAACCCGCATCTTACATGCTCCGCACGAAATGCCACCAGTCTGGAGCGCCGACTTGTAGTCGGCTTTGTGGCCGCGAAGGCGTTGAAAGCCGATTGAAAATCGGCGCTCCGAACCCGGAAGTATGAAATGTCCGCGCTAAAACCGGCTACGGATTGGCATGAATAAAACAACAAACAATGAAACGACAATGAAAACAAATCTCCTCACAATCTGCCTTGCCCTGGCTGCCACGCAGTTGGCGTCCCCAGGGACGGCGCAAGCGGCGGCCGAAGACTCCGGGATTCCGCATTTGGAAACGCGGCACGGAGTGCGCCAACTCATCGTGGATGGCAAACCGTTCCTGGTCCTCAGCGGCGAACTGCACAATTCCAGCGCCTCCAGCCGCGGCTACATGGAGCCGATCTGGCCCCAACTGGCGCAGCGCAATCTCAACACCGTCCTGGCGACCATCACCTGGGAACTGATCGAGCCGCAGGAAGGCCGGTTCGATTTCACCACCGTGGACGACACCATCCAGGCCGCCCGGCAATATCACATGAAATTGGGCATCCTCTGGTTCGGAAGCTGGAAGAACGGCTCCTCCTCCTACCAACCTTCCTGGGTGAAGGCCGACCAGCAGCGTTTCCCGTGGATGAAAGACGAAAACGGCAAGACCTTGAACTTCATCTCCACCTTCGGAGACGCCACCCGTGAGGGCGACGCGCGGGCTTTCGCCGCACTCATGCGCCACATCCGCGAGGTGGACGGCAAGGAGCACACCGTCTTGATCATGCAGGTGGAAAATGAAATAGGCGTTTCGGAAACCACCCGCGACCACTCGCCCGCGGCCAATGCGGCTTTTGAGGGGCCGGTGCCCAGGCAGTTGATGGACTACATTCAAAAGCACAAGGACACCTTGATCCCCGAGTTCAGCCAGGTGTGGGGGGCCAACGGCTTCAAGACCTCCGGGACCTGGGAAGAGGTGTTCGGGAAGGGCATCAACACGGATGAAATCTTCATGGCCTGGAATTATGCGGGCTACGTCGGCTACGAAGTCGCCGCGGGCAAGGCCCAATACCCGATACCGATGTATGTCAATACTTGGTTTTACGGATTTCCCAAACCCGGCGAGCGACCCAACGCGCAGAGCGGCAGCCCCATGCCCGACGTCATGGATGTCTGGAGAGCCGCGGCCCCGCTCATTGACATGTACGAGCCGGACATTTACGGCTTCGACTTCGTCACGATGAGCAGAAATTACCACCGATCCGGCAACCCGCTCTTCGTGCCCGAAGGGCCGGCTGGGTTGGAAGGCGCGTCCAGGGCGGTCTATGCCTTCCTTCACCACGACGCCATCGGCTTTTCGGCGTTTGGCATCGAGGGCAGCGGCGGCGGTGCAAGGCGCGGAGCGCCGGGCGCCGATGGGGCGACGACGTCGAACCCCTTCGCCCAGGATCCTTTCGCCCAGACCTACGCCATCCTCGATTATCTCGCGCCGGTGATTCTTGAGAACCAAGGCAAAGGCACGATGGTGTCTTTTCAGTCAACCAATGACATGAAGTCGGCGCCACGAGGCGGGGGGCCGGCTGCTGCCACCAACGGCACAACGGAAGCCCAGGCTTCCGCCTCCGCGGAGCAAACCTTAAAGATGGGTGACTACACCTTGACCATCCGGTTTGGCGCGGGTGGGACTGTCGGCCCCGCCGGCGCCCGCGGCGGCGGCCGCCGTGGCGGTGGCGGCGCGCGCGGCGGCGGAGGAGGCGGTGTTGCCAATACATCGCCCGCCCGATTTGTCATCAACTCAGGCCCTGGCGAGTATTGGTTTGTGGGCGGCCCGATGAGCGTCACCTTCACGCCGAATTCGCCCGATCGGGGCAACGTTGTCCTGGGGAGCTTTGACGAAGCGATCAATGTGGACGGCCGCTGGCAACCCGGACGCCGCTTGAACGGTGATGAAACCGGCAACAACACAAGCTGGCCGGGCATGGGATCATTTGGCATCTATCACTACACACTATTCCAGCGGCAATAAGGGCAAGCAGTTTGCAGTTTGGAGTGCGGGAGCTTGCTCCCGCTTTGGGATTGGAAACGATTCGTAGTGGCCAAAGCGGCGGCAAGCCGCCGCACTCCAAAGGGTGAGCGGTGAAAGTATGTCGAATCCCGCTTTCAGACCGGGCATGATTCGGGAAGGCCAAAGCGGCGGCAAGCCGCCGCACTCCAAAGCGTCAGAGATGAAAGTTTTTATGTTGAAAAAGTATTTTGCGTTTGTGCTCGGCGCGATGGTGCTGGGCGCGGCCGGCGGCGGATTCTCCGCGCCGGCGCTTCAACCCATCAAGGTATCGGAGAACGGGCGCTTCTTCGTCAAGGCTGACGGCACGCCGTTCTTTTGGCTGGGCGACACCGCCTGGAGCCTCTTCAATCACCCCAAACCGGAGGACGTGGATCTCTACCTGAACGATCGCGCCGCCAAGGGGTTCACGGTCATCCAGGGCGTGCTCGCGCTGTGGGACTACAACGGACGCCGCAATCCCGACGGCCAGCTTCCCTTCGTCAATGGCGATCTTGGCCAGATCAATGAGGCGTACTATAATAAATTACCTGATTGAGTCGCGCCCGATGCTGATCCGCGTTCCGGATCAAACGCTGATCGCCGGCGCGGTGAGCGAGAGCGCCATCGAGCGGGTCGAGGCGATGCGCGGCGGCGACGGCAGCTATGCCTTCCTCTTCACAGCCACCGGCAAACCTTTCACCGTGGATTTGACAAAGCTGTCGGGCGAAAAGGCGCGGGGCTGGTGGTACGACCCGCGAACCGGGAATGCGGAGGCGTGTGGCGAATGGCCGCGGGACGGGCAGCGCGAGTTCACGCCGCCCTCCAGCGCGGAAGGGAAGGATTGGGTGTTGGTGCTGGACGATTCGTCACGGGGGGTTGCCCCCCCCGGGAAGAGGTAGGGAACAACCAAAAACAACACTCCCGGCTCGTAGCGCGCCAAGCCTGGAGGGTAGGGCGGGCAGTCCCCTGCCCGCCGCACGATGGCGGTGCGAGGATGGTTACTCTGACAGCGCCAGACGCCGGGGAGGACTGCCCCCGCCCTGCCTTTTCCCCCTCCGTCACCGAAGCAGTACTGGCAAGGCTTGACATAGTATGCCAACGGATTATTTTGAGGACATGAAGGCCGTTACCATTAACATTTCATTGAACCCGGAGCTGGCGGAGTTCGCCCGGGCAGACTCGGAAGCGCGCGCGTTTGGTTCCATGAGCGAATACATGCGCGACCTGATCCGCCGCCGGCGGCAGGAACAAATCAAGAAAGACGTGGCCTTTTTGGAGAAGGCCATCGAGGGCGCGCCCCTGGGCGATCCATCGGATGAGGAAATGGCTGAAATTGTGAAAGCCCAGCATCGCCTCCGGGCGGAGAGGATAAAACGTGCGCGTCGTCCTTGATGCGAACGTCGTCTTTGCCGGTGTGGGCTGGCGTGGCGAAGCGCACCACTGCCTGCTGGCGATGGCCAAGAGGCAAATCACGGTCTTTGCCACACTGGAAATTCTGGAAGAAGTCCGGTCCTTGGTCGCAGAGAAGGGAGGAGAATTCAAAGACCCCGCGCCCAATCTGCTCAGATGGTATTACGACCAGGTGAAGCTGGTTGAACCGTCCCCGCTGGGCAGACAACGCAGCAGGGATGCGAAAGATGATCCTTACCTGGCGTGCGCTTTGGCGGCGGGGGCGAAGGTCATTGTCTCGCGCGACGACGATTTGCTGGCGCTGGAGAGGCCTTTTGGAATTCACATCATCACGCCGCGCCATTTGCTGGCAAGGCTGCCCCGGCCGATTTGATCCCTTCGACAGACACTGCCACAATTGAAGGCAGGCACTGCCAAAAAGAAGGCTTGAGATTCACCGCCGGGCATGTTTGGATGCCGCCATGAAAACCTCCCTTCGATTGTTGCTCGCCGCTGTTGGCGTCCTGGCGGCTGCTCTTCCTCTCGCCGCCCAAAACAGCGCCCCGCCGACGAATGGCACGGTCCGCCGCCTGGAGTTCGATGGCGTCAAGTCGGAGCAGAAATGGGCCTTGAAAGACCTGAACCCCGACCTGCCGTCCGATTGGTCGGACTACAATTATCTGGTCATGGAGATTCGCACCTCCAGCCCCCAGCGGTTTGGCCTCTGGGTGGGCACGGCCCACGGGCCGCGCCGCATCGAAATCCAGCCCTTCGGCCAGAACGTCTGGCTGCGTGTCTCCGTGCCGCTGCGCTACTTCAAGGGCCACGACCAATCCGGCTCCGATCTGGCTTCCACCAACAATCGCCGCACCGATTCCTTCTGGATGTCCGTTTGGGGCCCGTTCGGCGACCTGACCGCGGTCCAGTCGCTGTCTTTGATCATGGATTACCCGATTAACAAACCAACCGTCGAGATTCGCGCCGTCCATTTGTCCAAGGCGGACGAAGGCTCGATGTTCCTGGAAAAGACACCCGTGCTGGATGAGTTCGGCCAATGGGCGAACGCCAGTTGGCCGCGCAAAATCCTAAGCCGCGCGCAGCTCGACCAGGAAATGGCCGGCGAAGACAAGGCGCTCAAGGCCGGCGATTTTGGCTACGGCCAATATGGCGGCTACACCAACACCCACGCGAAGGCGACCGGCTTCTTCCGCGTGGAACAAATTGACGGCAAATGGTGGTTCGTGGATCCGGAGGGACACTGCTTCCTGTCCACCAGTTGCAATGGCATCGGGGGCGGCCGCGGCGGCGGCGCCAACGCGCAAACCAACTCCGCCGCCACCCGCCTGGCACGCCGCCTGGACGCCTGGGGATTCAACACCGCCGGGCAGGGAATGAACAAGCCTTTCATCGTGATGGCCAGCACGCCCGGCGGAGCGAACACCTTCCTCGGCCTGCCGGATTCCTATTCCGACGCATTCGCGCAGGCGGCGCAACAAACCGCTGTCCGGGTGTGCGCGCCGCGCAAGAACGACCCGATGGTAATCGGCTATTTCATCGGCAACGAACCCCCGTGGGCCGACCGCGAAACCGAAGTGGTGGACATGATCCTCAAAGGCCCGGCAACGGCCACGCAGGCCAAGCTCAAGGAATTCCTGAAAGCGGGCGACACTCCCGAACGCCGCACCAATTTCGTCGTGGCCGCGTTCGAGAAACAGATCGAGGTCGTTTGCGGCGCCATTCGCCAGCAGGACCCCAATCACCTCATCCTCGGCATCCGGTTCGGGGGTGAAGTTCCCGAGGGCATGTTGCGCGCCGGCTGCGTTTTTGACGTGTGCAGCATCAACGTGTACGAATACGAAGCCACCAAACAGGTTCAGCGCGCAAACCGGGTGACGGGCCGCCCCGTGCTGATTGGCGAATTCCATTTCGGGGTGCCGGCGGATGGTCTGGGGGCCGGCCTGGTCCAGACGATGAACCAGGTGGAGCGCGCCAAGGGCTACCGCTACTACGTCGAACAGGCGGCG
>Ga0182027_10007033_pt1 | contig 16695 bp, 11 predicted proteins | sample 712E1DmetaG_FD_121300 | JGI IMG/M metagenome (GOLD analysis project Ga0182027, IMG submission 121300) | Permafrost microbial communities from Stordalen Mire, Sweden - 712E1D metaG (Illumina Assembly) | ecosystem: Environmental > Terrestrial > Soil > Wetlands > Permafrost | place: Sweden... | reverse complement strand
TTGCAAAAACGCGAGATTCGCTTTGCGGCTACTCCTGTAGCACTGTATGCAGTCCTAGTCGTGGTGCTTCGCTTCGCTCGCAATGACAAAACGCGTTTTTGAATATTTAGAGGTCCCCTTTAGAACGTGCATTTCAAAACAGCGTATTGCGAAAGGCCCGGCAAGGGCCGTTGAAAATCGTAATTCTGCACGTTGAGGTAGTTTTCGATCCTGTACGAAATGTCAAAATGTTCCCAAAACGTGCAGCCGATGCTCGCGTTCAACTGCGGCTTGGATTGTTGCATGGTATCGAGATTGTCAAAGCCGGTGAAATATCGAGACACAAAACGAGCCGAATGACTTGCATACCAGTTCTTGTATGATAATTTGATTGTCAGATTATCGGTGAATCGCGGCTGAAGCGGCTCGTCCTTACCATTCCACGAGGAATACAGATCGGAACGAACGATATTTTCCATGTAGGTCACTGAGTTGACAACCGACACCCAGGAAAACGGCATGAGCGTTGCATCGTTTTCCACGCCCCACCCGTTTATATCGGATACGTTCATTGGTGTAAACATGGTCGAATGATTCACATAGACTATTTTGTCTCGCGTGGCGCTTGCGAAAATCGCTCCGGATAGTGCAATGCAGTGCCTGATAAAAGAGAACCCGAGGTCGTATTCCAGCCTTGTCTCCGGGCGAAGGGCCGGGTTGCCTGAAACATGCGCACCCAGCCCATATTTCTCGGAAAACCCGGGACTGCGGCTGCCGTACTGAATGCTTGCCAGAATTCCAAGGCAATTAAACGGCTGAAAGCGGAGTTCGGCAAACCCGGCTGGGAAACCCTTTTTTGTCATGCCGCCACCCGGCACAGCAGTGCCGTATGTTGTGAGGCTATCGTTGGCGGAATCAACTTCGTATCTGTAAATGCCGCCCAACCTTGCGGTAATCTCCTTGCAAACGTAGACATTGGCCTCCATTCCCGCCTTTCCCGTGAGACGGACATAGTGCGGCTGAATTTGATCCGCGGGCGTCAGGAGATTATTGTATTCAAACCCGTTGTAGCTTGCGCTCAGGATTCCTTTAAGAAGCGCATGATCTCCGAAGCTTTCCTGGATTATTCCTTCCAACGATCCGTATGGTTGGCTGACATCATGCATAGTGGGTGTCGTCAGGTAATATTTCTGAAACCTTCGAAAAGCCTCGTCCTGTGTCTGCGCCTTTGCCGCTACGGTGATAGAGAGGTTTTTATCAAGTGTCGCGGCGTAGGATTCCAGCAACGCGACCGTGTTGTTCCGTACGGTTCCGTCGTTTAACCCGGCCATCGGCAGATAATAAATTCCTTCATCCGTGACAAATACCGAAAGTTGCGAAGTGAGTTTGTTGCGGTCGTTAATCCTGAACGTGTTTTGATACAGAGATGACAATGTCGAATAAAAATTGTTATCCATTGTTTTCTGGGAATCGTCGGTTGCCACGGTTGAACTATGGGTAACGACACTGTCCGTGTAGGGATAATCGTTGTCGGCCCACCCGTAATTGACGGATAAACAATGGTTCATCCGGCCCATTGTCTTGGTGAGCATCGCGCTTCCCTCGCGATACCCGTATGATCCGACTTCCATGGAAGCCGTGGCGGCGTCTTTTGTCGAATTGGTGGTGAGATTGAGGACTCCCCCGGCATTGTCCCCGAAAATTTCAAGCGGCGGAGTGGTTTTGTAAATGCAGATTGTTTGCAAGGAGGAAAATGGAATTTTGGAAATATCGACCGGGTTGCCCGATGCGCCGTTAAGCGGCACCCCGTCAAGATACACTTGCACCTGACTCGGCGCACTGCCCCGGATCGACACATCCGCGTAATGCCCGAAACCGCCCCTGTTGCCGATCGTCACGCCGGATACCGTTTCGAGCACCGATTGCAGATCGATATACCTGCCCGAGAAATTTTTCGCATCCAGCGTTACTTTTGATGGCGTGTATTCCCTGATCCTGCCGGCGGTAACGACCATTTTGTCAACGGTAACCGTGCTTGACTTATCAGAGCTTTTCTCGGCGCGTTGCGGGTGAGACGTCGCGGACTTGTCGGAATCTTGCCTCAAGGAGCTTTCCGAAATAGCGGCAGATGTATCGAAGACGAGCGTATCACCACTATCGGCAAGAAGCCGATATGGCACAACACAGAGCAGCAGGACGGATATGCGCCCCGCACGAACGAACCCGGGAAGAGAATGCAACTAGACCCCCCTGAACCCCGTACCATGAGGGCTCAAAAGAATTGAAAGCATTCAGGCAGGTCTCCTGGCTCTCCCGGTACTGTCGCCTTCCCATTCCAGATGGAACAGTGGCTTTGATTGACAGTCCCCGATTCCACGGAATCGGTACTGGGATTACAGTGGCAGGTCCGCTCCGGATTCTCACCGGTATTCCCCGGCACCTGAAATGCAATTTTTATAACAGGCAAAAATATATTTTGTGATACTATATCAGAGCAACACTATTTTGTAGTGAAGATACCCCGCCGCACCGCGATTACAATATGATGTACACCCCGGTGAGCAGCCTGTAATACGCTCGCTATGGGAGTGAAGAACCCCGCAGCACCACGACTACGACTGCATACATCGCTACAGGAGTAGACGCTCTTGCGAACCTGCGGGGCATCTTCCATCCCTAAGGAAGAAGAAGTTCATAGTCGTTTGCTAACCCCGAAGCACCACGACTACGACTGCATACAACACTACAGGAGTAGACGCGACAGCGAACCTTCGGGGAATGCGCAAACTTTGGGATTCATGTATTTTAAGTGCTCTTCACCACCCAACAGAACCTTTGAGTGAAGAACCCCGCAGCAAGCTGCGGGGCATCTTCCATCTCTAAGGAAGAAACATTTTATAGTCGTTTGCGCATTCCCCGAAGCAAGCTTCGGGGAATGCGCAAACGTGAAGATTCAAGGAACCGGAATTTATGATTGGATGCCATTTCGGCCGATTTTTCCAGGCAACCGTTGCCGGCGGATCGTACCAGGAAGGCCTTACCGCCGTTGTTCAGGGCGTTCCGCCCGGACTCCTCCTTACCGAAGAGGAAATCTATGCGGACCTTCTCCTGCGTAAACCCGGCGCAGACGAACTTTCGTCTCCACGCAAAGAGCCCGACCTTCCTCTTATATATACGGGCGTCAACCCTGCCGACACCATAGAGAACGCCGGCAACAAGAACCATACCAACGGCACGCCAATCACGGTGCTCATTCCCAACCTCGACCGGCATTTCGTGCACATCAAGCAGTACCAGGACACCAACAGAACGCCACGGCCTGGCCATGCTTCGTATGCATCTTTTGTCAAATACGGTCCCGACGACGACTCCGTGGGAGCGGGCATTTTTTCCGGGCGCTACACGTCGTCCATTGTCGCCGCCGGCAGCATCGCCAAAAAAGTGCTCGCGCAATGCGGCATCAAGGTGTTCGCTTATGTAAAGGAGGCCGCGGGCGTCCGCTGCGGCGACCTTCCTCTCGAAATCATAGAGCGCCGTACGAATTCGTACAAGAAAATGCGGCGTGACCTCGATCCGTTCTACCAGGAAGTGTATGAGAAGCACCGCATAACCCCCGACATGCGCTTTCTGGAAAAGGCCGCGGTCTTTGCCGAGATCGAGAACGAAATCGATGCCATCCGCGAGCGCGCGCCCGTGGCGAAACCGGATGAGATCCGCCGTACCTACGACGTTCACCCCGTTATCAATTGCCCCGACATCGGCGTTGCCGAAGCAATGGTCAAGGCGATCAACGACATTACGGCAACGGGCGATTCCAGCGGCGGCATCGTTGAAGTTGTCGCCACGGGGTTGCCCGTGGGCCTTGGCGAGCCGGTGTTCGACAAGCTCGACGCGGAGCTCGGCAGGATGCTCGGCATCGGCGCGGTAAAAGCCGTGGAAGTCGGCGCAGGAATTGCAGTAAAAGATATGACCGGCATACAGAGCAACGATCAGATGCATTCGGAAAACGGCAAGGTGATATTCGATTCCAACCAGGCGGGCGGAATCACCGGAGGGCTTTCGAATGGCGCGCCCCTTATCGTGCGGCTGGCGGTGAAGCCCACACCCACAATCGCAAAGAAGCAGCACACCATCGACAAATACACGCTCGAAAACAAGGAACTGGCGGCAATCACGCGGCGCGACCCAACCATCGTTGCGCGCGTGTGGCCGGTTGCCGAAAATTATACGTCTATGGTTCTGCTCGACCACCTCCTTATGCACTACGGATATCAGACCATGCGGGAGAAAATCGAGAAGAACCGGAAGTAAGATTCACCGCAAAGGCGCAAAGGACGCGAAGGAAACGCAAAGAAGAAAAGACTAATACGGAGACAAAAAGCCAATGAAAAAGACATTCCTGATTCCCCTGTTGTTTCTTGTTTCGACAAGCGCTTTTGCCTACGACATCAACGTGCCGGTCACCTACGACACACTCAAGAACGGCATGCGGATCATCGTGGTGCCCGACACGAATGTGGCAATCGTGTCGTGCAGGCTGTACTACTTTGTAGGGTCGATGTACGAGCAGTTCAGCAGGTCGGGCCTTTCCCACATGTACGAGCACATGATGTTCAAGGGAACACACCGGCTCAACACTTCCGACTTCGCAAAGGAATCCGTGTGGCTTGCGAAAATCGATTCCGTCGACAAAATCATTTTTTCGCTCAAGAGCCGGGGCATTTCCGATACGTCGGCCCAGACCGTGAAGCTGCGCAAGGAAATTTCAGGCTTCATGGAAAAGGAACGAGCGTACATCAAGAAAGATGAAATCTGGGAATTGTACATGGGCAACGGCGGAACGCACCTGAATGCCTGGACCGCCGACGACATGACCGCCTACATCGTTACGCTTCCCAAGAACAAGGTCGAGCTGTTTTACTGGATAGAATCCGACCGCATGTCGAACCCCGTGTTCAGGGAATTCTACAGTGAGCGCGAGGTTGTGCTCGAAGAACGGCGGATGCGGTACGAGAACCAGCCTGCCAATCGTTTCTTCGAATACCTTAATTCGCTCTTCTATCTGGCTAACCCGTACCGTCTCCCTACCATCGGGTGGAAATCGGACATAGAGAACTACACGATTCAGGACCTTTCCAGCCATGTCAAGCAATTCTACACGCCCGACAACGCCGTTATCGTTCTGGTGGGCAATATCGACCCCAAAAAAGCCGTTGCGGACATCAAGCGGTATTTCGGCGGCATTCCCCGCGCCGCAACGCCGAAGCAGGAAGTGGTGACACGCGAACCGCAGCCGATCGGCGAGACCAGGTTTACGGTGCGCGACGACGCCGCGCCCCAGCTCGACATGATGTTCCACACGCCCGGCTACGACAACGACGATCTTTACAAACTGGATGTACTCGAATCGATTCTCTCCGGCCGCAGCGGCAGGCTCTACGACCGACTTGTTAACCGCGAAGATTTGTGCACGGGCGCCGAAGCTGAAAATGCCGTCCGGCTCAACAACGGCTATTTCGAGATCAACGCTTCCCTCAAGAAGGACACCGACCCGGCCAAGGTCGAAAAAATCATCAAGGAAGAAATCGCCGCGCTTGCGAAAACGCCGCCGTCGGTGCGGGAAATGGAACGGATCAAGAACACCATCCGCATGTCCTTTGTCTCCAATTTGCGGAGCCTTGAAGGATTGTCGGACCGTCTCGCCTGGTTCGAGCGGCTTGGGTCCTGGAAAGCAATGCTGCAATATCCCGATAGGATCGCGGCGATAAAGCCGGAAGATGTTCCGGCCATCGTAAAGAAGTACATCGATTTCGACAAGGCGACCGTGGGGGTCCTGCTGCAAAAGCAGTAATCGGCGCTTCGAATAAATTGCGGCGCCCCTCCAAACAATATCGACCGAATTTTTCAACAAGGAACACCGACACATGAGAAAGATAACCGTCACATCCGCTCTTTTCGTTGCCATGACCGCGCTGTGGTTCTCCGCGACGGCGCAAGTGCCTGCCAGCCCGTCAAAGATCGCATACCCGCCGCTTGGCTGGAAGGTTCCGCTTGGCGAATCGTATCGTCAGGTGCTGGATAACGGTCTGGTCGCCTACATCGCCGAAGATCATGCATTGCCGTATTTTCAGCTTTCCGGCATCGTTCGCTACGGTGAGATTTGCGATCCGGCAGGCAAGGAGGGAATATCATCGCTGCTCACAAGCCTCATGCGGCTGGGCGGAACCGCGGCATACCACTCGGACACCCTTGACGCCATCATCGACTTGTATGCAATGCACGTCTCGGTTTCCGCCTCGGACACGCGCGTCACGTTCTCCTGCGCCTGCCTTTCGGAGTATATGGATACCTGCCTCTACATACTTTCGCAGGTGCTTTTTCATCCGGCATTCGAAGAGAAGAAGGTCAAGAAGCAGACCTCTTTGTATCTGGAAGCCATTGCACACCGTTTCGACAACCCGGACCCGGTGCTGGACGCTGCCTATGAAAAAGCCATGTACCGGGACGGCCAGAACAGCCTCCTGCCTTTCCCCGAAACCATCGGCAGGATCACCAGAAAAGATCTGATCGATCTCCACAAAAAGATATTCAGGACCGAAAATATGATCGTGGCCGCCTCGGGCAGCTTTGCAAAAAAGAATCTTGCGCAGAAGCTGGCCGTTCTCTTCCCAAAGGCCTCGGCCGGCGCGGAATCGGTTTACCCTGAGATCGCGGTCAAGCCGCTCGCGAAATGTGTCTTTGTCAACAAGCCGATCAGCCAGAGCTATATCAGGATGGGACTGCCGCTTTTCAAGCGGCCCAACGACGATTTCTACGCCGTGCAGCTCCTCAATACGGTGCTCGGCGGCGAAGGATTCACCTCGCGTCTGGGCAGCAAGGTCCGGTCCAACGAAGGACTCGCCTACGTGGTCTATTCCAGCGCCGGCTCAAACTACGTCTATCCAGCAACCTTCTTTATTGAGTTCCAAACCAAGAACGAGACCGCGTCCCGCGCAATGGCGCTGTCGTTCGAAGAGGTCAAACGCATCAGGGAATCTGGTATAACCGACGAAGAACTCAGCCATGCCAAGAAAGTGCTCATCGACGGTTTGCCCTCCATGTTCCGCTCGCCGGCCGACATCGTGGACAATTACGCGGACAACGAATTCCTCAAACGGCCGGCAAACCATTACGCGGTATACCCCGACAAGGTCAATGCATTGACAAAAGCAGATGTTCTCGCAGCAGCGAAAAAGTACCTGGACCCCGCGAACATCACCTATACCGTTGTCGGAGACACGGCAGCAGTGTTTAGGGCCGATACGATCGCAGGGTTTTCTCTGAGGTCGCTTAAGCCGCGCGTTGCCGTCGGCGTTGCGGATTCTCTGTTCCGCGTAAAATAAGCAAGGAGCCGTTGCATGAAGATCGGCGTATTTGTCCATTCGAAGACCGGGAACACCGCGCGCCTCGCTCTGGCCGTCACCCACGGCCTGCGCGAAAAGGGGCACGACGTTGCGGTTGAGCTGTTGCGGCCCGTTGGAAAGGTAAATCCCGGTTCGCTCCACGTTGAATTCCGCAACCTTCCGGATGCAGCAGCCTACGAAACGGTGCTTATCGGCGGGCCCATCTGGGCATTTTCGGCCTCACCGGTGGTGACATCTGCGATCAAACAGGTCCCCGGGCTCAAAGACAAAAAAGCCCTTTACTTCCTCACATCGTTCCTGCCTTCGCCCCTTTCCGGCTGCAAACGCGCGCACGCCCTCGTAAGCCGCCTGCTTAAAGATGCCGGCTCGGCTGAGCTCGAAGGCTGTTCACTGTCGTGGGGACTGTGGTGCAGCAAGAAAAGGCTGAACGCGGCGGTCGCAAAGATCTGCGCAACGGTGCTCGGCGGCGCCGCCTAGCGCGGGTCCGCTCGTTCCATCGATCCCTACAAAATATTCGCGGCCAGTTCGGAGAGCGCCGACCGCTCCCCTTTGGTGAGCGTCACATGCGCCGCGATTTCCTGCGCCTTGAACTTCTCCACCACGTACGTGAGGCCGTTACTTGACGAATCGATATACGGATTGTCTATCTGATACGGGTCGCCGGTGAGCACGATCTTTGTCCCGTCTCCCACCCGCGTAATGATCGTCTTGATCTCGTGAGGAGTGAGGTTCTGCGCCTCGTCCACGATCAGGTACTGGTTGTGGATGGACCGACCGCGTATGTAGGTGAGCGGCTCAATGATGAGTATTCCCGTGTCCATGAGTTCCTTGAAGCCCCGAATGTGCCGCCTTGCCTTTGCCTCGCTGCGCAGGAGCAGGTCAACGTTGTCGATGATGGGGTACATCCACGGCGTGAGTTTTTCTTCCACGGTTCCCGGAAGAAACCCGATGTCCTTCCCCATGGGAAGCGTTGGACGCGATACGAGAATCCGTGAAAACAGGTTTTCGTCTATGGTCTTGCTGAGGCTTGCCGCCACGGCCAGCAGCGTTTTGCCGGTGCCGGCCTTCCCTACCAGGGTTACCAGTTGAATGGCGTCCGAGAGAAGCGCGTCCATGGTGAACAACTGCTCGGCGTTGCGCGGCTTTATCCGGAACATTCCCTCTTTGCCTTCGGATATGAGGCGGACGATCTTCTTCTGTGTTGCGTCGAACCGGCCCAGTACGAAACGGGAAGCGTCCGCGGCGTCCACGAGCGTCACGTACTGGTTGGGAAACAGGGGCTCGCGCGTTTCCACCGTGCCCTGTTCCCGAAACGCATCAAGGGCGGCCGCATCGACGGTCAGGTGCGTCTGTCCCGAGTAGAGTTCCTCTATGTCAACCTTGTCGGACTCGTAATCCTCCACCACGAACCCGAGCGCGTCGGCCTTGATCCGCAGGTTGATGTCCTTGCTCACGAACACCGTGGGGATATTTCCCGCCCTTTCCTTTACCGCAAGCGTCGTGGCGAGGATGAAATTGTCGCGGGCCTTTTCCTGGAACTCGCGGGGTATCCGGCGTACCGCTTCCGCGTCGCTGAGCGTGACGAACAGCGTGCCGCCGTTGTCGAGCTTGACCCCTTTGGTAAGCGATCCGCGTTTGCGAAGCGCGTCGAGGTAGCGCGAGGTCTGGCGCGCGTTTCGCCCGGTCTCGTTCTGGTCCTTCTTGAAATGATCGATGTCTTCGATGACCGTGATCGGGATAACAACGTTGTTCTCCTCAAAGCTGAACAACGCGTGGGCATCGTAAAGAAGGACGGTTGTATCGAGGATATAGTTTTTCATGGTAAATCTCTCTTGAATTTTCCGGCTTACCGGAGTATGTTGCATTGATCCTAAATTAATGCCGGCCTAAGATTGTTTGCATTCTTTTTCTTGATGCAAGCGAAGCAATGCTAAATGCCGGGCGTTCCCCTCGCTGCGCTCGGGTCGGTTCTTCTCCGGGCTCGGCCTGATGGCCTCGGTGCCGGTCCGCCCTGATCGCCTGCGGCGAGGGCACCCCGTCGGGTGCTTCCAAGGGTCGTCGGGCGGCACTGCGCTTTGGCGCACCCTCCGTCGCCCCTAGCGCGGGGCAGAGGATGTTTGCCCATATGTGAGGAACTTCGAAGCAAGTATCGGGGACGGCGACCACGACCAGGCGTCGTGGAACGCGAATCAAAGAAGAATGCTATCGAAGCAAAACCCTGTATTTCCGAAGCATCTTTTCGGGCCGATACGAAACCTTTGACCGGCGAAGCGATTCAATCCCGAGGTCCTGTTCAAAATTGAATGCCGAGTATTTGGGGGGCATAATAGCGGCGAACCGGCTGAACATGTACTGATTTATTCCCACAAACGCACGTTTCGCTTTTGCAAAGTGCAGGGCAAACGTGGTTTCGTTGAGCTCCTCGCCTATCACAAAGCCCGCCGGCACGCCGTCGGCATAGTAGATACCGCCGCACAGACACAGATCATCGTACAATGCGATGGCTTCCCCGCACGCCTCGTAGTCGGTAACGCCGGCAGGCGAACCGGATTCCGCTTGCCACGCGTCAAGAATTTCTCGGGCGTGAGGCAGCCGGTCGGAGGTAAGGGGAAGCTCGCTGGACGTGTAGGTCTTGACAAACTGGTTCATCAGGTTCTTCTTGCCGTGCAGCTTGTTGCCCGCATATGTTGTCAGCTTCGCAATATCGTGCAGGTAGTCGCTGTCGGCATCGTCGGAGGTAACTGCGTACGCCGGGAAATCGAACACGGGAAGCCACTCTTCGATCACCGGGAACATCATGCCGTGCTGCCGGATCGCAAGGTCGAGTGCTTCTCTTGGAATAGCTCGCACATCGCGCGTGGGCATGACATACGGCACGCCAGCGCGAGTTTTTCCGGTTATGAGCAGCTCGTCTGCGGTGATCACCTTGTAATCGTGTTCCCTGCGAAACAGATAGAGATTGGCAAAGCTGTATTCGGAAACTGCGGTGCCGATTGACCGAAGCGGCTTGAAGAGAATTTCGCGGTGGCTGAGGGTGAGGGGTGTTGGTTCCATGGGTGAAGAGGAAAATAAGTGAATTGTAGCATCCCCAGAATTAATCCTGGCGAAAATAAATCAAAATGCATTTGGGGGCTTCGCGTGGTGCGCAGGTACCCTGTCTGACCGAAGCATTCCTCCAATCCCGAAGGGAATTCCGATGTCCTACTTCCCCGCCGCGATGTCCTCCGCAATCAATTCCGCCTGCTTCAAGGCGGTTTCGGTTGCCAACAGACTGCGTCGGGGGGTCTCACCATCGTTTCGTAAGGGCAAGGTAATGGCGCTTCGCACCAGATATTATGTCGTCTGCCTTGTCTGCAACGAGGACCCCTTGTCACAAAGCGCCACATCGTGAATTTCAAGATACGTAAGCGAGCCATCCCGGCGAATAGAGCTCGATTCTATGCGAATCGATTTCTTGAAAGGCGGCCCGTCAAGAACAAGAGTGTGGTACTCACCGTTTTCCCCGCACATATCAAGACCTGTGTCGGCCGAGTTTGCGGCCAACAATCCAAGCGTCTTCATATCAAGCAATCTTCCTACCCAATCTTCCGTGAACCAAGGCTTTTTTACGCAGGAAAATATTACTTTGAACCCGTTTGAGATCAGACGTTTCAGCAAAACGGCTCTGTCTGAATGCCATAAAGGACAGTAGACCTCCATGCAAGATTGCTCGCTGCATTCTCTTATCCAATTCGGATAACCATCAACTTCGGAAATGTCTCCGGTCACAAGAACGTCAATTCCATTATTCACTTTTAAAGCGGCGATGCAATCTTCGTAGCTCTTTTTGTAAGGCTCTTTTATGCGCATTATGGAATGTGATATACCGAGAGCTTCCGATTGATAAGCCATAAAGCCAAGCGGGTGGGCACGGAATTTCTCGCCAACCGGCGCGAAAGTGACGAGATTCAGAATATCGTGCCCAATCAACATGGCGTCATGGAGAGCGAGCGCAGAATCCTTTCCGCCAGTCCATAGAATAGATGCCTTTTTTGATTTCATAGCCCTGCCGCCATCTCCCGCGCGATTAATTCCGCCTGCTTGAGGACAGTTTCGGTTGCCAATAGACTGAGCCGGGAGGGTCGCCCCCCGGCACCCCCGACTCACTTTCTTTCTGCAGCGAAAGAAAGTGAGCAAAGAACGCCGCCCCGCAGCGTCGGCTGATCCTTCGGCGGTCACACGCCACATCCGGTGGCGTGCACTTCGTGCGCCTTGCGGCGTGCTCTCTGGCCATCCCTGGCCTCCGAGTCGGGCCGCTTGTGAGTTCACGCTCCGCATCCAGCTTCGCGCCTTGCAGGTCCCGCTTCGCGGGATGGTCTCCGCACGTCCTGTGCTCCGGCTCACCCGTCAGGACAATCGGATACTTTGTACTAGGATGCCGGGCTCGGACAGCACAAGCAGCCAACCCTCCGGGCTCACATGCCACGTCCAGTGGCATGCCCTTCGGGCGCCTTGCGGCGTGCTCTGCGGCCATCCCTGGCCTTCGAGTCAGGGCCGCCGCTGAGGGGGAAGGAAAAGCAAAATGCCGGGTCGCTGAAATAAGAAGCGGCGCTGATGGCGGTAAACATTTCACTTCTCAACTTTGAACTCTTCAACTTTTCAACTTCTTCTTCGTCGCAGGATTCTTTTGACGATCACTTTCAGCTTTGCCTTCACGCTTTCCTTGATTGTCCAGTCGATGGAGGCGTTTTCTTTTTGCGGCCGCTCAAGTCTTGGCGACGGAATGCATGATCAAGGATTATCGTGGCAGACGGTTCGCTTCTTCTTTGGGTTCGCATGCACGGACAAGGCACGATGACAATTTGCCATAGACTAGGGTTCTCGCCTCAGCAGGCTATTTGAAAGCTCTTCGATCAATAGCACGGAATTTGCCGTTACCCTCTGTGTCTCCGCCAAGCTGAAGGCGCAACGTGTCTGGGTTTACAGTGACCAATTCACCACCCATGCTTCTTAGTGTGCAATAATTGTCATCGACATTCTCAATTACGAATTTGTTTATGTCGGCGATTGAACCAAAATCAGCAACCAGCGTAAGACAATCCGCTACTCGACGAATGCCAATGAACTTGCCGGTATGAGACTGAAAAACGACGTGGGAATCGGCTCTCGTTAGCTTGAAAGTCTCCCATAGGTCAAGCAGCGAAATATCGGCAACCAACTGACCATCACCCTTGGCGCTAACGAACCTTCCATTGAAGGCCATCAAGGCCATCGAATCCTTATCGGCAAGTAGACGATCAAGCATTACACCCCTCACTTGGAATCTAGTGCCATCGCCTAGAACCCTTTGCACTGCTTCCGAAGGAGCATAGGAGCCATTCTGAAGCGGGCGTTTTTCAGCGGCACCGGCCTGTTCTCCAAAAAGATGCTGGAGAAGGGAATCGCAACAAGCTCTAAAACTAACATTTTCTGTGCTTTTCCTCTGATTGCCAGCAAAGGTGAACGACAAGTCTAGCTGCTTGTGGATGAAGCCCTTTAATTTATCAACAACATTCTTCTCTACAATAGGCTGAATGTCCTTCTTACGAAGGCCGAATGCAAAACCGATTTCCTGGTTCATCCATTGCGTCGATATGGAGTTTCTCGTCATAATAGGGACAAATAAATGACAGGACCTTATTCCACCCTGCACCTTCGATGAGAGACTCTTGAGAGCTTCCTTTTTGTCTGCGATGACCAACGGCGTCGCAAGGTCGCTGTATTTCTTGATAGCCTTTTTGAAAAGGAGAACTTTGTCATGGTCCCTATCAGAGTAGCTTACAAAGACGATTTTCCTTTTGTCAGCAACCACGATCTGGCCGCCTTTCAAGAAATCTAGAATCAAATACCGGGAGATTCCCATGTAGTATAGGTTCACCTACATTCGAATTGCCTCGACAGAATATCAATAGTCATATTCTCCGCGATCATATCATGCGGTATGAGAAGATATTTCCATGGTTTGCCGTGGCACGTTTGCGAATAATCTGAGGCGTTCATGCACCAAGCGACTGCGGCATCCTTTTTTGCCAGCACCTCGGTAGATTCCATTTCGCCGCGTTCCTTCGGCTCGAGCATGTATATGATGTTGTCTGCCTCAGCCACGAAATCCGGTTGATATTCAAGATGGTCCGACCCAAGCTTGTAGAATATCTGGAATTGACCTCTCGCCGGCCTGAACCACTTGAGAGATTCGCGCTCAAGAATTACCGCAAGCTTTCGCTCGGAATCGGATTGAAACTTCTGGATGTCATAGAGACATTTGGAGAACCCACCAAATAGGTACTGTGGCATGTTGCTCTTGTCAGAAGGTGAGTGATGATAATCCAGCGGAGGTTCTTCCAGCGAGGTATAAGCGCTTTCTTTTAGCTCGGTAAAGCCCCTACTGATTTTTACATCATAGTCAACCGAGTCTTCCCAGTAATGGTTTTGCATTTGCGAATGGATGAAACGCGAGATTTCTCGTTGATGAAGGCGAAGCACCTTGCGTGTGTCTTCCTCTGAAAGGTATATCCGGAAATGCTTTACTGTTTGCGATGCAAGGTCATACAGCAAGTCCGCCTGATCATCGTAGGAGACGTCATCAAAATCAACAAGACCGCTCACCACATAGTCCTCAAGACGCGCTTCTTCGATGCCGCCTTTGCCGACACCTAGTATCTCCAACTTATTCGTGCGCAAATGTTGTATCCACAATTCTTCAGATGGCGGCGGATAGTTGATGGTAGCCAGGTCCAATGTGAACGGCTTATATCCTGAACGCACTTTCCCTTTAGGGACAACAAGAATACGCGGAATATCAATCGTATTTTTTGCGATATAATCAGTCGTTTTGTTCACAATAGCAAAGACATCCGGTTTTCTAATTACACCCTCAAGTTCTGTCTGTATGGGTGCAGACTGGATTTCGACTTCCTCAAGAATCCGTTTCTGAACTTCAGGTTTCTGCAAGAAACTGGATGAAGGCAAGGTATCGGGATTCCCCGACATTTTTTGAATAACCTGATAGGTTATTTGTGCAACTTTCTGTTCTTCCGGCGTACTAAATAGCGGCTTTGCTAACGATGCCTGCGCAATTGCGGAACCTGGCGTTGCCGGTTGCGTTGCACCAAAACCAAGAGCTGTTGTCAATGATGATTGCGATACAACCGTTACCGTTTTTTGCGCAAGCTGGTCCGGATTGAGTATTACCTGCTGCAAATGGATAGTGGAATCCGGACGATTCGCCTCGTCGATAATCTCTTGAAATTTGTCGTGAGCAATAATGTTTAAACGGTCTACCGCCGTTACACCGGTCCTTCTCCCATACGGTAAACGCAATCCCCTGCCGATGGACTGTTCAATAAGGATACGCGCATTTGCAGCGCGAAGCGGGATAATGGTGTAAAGATTTGTGACGTCCCAACCCTCCTTGAGCATGTTAACGTGAATCACAATTTCGGTGGGTTCATCCGTACTTTCTACCGCGAGTAACCGGGCTACCATTTCATCTTCTTCCACGCCAGTTCTGCTTGAATCAACTTGGATGGCTTTTGTTTTGTAACGACCTTGGAAAAAGAATTCGGACTGGATGTATTGCATGAGTTGCCCGGCGTGGGTTGTGTCACGGGCGATTACAAGCAGGAACGGTTTGACGATTTTGTTGCCGGTTTCGCGGGCATATGTCTCAAGTTCAACTTTGATGCTCTCGTGCAGATGAACACCATCCTCCAATTTCAGTTTTTCGATAGCGTCCTGTGACATACCCGAGGGAACAAAATTTTTACGGGTGACGACGGCAGGCTCCTTGACAAAGCCATCTGCCATTGCCTTGCCAAGGGGATAATCGTAAATCACGTTCTTGAACGGAACTGCTCCTCTTGGGGTTTCTACAAAAGGCGTCGCGGTAAGCTCAAGGCCAAGGACCGGTTTCAGTTCATTTATGGCGCGGATACCAGCAGACGCACGGTATCGGTGCGATTCGTCCATAATGAGAACCAAGTCTTTGAGACCTGCAAGGTAGTCAAAATAGCTTTGACCGATATATTCCGACAGCCGTTTGATTCGAGGTGATTTGCCGCCGCGAACTTCGGAATTGATTTTAGAAATATTGAACACATTCACTTTGCATCGGACAAGCTCATCAAGAAGCGTTCCTGCCCGAGATTCGTAATTGTCACCGGTAATTACCTCCGGTGCGTCCGTTGCGAACTCCGCGATGCCTTTAAACACATATTTAGGATGGTTAGGCTCTTCAAATTCACGGCGGAGCTTGTCGTAAATCGTCAAATTTGGCGCAAGCACAAAGAAATTGTTCATTCCATGCGCAAGGTGCAAATAACTTATGAAAGCACCCATAAGCCGGGTCTTCCCCACGCCTGTTGCAAGCGCAAAACACACCGAAGGAAACTCGCGTTCGAAATCGGTTACGGTTGGAAAATCGTTGGTGAAAGCCTGCAATGCGGCTTGAACGTCGGTGTCCTTCCGTGGCGGCACAGTTTCCGTTATCCGGTCGAGAATCTCAAGAGAGATACGCTGGGGAGACCGCAGGCTCAGGCGGCCTGCGATGGAGTTAACAAGTTTATTCATTCCGGCTCCTCGTCAAACAGACTGGTCTGTGGCTTCAAGTCTCTAGGCGCTTTGGGAAGGTTCTCCACCTTAAGGCTGTAATCGTCGTGGCCCCATTCGCAGCGGGAAAGGACCTGTTTGGGGATTTTCTTGACGGTTAGATTCTGGTACCGTTCGGTATTGCCGCGAAAGGCAAGACACAGCACCAAAAGCGAACGGTCCGAACCCACCTCATCGCTCAACTGCTCAAACTGGTCGTGCGTGAGCGTCTGCGTAGTTATGTAAATGTAGTCCCGCTCCGTAGAATGGCCGTGCTGCCAGTAGATAGTTTCCGAAGGAGAATAGACAAAACCTTCCAATTTGCATAGGGCCTCGGCAAGCATGGTCGCGTTGAATTGTTTGTTTATAACGTAGTTGCCCCATTTGTCCTTTTCGAGGAGCGAAGGAGCCAAGCGATAATAGCGGAAACCGCCGCCGCCTTTCCAGTTGACAGCATCGGTTATGCCGCCTTTATCGTCGTTGTCGATGACCTTTTTAAGACGGGGAATGATGTGCGTGTGGCAGTGCTCGCCCAGCTCGACCATGATCCAGCGGCGGCCCATTTTGTGGGCAACGGCACCGGTGGTGATAATGCAAGGAAAATGGGTGTAAATTAAGTTTCATGATTATGCAGCTCTTTTCAGTTCTTTGACATGCACGATTGATCTTTTGGCCCACCGTTTTTCCTGTTCGGTGGCGATGGACCATA
>Ga0182027_10007032_pt1 | contig 16696 bp, 15 predicted proteins | sample 712E1DmetaG_FD_121300 | JGI IMG/M metagenome (GOLD analysis project Ga0182027, IMG submission 121300) | Permafrost microbial communities from Stordalen Mire, Sweden - 712E1D metaG (Illumina Assembly) | ecosystem: Environmental > Terrestrial > Soil > Wetlands > Permafrost | place: Sweden... | reverse complement strand
ATTTGCTACCGTACAAAACCATTTTGGGACGCAGATGAACGCTGAAAACGCGGATTTTTAATTGGTTTTTCTGCGTGAATCCGCGCTCGTCCGCGTCCAATTTCCGAAATGTACGGTAGAGAAATTTAGAAAATAGAGGCGATCCATGAACGTATCCGATGCAATTCGAACAAAGCGCGCAGTCCGCAAATTTCAAGACAAACCTTTGACGAATGAAATCGTCACGGCCATCCTAAACGCGGGACGACGGGCACAATCTTCAAAGAATGAACAGACCTGGCACTTCATCGCCATCCAGGATAAAAAGATATTACAGGCCTTGTCCGAGTGCGGAGAATGGGCGGAACATATTGCAGGCGCGGCGCTGGCCGTTGCGATCCTGACTCCCGAGCCAACCGAAAAATTCCAAACGATGTTCGACGCGGGCCAGGCCGCGGCGTATATGCAGCTCGCAGCGTGGGAAGTTGGAGTCGGCTCCTGCCCTGCCTCGATCTACCAACCTGAGAAGGCGCGCGAGATTTTAGAATTCCCATCCGATCTCCATTTGCGAATCGTGCTCTCGTTTGGTTATCCAGCGGACGAAGAAAAGTTAACCTCCGCACCAAAGAAAGGCGGGCGAAGGTTGCTGGGGGAAGTGGCACATTGGAATCAATGGTGATACTCCCGCGCCGGCTGTCATCATGGATATTCAAGACACCGGTTGGAGAGTGAACGACCAGCCGCAAGCCAAGGTCACCCTGCAAGTGACTCCCGCCGATCACCCACCCTTCCAAGCCGTGATCACCCAGACGTTTGATGTCTTTGACCTGGGTTCACTGGCGCCGGGAGCACAGGCGCAGGTGCGCTTCGATCCCAATAACCCGAGCAAGATCGTGATCGAATCATTGGGCGCGGCAGCCGGCGGCATGGTGGCGCCCGGCATGATGGTGCCTAATGCTATGACATCGTTGGATAAGTAACAAAAAGTGGACACATGCTCGTGTCCACTTTTTATTTTGAACGATTCTACTTTCAGGCAAGCCCGGCAAAATAATCGGTTTTGATTTGATGAGCGGCAATTCCGAGCTTATGCAACGTTTCTGTCAACGAATCCACCATGCTGCGCGGACCGGAAATATAGAATAAGCAATTCCGATAATCCGGCAGCGCTGAGCGAATCGTTTGCGGGCTGAGACGCCCGACTTGGCCCTTCCAAGAGGAAGGCAAATTGCTATTGTCCGTCACGCTATAGATCGTCCGAATGCCCAATTCAGTTTGGGCGCGCTCAAAGACATCCTTGTAGACAAAATCATTGACTGTCGCAGCCGTGTAAAACAATGTAATCGGTCTGCGCTGACGGTTATCCAATAGATATTTGATCATGCTTCTGAAGGGTGTGATCCCGATGCCACCCGCGATCAGAACCACCTTTTGCTGCGGATCCTCAGGCAAAACAAAGTCACCCGCCAATTGTGCCGCCACGATCTCCGTATCCTTATCCATCGCAAGCATGGCTTTCTTGAACGAACTGGACTGTGGATAGAACTTGACACCCAAGCGCAAATTACGCTCGCTGGGCGAAGATGCAATCGTGAAATAACGGCGATTGCCACGGCTGTCAGTCCCGGGATGACCGAGCGTCCATTCCATGTACTGGCCGGGAACAAACGCAAACCTGCGCGGGGCGGGGAAAACAAATTCGTAGGTATCCGGCGCGATGCGATTCTTTTCCTTGAGCTTAAGCACAAGCTTATCCTTGGAGCCGACGATATACGAGAACACGTTCCCAACCAGGATGGAAAGTTCAGGTGTGATAAACAATCCGCCAAAATGGAATTGAGGAGTGAATAAGAACCCGACCAGCGCGCCATACCAAATCCGCCATTTTCGGGTAGGTGGAGTGGTGAGCGGCTCGGTCAGGATGATGAAGGCAAAGAACAGCAGCGGTGAGTAGAGAACGAGTTTTTGGGTCGAGGTGATGAAATCAGCGCCCGTGAACAAACCCGAGACAAAGATGGCCGCCACGGACGTGAGCAAAAAGCTGAGCACCATATCGAAGCGCCCAAGTTTGCGGACAACCAGCAGGCCACCAATGACCACAAAGGCCAGCATCGCTCCCGATCCCACCCACCAACTGGCGGATTGGTTAATCGTAAAGTAGGTCAGTGCGACTGCGAAGGCTGCCGGATTAAACAAATGTTTCCCCTTGATGGCGATCACATATTTCGAAGCGTTGGCAATCACCGCGGCCCAGCCTAAAAACCACAAGTCGTTGTAAGACTGGATGGGCGTGATGATGAGCGCCAGGATCAAAGCCGTGATGTAGACCGACTCCACGTTGGCCGGTACTTTAAAAATCCAGGCGAAGAGGCGGTTCGTGATCACCGAGATGAAAAGTAAAAACGCAACCGACAGCAGCAGTGCAAACGGATTAGAAGTAGGCGTGGCAATGCTGATGAAAAGCGCAACAACCAACAGGCCGATCAAATAATACAGCACCAGCCGATACATCGTGATGCGGTTCAACTGGTTATCAATGAAACGAATCATTTAACTCACCTTAAATAATCTCACCACAGAGATCACAGAGAATGCAGAGAATCCCTTTTAAAGCCTTTGGGGTAAAAGTACAACCTACTCATTCAAAACAAACCTGGCAAAGCCTGTAGTATAGGTGGCCTGTTTATCCCTATCAATCATATACCCTTCAAAGCCCGGCAGAACTTCGATGAAGTCAATCCCAGAACGGCCCATGGCAAAGGCGGCGGTGGCAAAACGGTCGGCTTCATAGACATCCGGGCCGATCACGGTCAGGCTCATGATGTCGGTAATTTCCTGTCCCGGATTCAAGGGGTTATAGATATGCTGTCCACGCACATACGTGCCGGAAGTTGCCACGCCGCAATCCGAGACCGATAAGACCTTGACGATCTCATCCATGTTGAACGGGTTGCGAATCCCGACGCGCCACTTTTCGCCTTGAGCGTTCTTTCCGCAGGCTTGTATATCTCCGCCCGCATCCACATAGAAATTCTCGAACCCCTTTTTGCGCAGGATCTCAGCGGCATTATAGATCGCCCAGCCTTTGACGATCCCGGACGGATCAATGAGGTCCTTGTGATGAATATCGAAATAGCCGTTCGACTCGCGGCGGGTTTGCTCGGCCAACTCGAAGATGAGCTTCATATCCTGGCTGGCGTTCGCAAACTTCAACTCGCCGCGATTGAGGCGCGAGATTTCGCTGGTATCTTTATACGTGCTGAATTTATCGTCCACATACTGGAAGTAATCGAACACTTCAGCAAGGAGCGAATCATCATCGGCGGCGGCATCCACAACCTCCAGCGTGACCGGCATACCCATCAGGATGCGCGTCTGCTTCACAAGATCAATGAGCACTGGCCAGCGCCGATTGTAGGGACATGGCGAAGCCCTCGCTGGTCAGCGTGGCGCCGGAGATGATGTTTACATTAGCAGATTGCGCCTGGATGGCTTCCTGTTGAAGGTAGGGCATGGCAAAGGCGTTGATCTGCTGGGAGGTGCGGCGGTCGCTCGGATATTGCAGGAACTGGACATCCGCAATTTTCCCGTTTTGGACGGTGGCCTGAACCTGCACCAAACCGTAATTAACATCAATCGTCGGTCCGGTATAGGTTCCATTCTTGAAACCACTTGCGGTAGATGATCCCGAGCTGGAGGCAGGCGCCTGCTGCGCTGACGAATTGGATGAGGGCGCATTCGAGGCTGTATTCGAAGCCGGAGCGCCCGCAGATGAACCAGACGCGTCCACACTCGCGCCCGAAGTGGGCGCGGCGGAAGCGGTTGATCCGGCGCTGGAATTGGTCAGCCGTTCATGAATGGCGTAGGCGATGAAGGCGAAGACCACAAAGGCGGACAGGAAGAGCTTTTTGAGTGTCTGACTGAAATTGGAGCTGGAATTGGATCGGTTTCGTGACATAGGTCTCCTCTGGCAGTGTTATGTTGGCAAAATGATAGCAGAGGCAGATGACAGGCAGATGAAAGAAGGGCAAGGGATGGGGGAAAAGGGAAAGAGGGGAGGAAGGGAAAGGGAAAGAGGAAAAGGCGGCTTTTGTTGTAAAATAAAGGCAGGAGCCACAAATGGCACTTATTACGGACAAAATCCAGATATATCTCGACCAGCTCTCGGAGCCGCTTCAAGCAGAAGTACTGCACTTCGTTGAATATCTGCTTGAAAAAGTTTTGCACCAAACAATCGCCGAAGATAAAGCCTGGTATAGTTTTTCATTCAACCAGGCGATGAGCGGCATGGAAGAGGAAGAAGAACTTTATACTCTCGACGATCTGAAAGTGAGATTCTCGTGAAGCAGGCGGGGCAGATCATCCTCTTTCGCTTTCCACAAACAAATCTGGATGAAGGCAAACTTCGCCCTGCGCTTTTATTAAACAAATTACCGGGGGATTATCATGACTGGCCATATTAAGTTCATTCGTCAAAAGCAGTTCACTATGAGAGAGGGACGACATGGCAGATGATCATTGCTTTATCAGTTACTCCACCGCAGATGCACTGGAGTTTGCACGCAGACTCGCCGACGAGTTACAGGGCGGTGAAGATACTTTTATCAAAACATGGTTTGACAAGCGCGACATTGACCCTGCCCGCGATTGGGATGATCAGATCGTAGAGGGGATTCGAGACTGCAAGTATATGTTGTTCGTAATGACGAAAGACAGCACTTCACAAGGCTCGATGTGCAAAAACGAATGGAATTGGGCGTTGAAGTATAAAAAGCCAGTCGTGCCCATTCGCTTGCAAAAAGAGGCAGAGCAACCGTTTGGATTGGGTAACCGCCAATGGATTGATTTCACGGGAGAGTTTGAACATGGATTGTCACGGCTAAGATTATTCCTGCGCGAAATGGATTCACCAAAAGGCAGCCTTCAATCATTGAAAGACCGCCATGCAGATGCCGAACGCGACCTGCGTCGAGCCAAGCCCCAAGACCAGCCACGCATTCAAGCTGACATTGATGAACTCAATAAACAAATTGAGTCCCAACAAAAGATCGTTGATGACCCTCAAGCTGCGAAAGAACAGACACAAAAGAACATCGAAGCCGGACTCGAGCGCGAACGCCAGCCGGAAAAGCCGATTACAGGTAAAGCCTCGACTAAATTCATCAATCCACCGCCGGGAGTTGCTCCCTCTTATTTCCAAGATCGTTCTTCGGAAACAAAAGAAATCGTCCGCTTCCTGCATGACGATGCTCAACGCATGTTGACCGTCGTGGGGCGCGGCGGCGTGGGCAAGACCGCCATGGTCTGCAGATTGCTCAAGCATTTGGAAAATGGCACCTTACCGGATGACTTGGCAAAGACCTTTGGTGAAACAAAAGTGGACGGCATTGTTTACTTGAGCGAGAGCGGCAGTCATCGCGTCAACTTCGCCAACATCTTTGCGGACTTGAGCAAACTCCTGCCCACCGAAACCGCTAATTCACTGGAAACCATTTACAAAAATCCGCAAGTCAGTTCAGCCGCCAAAATGAGCGCTTTGGTAGATAAGTTTCCTTCCGGGAAAGTTGTACTTTTGCTCGATAATATCGAGCCACTCATTAACGTGGAAACCTTCAGTATCGGCGACGCGGAGCTTGATGAAAGCCTGTGCGCTTTTTTGTACGGCGAGCATAGCGCCCTGAAAATCATCCTGACAACGCGTATTGCCCCACGCGGACTAAACCTGTGCGAACCGGGGCGCCAACGCGTGTTGCCTCTGGATGAAGGACTGGAATCACCTTATGCCGAGAATATCTTACGCGAGATGGATTCGGACGGAAAACTCCGACTCAAAAACGCACCTGCAGAATTACTCGCACATGCCCGCGAGCATACACGCGGCTATCCACGCGCCCTGGAAGCCTTATTTGCCATCCTTGCATCCGACCGTTACACTTCGTTGGAGGAAATCTTGGCTACTGCCGAAAATTACCTGCCCGATGAGGTAGTGGAAGCGCTGGTGGGCGAGGCCTTCAGCCGCCTCGATGCGAACGCACAAAAGGTGATGCAGGCGCTGGCAATTTATAACCGCCCGGTCACTCCCGCTGCTATAGATTATTTGCTTGCGCCGCACTTACCCAGCATTGACAGTGCCCCAGTGCTTAACCGATTAGTGAACATGCAATTTGTACGGCGTGAGAGCGGCAAATACTATTTGCACCCAGTCGATCGTGAATATGCCTTGAGCAGAATCCCAACAGAAGAAGGTGAAACAGATTGGGATCAAAAGTCGCTTACAACCAACGCGGCAGATTACTTCGCGCAAGCCCGCAAGCCGCGCGAAGAATGGAAAAAACTGGACGATCTCGCCGCTCAATTGGCGGAATTTGACCTGCGCTGCGCCGCTGGAGATTACGACACTGCCGCAGGTGTATTGACTGATATTGATTTTGACTACTTACTATTGTGGGGACATTATCGGCTAACATTCGGACTTTACGAGAAGGTATATAAAAATGTGAATGACAAAGTTTTGAAAGAATCCGTTATTGGAAATATGGGTACAACTTGCTTCTACACAGCACAATATCAAAACGCATTACATTATCATGGCATTGCACTTAAAATAGCAGAGGAAGAAGGAAGTAAAACAGGTCAGTCCGTTTGGATAAATTGGATAGCAAATTCATATAGAAATTTGGGAAGAATTCAAGATTCAATAACTCAGTACGAATTATCACTTAAACTAGCAAAAGAAACTAGTAATAGGAAAAATGAAGGAATTGCACTCGGCAACCTAGGGCTGGCGTATGCTGATTTGGGCGAGGCGCACAAAGCCATCGAGTTTCATGAGCAAGCCTTGACGATTGTTCGTGAAATCGGTGACCGCCGCGGCGAAGGCAATGCTCTCGGCAATCTGGGGAGTGCGTATGCGGACTTGGGCGATACACACAAAGCCATCGAGTTTTATGAGCAGCATTTGGCAATCGCGCGTGAAATCGGCGACCGAAGGGGCGAATCAATTAGCCTAGGTAATATGGGACTTGCCCTGTTGAGCCTGGAAAACCATCAAAAAGCATCAGATGTTCTTTTGCAATCCATTAAACTTGCCGATGAAATTTCATATCCAATTGCACAAAACGAGGCGCGCTGGGACCTTGCACAAGTTTATCTTTTCCAAAACGATTTCGTCAATGCCCGCGCTACTATCGAAGCCGCGCTTCAATATGATGTGCCACAATTCAATCACAATGCAAGCGTTCTGCAAGGAATCATCACCCTGCGGCAGGAAAATGTGAATGCTGCAAATCAGGCTTTCAAGCGCGCCATCGCGCAGGCGGATGAAATCCTTGCCAAAACGCCCGATTATTACGATGCGCTGGATGCGAAGGGGTTGGCGTCCTGCGGGTTGGCAATCTGTGATGATAAGAAATATGTTGCCGAAGCCATTGAAACCTTCCGTGCGGCGCGCAAGATCGCACCACACGCGGGGGTGGTCAAACGAGTGCTGAGGTTGTTCGATGAACTGGTCAAATGCGATGAGGAAGGGATTTTGAAGGAGGTGAGGGAGGCGGTGGGAGGGTGACCCCCATCCCGTCCTTCCCCCATTCGAAGTTCACGAATGGGGGAAGGTGTATGGAAATTTTGGATGAATACATTATCCGCCACTCATGTTGATGTTTCTCCTCCCCCACTCGAAGTTCACGAATGGGGGAAGGTGTATGGAAATTTTGAATGAATACATTATCCGCCACTCATGTTGATGTTTCTCCTCCCCACTCGAAGTTCACGAATGGGGGAAGGTGAATGAAAATTTTGAATGAACATATTATCCGCCACCCAGGTTGATATTCCCCCTCCCCCACTCGAAGTTCACGATTGGGGGAAAGTGAATGAGAATATTGGATGAAAAGATTATCCGCCACTCATGTAGATGTTTCTCCTCCCCCACTCGAAGTTCACAAATGGGGGAAGGTGAATGAGAATATTGGATGAAAAGATTATCCGCCACCCAAGTTGATGTTCCCCCTCCCCCAATTGTGGTTTTCAATTGGGGGAGATGCCCGAAGGGCAGAGGGGGTCTAAATGCATAAACGCACCACGCCCAAAATCTTTGGCCGCGCAAAAGAACTTCACCGCAATATGACCGAACCCGAAGCAAAACTCTGGGCACGCTTGCGTGCGCATCGCGCGGCGGGTATCCATTTTAGAAATCAGCACGCCATAGGAAATTACATTGTCGATTTTTGTGCGCCGCGGCAAAAACTGATCATCGAATTGGATGGAAGTCAGCATTTGGAACAAGCAGATTACGATTCTGAACGAACGGCGTTCCTGCAATCCAAAGGCTACCGAGTCTTGAGATTCTGGAACAACGATGTGATGAATAATATCGATTCGGTTGTAAGTGTTATTTATGATGCTTTGGAGAAATAAGGTTTAATTTCCCATATGAATTCATCGCTTACTCCGTTCTTCAATTCTCGAGGCATTGACCCCCATCCCGTCCTTCCCCCATTCGAAGTTCACGAATGGGGGAAGGTGTATGAAGATTTTGAATGAAAAGATTAGCCGATGCACATGATGAGGTTTCTAATCACCCGAATGGCTGAGGAAAAGTGACCCCCTTCCCAACCTTCCCCCATTCGAAGTTCACGAATGGGGGAAGGTGAATGAAGATTTTTCAAGGTCCAGGCGAAAAGCGTTTTTGTCCGCTAATCTTCGCGAATTCACGCGAATTCTTTTTAAATTCGTGAAGACACCTGCACTTGCGCAGGTACAAGTGTTAGCGTGAATTCGCGGATGATTTTCGACTTTGAAAAAACCCTTCAATGACATTTCATATTCTCTGGCGCTTCTTAACTTTGTATGGTTAAATCACACCCATGTCTCATCTAACCCGCCGCAACTTTTTGAAGTTGGGAGGCGCGGCGCTCCTATCCACGGCGCTGCGCGGATTCAACTTTCAAGACACCGGCTTTATGCCCCCGCCCATTGTTTATCATGGCAGCCGCAATCAGCACGCCATCGCTTTGACCTACGATGACTGCTATCATGCGGATGTTCTCGAACAATTGAATGAAATGGTGACACCCTATCCCGATTTTCATTTCACATTCTTTGCGGTCGGAGACGCCATCACAAACTGCGAGCTGGCCGATCCCGGCATCTGGCGGCGACTTTACAACCGAGGTCACGAGATCGGATATCACACCATGCAGCATATTGATACCAACCTGATGTCCACGCAAGCCATGCTGGCGGATTTCGACCAATGGAATAATGTTTTACATCAAGCGCTGGGTTTTCTGCCGGAAATACATTTTGCCAAATCGCCCTTTAATGATGTCAGCCCATCCTTTGAACAATTATGCAGTGAACGCGGCCTGGTGGACACGCGCTATTCGATCGGCTACGAGGGACAAACTGTGGACGATGGTTTATATGCCGCCGCTCGCACACAGAACGGCGATATCGTGCAAATGCACACCTACCAGGACCCGGCCAAAGGACGCCAGGATGTAGCCATCTCCGCCTTAGTGATCCCCTATCTTGCGGGAATAGGTTTTAGCCTGGTAACCATGACAAAGCTTTATGGCGATCTTTTGCGGGAACAAAACAGTTCAAACGGCTGTGAGGTTGGGACCGGCGCGTCGCTGACGCGCACGTGTGTAGAGTAATCCACAGATTTCGCAGATTTTCCTTCATCTGTGCAATCTGCAAAATCTGTGGGGGAGCTACACTATTGAAATGGTCTTTTCAAGTTCGCGTGACAAATTCCCATTATGTCGTTGCGAGGTCGCGAAGCACGCCGGAGGCGATGTTTTTCCCGAAGCAATCCCCTCTATTATGGGGAGAATGCTGAAACCTGAGATTGCTTCGCTTCGCTCGCAATGACATCATTGATTTTGTTCTTCCAATTCCTTCAAAAACTTTTCCTTATTCGCCGAACGAGCCGTCTTGCCGCTCGAGGTTTTCAGGATCCATTTCGGGCCGACCACTTTCACGTAGCGCAATGCAATGGCGGAATTCCTGGTCACGTGCTGGCGGATGGCATCCGCGATCTTTTCCTGCTGCGCGGCGTCTTCCGATTCCACTTCCGCGATAATAACCACGTCTTCCGTACCGGCTTCCTCGTTGAACATCCCGAACGCCACCGAACGCCCAGCGTGAACACCGGACACTTCGTAGGTCAACGATTCCAAATCCTGCGGATATACATTCTTGCCGCCGACGATGATCATATCCTTCTTGCGTCCCGAGACAAACACCTCCCCACCCGAAACATAACCGTAATCGCCGGTCAAACACCAGCCATCCAAAAATGCCTTGCGGGTGGCATCCGGGCGGTTGTAATATTCCGTCAACATGCAATCGCTGTGCAAGGCCACTTCACCGATCTTCCGCTCGGGGACTTCCCGGCCATGTTCATCCAAAATGCGGACGCGTGTATTCGTTATCGGCCTGCCGGACGACATCATCAGCATGGCAGGCTGACCTTCCAGCGGCGGACGCGCCACGCGCTCGATCATGAAGGCCTCCCGGTCAATCTGCTCGACCTTGGGCGGACGCGCCGAATCCGTTTGTGTCACGCCGAAAACGTTTTCCGCCATCGCATACGAACACTGCAGCGCCTCCCATTTCAGGCCATAGGATTTGAAGCGCTCATAAAAAGCCTGGTGACTTTCAAAGCGGACCGGTTCCGAGCAGTTGATCACCGCACGCCAGGAAGACAAGTCCACGCCCTCCAGGTTTCGATCCCGGATTTTCTGCGAACAAAAATTGAAGGCGAAATTCGGAAGCCACGAAAGCGTGCCTTTATATTGCGAAACGGACTGCATCAATTTATAGGGAGCGCGTACCCAGTCGAACGGCGAACTGAGAACCAGGGGAATGCCGGACAGGATGGGCATGAGGAAACCGGCGATCAAGCCCATATCATGATACAAGGGCAGCCACGAAACAATCACATCTTTCTCATTCAAATCCAGGGCGCGGCCATAGGCCTCCAATTGATTGAAGACCGCCCGGTGCGAAAGCGCCACGCCTTTTTGCAGGCCGGTCGTCCCCGATGAATGTTGCAGCAGGACAATATCTTCGGGCGAACATTTCATGCCAGGCAGGGAGTCAAAGTCGGGGTCGGATTGCGCTTCTAGCTTATCCGTCAGGATCACGGCGCGCACCGAATCGCCTTCCTGCAATGCGCTCCGCACTTCGGATTCAAATTCGGGATAGGTCACGACGGCTGCGGGCCTGGTCACCGATATCAAGGCGGCCAGGTCGGCCCGATAACGCTCCGGGGCCAGCTTCTCCGTCAGGAAGGGCATGATGGAGGGGATGGCGCCGTGCAAGATGGCGCCCCAGAAGGAATAAACCAAATCTTCACCATGCTGGAGAATCAATATCACCACTTCTCCGGGCTCGATTTTCCAGCGGGCATACGTTTGAGCATAGGCATGCGCGCCGCGCAGCAACTGGCGATAGGAGACCGGCAAATCGGGCTGGCCGGAATGCTGAAGAGTAACGGCAACCCGTTCTGCATCCCCCGCGTAAAGCGATTGAAGTTTTTGGGAAAATGTCGTCATTTGGATTGCCGGGATTGGATCAAATTCGCCAATTGATCCAGCGTGTCAAAGGTCTGTACATTCAGTTCGGTGTCGTCAATATGGACACTAAAGGTGTCCTCGACAAAAAGCGCCAGATCGACAAGACTGAACGAATCGATCAATCCGCTGGAAATCAGCGGCTCATTATTTGAAATAATGCGTTTGGGTTGTTTTAGAATCGAAGTCGAAACATACGTACTTACCACAGATTGTATATCGCTCATTGAACGCCTTTCACCTGCATTGAGTTTTTTGAAAGTTCGAGGTTGCGAAAATATTCAAGTACACACAGAGCCGCGGGAATGAATAAGATCGCCTGCGGCACAAAGAAAAGACGGGTCTCCCCCATCACACTGAGAAACGCGTGAATTCCGAACCAGAGAGGGGCCAAAACCAGGAAGAACCTTTGCCACAGATTTGGCAAAATAAAAAAGAAGGCCAGGCCCAGTACAGGAACAAACCCCAATGTATGGAAAAGCTGCTCCCATGTAAAAGAGCGGGTCAAGTTATAAAGTAACAGCTGAACACCGGGGGTCTGCTTATATGGAACATAGAGTGGACGACCGGGGTATAAAAATCTAAGCCCAAGAATGATGAATGCAAAGATTGCAATGGAACAATAGACCGGAATATATTTCCTTTGTAAGAGCCGAAGATTATCCAGAAGCGCGCAAAGCATCAAAAGCGGAATCGCGCCGCTGGTTTCCCGGTTGAGCGCGGCGGGAATCATTAAAAGCACAACCCAAAAATAACGACGCTTCAGGATCAATAATACCGCACTCAAATAAAATATTACATCGAAGTATGTATTGAAGGAAAGATCATTATCGTAAAACCCGTTTTTTATGCTGAATGCCAGCAAAAAAATTCCGATCCAGGGCAGCAATTTCGAGGTGGAGGTTTGACGATAAAGGGCAAAAGCCAGCAAAAAAACAGCAATGTTCTGTAAAAGACGGAAGGCAATAAAACCGAAACCGATTGGATCCGTAACCCGCAGAAACCGGAATAGATCCACAAACCCTTCCGCTACGATTTCCGAAAATACGCGATATTGCCAGGGATTGGGGGCATGTCCCGTCAGAACATCGTTATGTCTCTGGAGCTGCACGCTATACAGATAATTCATCCCGCCGCGCAGGCTATCCACCTGAAGCTTGACAGTCACGACCGCCAGCACAAGGGCGAGCAAGAGAATCAAGAAGCGCGAATCCATGGCTCGTTCAAGCCATTTGAATGAACGAATTTTTTCGCCAAGCAGGGTTAACACCAGGAATAAAACCCAGACTGACAAGATATAAAATGCAAGGAACAAAATTATGTTGACCGCTGGAGGAGTTGAAAACCTTCTGACCAAAACAATTCGTTCGGCGGAATTCGCAGATAGCTCATAGGTAGTCCGAGACTGATCCCAATAAACGGTCAGAGTTCCTATGGCGGCCGGAGCTTGGATGTTCAAGGTCACCCACTCAGGAGCGGCGCCCGTCCAGCGCAAGGAGGCGGATGAACCGGCGTTCAAGCCGAACCTGTCCTTGGTTAATTGCCACGTGCCCGCCGGGATAAACGATCCGGCATCCAACGGATTTCCGTTAAGGTTCAGGCGAACATCTGACTTTGAAAAAACCAGCGCCTGGGATTTGGAATTCACATCAAACTGAACAGCCACATCCGTCCAGGGCTGTAATAAAGGGCTGGCCGGATAGGCGGTCACGGTATAAAGGAGCGGAAGAAATAAAAAAGGAAGAAGAAGGCAGAGTCCGATGGTATAAGGTTTTCCAACAAATGCGGTCACCGGTCTTTCCTTTAGGAAAGACCGGGTAAAGAGAAAATTCGCAGAAGCAAGGGCAGCCAGCAAAACAAATCCGATCACCAATCGGCCTTTGCTGATGACCGGCGTTTGGAGAAAGAGAACATAAACAATGTACGATACGCTTAACCCCGCCAAAATGCTGGAGGCGAGGGAGACTCTAAGCGAACTGTTGTTTCCAGCAGGTGTCGAATTATTCATAAGAATTTAGAGGCAAGCCATAAATTATTTCAAAGACATGTTGATACGTCCAACTCGTGGGCAGAATGCCAAGAAGCATTTACCTGTTGAAAGGCTGATCAGCGAAATATAAGGCATTCAACAATTCGCTTTTCAATTGAGAGGCAGTTAAAACATCCTTCTTGTATAAATTGTGCATCTCCTCAAGATCATTACCCAGATCATAAAGTTCAAAAATCTTGTTGTAATTTTGGTAGCCTTTGTAATAAATCAATTTCAAATTATCTTTAATCATGGAAATGGATACTTCTGTCAATGGTTTAAACGCAGAATTGTCTTTGGCCTCGATCGTGAAAATACTTCGGGAACCATCTGGCTGGCCGCCAAAGCCCGGCAGCAACCTGCCTTCCGCCCACCTTGGAATTGGCTGACCGACAATATTCAATAATGTCGGCAGGAGATCCACGGAACTGGTCGGAGTAAGAATATCCTGCCGCGTCATCCCACCGGGAGAGGAAATGAGCAAGGGTATATGAATAATCGGATCATATACCAAAGGAGTCGCATGATATTCCTCGCCCCGCTCAAACAACTGACCATGGTCGGATGTCACGATGAAATAGGCATTCTCCAAAGCCCCGGCAGATTCCAGATGGTCAAGCAATTTTCCAAATTCATCATCCACCTCGGCAATATAGGAATCATAACGATCGTAAAGTTGAACATAATCCTTAAGAGAAGCGCTGTACAAGGATAAAGGATGGTGCGGCTTTTTCAAAATCTTTGTTTCAGGGAAAATCCCCACAAATTCTTTGCGGGGATTCATGGGTTCATGGGGAGCCCATAAATGAAAATATCCAAAAACCGGTTGGTTTTGCGCAGACAGTTTTCCAATCAAATCCGAAACACCTGCCAGAACCGTTGGAATATCAAAATCATACCAACCATTAAATGGCAAACCGAACGGATATTCGACGGATTTTGTTCCTAGTGTTTTTCGAGCAGATCTAAGGAAATTATCAATATAACCTATTGATGTTGATCCACTCCATTTGTAGGGTTTTATCCCACCAAAGGGTAGAAATTGATCAAAGGCATAAAATGTCATTATAGAATCAGGGGAGGTTGCCTTCCCCAGGAAAAGGTTCGCAGATGTGTCAATATCCTTAAAGGCGGATGGCGGGAAGTGGTAATCAATATCTGCGTTGAATTGCCTGAGCAACAAGTCGGCCCATAAGTTTTGGGAATACGCCACCCGATAATACTCATTTCCGATCAGGGAAAAGAGATTCCTTCCGGCCAAATCACGCTGGATCAACCCGCCCAAATTGATGGCGCGGCTCGACCACGGATACATTCCCGACAATATCGAGGAAGTGCCCGGCGTTGTGAAATTGCCACCCGAGTAATGCGAATGATAGACAGCGGCGCGCCGGGCAAATCTTTCCAGATTAGGGGTGGTCCGACGGGAATATCCATAGAGCGAGAGATGCCGAGCCGACATCGCATCAAAGAGCAGGATGAAGATATTTGGCTTATTGTTTTTATGATTTGAAAGGGGTCTACCCGCCGGTTGAGCGCCAGATAAAAGCGTACCTGCAGAGAAAGTCGCCCATTTCAGCAAATCACGTCTGGTCATCTTGAACATATGCTATTGTTCCCTATATATTTCTAAAGATTACATTCAACAAAGACAGAATCGTCAAAGGGATGTAGATATACAGGAAGATGGTCATATTACTTGAAAGCCACTCAACCGCTGATATGACAAAGCGAATTTTTGCAGCCAAAAAGGAAAGGAGAAATGCAACTGCCAGGATAGCCAGCGACCACAGGATATAGGAAAGCAGGGAGGGCGTGCCATTTTTAGCATAACCGTTCATGTAAACAATGATCGCTCCCAGCAGGCAAACTGCCATCACCGTACCGCGCACCGCAAAAGTATTCCTTAGAAACCGGGCGGGCAATATCACGCATGACACCAACAATAAAAAAATAAAACCCAGGCTTTCAAGACAATCACTGAGCATGGCATATGAGAATATCGCAAGGATTTCGGTCACATTCAAGAATCTCAGCCAGTAGGGCAAAAAACGAATGAATGCATAGATCGTCCAAGTGTAAACCATAAATACGATCACCGCATACACAGGCAGCAGACTCTGAAATTTGGGCAGGCGATTATTCAAGAAGCGCCAAATCATTTACAAATCCCTTCCGCTGACGAGTATCTTATCTTTATACATTATATGCATATCGCACAAAGCCAAGCAACCTGAGCATGACCTGCCAGACTATTGCGGTTGTGGATACATTAAAGAACAACCGGTCCAGCGCGAAAAGAATCGGTGCTTTTACCGGGATGCGGAGAGGATGAGGCTTAGGCATCAATTCGTCCTCCGACCAGAACAATATCATATCGCGCCATGGCGAATCAAGTCTTACTGCCCGCCCTGACAAGACAATTGAAGGATGGAGGGAACTAGAATAGAGGCTAATTGTTTTTCACCATCTGGAGTAAGATGAAAAGGCGTATCGGTAAACTCATCCGGCGGGATGCTGTTCCAGGCGTCGATGTACGGCTGACCGCGGGATTGTGCCCAATCGGACAGGAACTTCCGATATTCGTCATACGGCCTACGCGGATAATAGGCATTGTAATATTGCTGGCTGTTCTTTCCAGAGGCGATGAAAATAGGCTCGTTGAGGATCAGGATGGGTGCGGGCCGCGCAAGATCATCCCCCGCATTCAGCACATCGAACATCAACTGGCCGGCTGTAATGGTCGAGGCATGAAGCATATTGAAGTCCTTGGGATTCACATCGTTTCCAACCACCACCTGGCGTGTCGTGGCTAGCGTGCCATCGATGCCGGTCGCCATCCAGGTCAGCCCGTTTTCCTGCAAGATGAACAATTTCCGTAGATTTACCCGGGCAGCCCAAAGAGTTCGGTTCCAGACGGTCCCCGGCTTGAGCGAATCGGTTGGGATATTGATCTTGTAACGAGTGATCAACGCCAGGACCTCATCCGAGTGGGATGGCAAAAGCAGGTCGGCATTTTGATTGCTGTAAGACAGGGAGCGTAAGGTAACGCCCCAGACGATCAAGTCAGGCTTATATTGCACCCCCCGGTTCAGGAACAGGAGGT
>Ga0182027_10007030_pt1 | contig 16697 bp, 14 predicted proteins | sample 712E1DmetaG_FD_121300 | JGI IMG/M metagenome (GOLD analysis project Ga0182027, IMG submission 121300) | Permafrost microbial communities from Stordalen Mire, Sweden - 712E1D metaG (Illumina Assembly) | ecosystem: Environmental > Terrestrial > Soil > Wetlands > Permafrost | place: Sweden... | reverse complement strand
TGAAGGGTTTTCCGAAAGGGGCGGATCTGCACGTCCACCTCTCGGGGGCGATTTACGCGGAGACGTTTATCAAGGACGCGGCCGAGGACGGCTTGTGCGTAGATCCTGCGGCGCTGAAGCTTGCCAAGCCGCCGTGCGGGGGGAAGGCGATGCCCGCGACGGCGCTGCTGAGAAATATGACGCCGGCGAACCAGGATCTCTACGACCGGCTGGTCGACGCCATGTCGATGCGCAGCTTTGTTCCGACGGCCGGCTTCAGCGGGCACGACCAGTTTTTTGCGACGTTTTCGCGGTTCGGCGGCTTGGACAAGCGGCATGTGGGTGAGTGGGTTGACGAGGTTGCGAGCCGTGCCGCGGCCCAGAACCAGCAGTATCTAGAGCTGATGGATACGCCTCCCTTCGGCCACGCGGCCAGAATCGCGCACGCGCTTGGCTGGAAGGCAGACAATCCGGATTTTGCCGCGTTCCGGCAACAGTTGCTCGACCATGGGCTGCGCGATGAGGTCGCCGTCGATCGCGATGCGGTGCGCGAGGCAGAGACCGACCGCGCAAAGCTGGAACACTGCGGGACACAGCAGGCCACGGCGGCGTGCTCGGTCGAGATCCGGTACATCTACCAGGTGCTGCGGGGCTTTCCGCCGGAGCAGGTGTTTGCGCAGACGCTGCTGGGGTTTGAGACTGTCCAGGCCAGCATGGGGGCGCACGAACACGGGTTTGTCGGCATCAATTTTGTGATGCCGGAGGATGGTTACGTCTCCATGCGCGACTATACGCTGCAGATGAAGATGCTGGAATACCTGCACTCGGTTTATCCGCAGGTACACATCAGCCTTCATGCCGGGGAGCTCGCGCCGGGGCTTGTGCCGGACGAGGGGCTGCACTTCCACATTCGGCAGGCGGTGGAGTTGGGGCACGCGGAACGCATCGGGCATGGCGTGGACGTGATGTATGAGGACGATGCACCGGGGCTGCTGAAGGAGTTGGCGCAGAAGCATGTGATGGTCGAGATCAATCTGAGTTCGAATGAGGGAATTCTAGGGGTGAAGGGAGACGAACATCCGTTTTCGAGCTACCGGCTGGCGCATGTGCCGGTTGCGCTTTCAACGGACGATGAGGGCGTGAGCCGGATCGACATTACGCACGAGTATGTGCGCGCAGCCATGGATTATCACCTGAGCTATGCGGACATAAAGACGCTGGCGCGAACGGGGCTGGAACACAACTTTCTTCCGGGCGCGAGTCTTTGGGCGAGGCCGGATGTTTTTAGCGCGATGGCGGATGCGTGCAAGGGCGAAATGGCGGGCGAGCAGAATCCTTCGGCGGGGTGCAAATCGTTCCTGGATGGTAGCGAGAAGGCAGCGGCGCAGTGGGAGCAGGAACGGCGGCTGCGCGCGTTTGAGGCGAAGTGGTGATTTTTGAGCCTGGAACCGGTTTGCTGGTTCGGACTTTTCAGAGAGCCGTTTCCGCCTTAGACTGAGTGTGATGGATAACGAGCGCATCCGCGAGATTTGTCTGGCACTTCCCCATGCGGCGGAGACGCTGAACTGGGGACACCACCTGGTGTATTGGGTGGGCGACCGGGATATTGGCGGAAAGATGTTCGCAATGACCGATCTGGATGGTACCGGGAGCGGCGTCTTGTGGTTCCACTGCGGGGCGGAGCGGTTTCACGAGTTGATGGAGACTGATGGCATCTATGGTGCGCCGCACCTGGCGAGAGCCTTTTGGGTGGCGGTAGAGCGCTGGGATACGCTGCGGCCTCGGGAGATCGAGGAAGAGCTGCGGCGGGCACATGCGCTGATCTATGAGAAGCTGCCGAGACGGACCAAGGATGTGCTGGCGCTGCCGGAGAAGGAAAGGGCGAAGCTGATCGGGAAGAGGAAGAAGCTGGTGGCGGAGAGGGAGAAGGCTAAGAGGGGGTGAGTGGAAATCCCATCCCCTCGAAACCCATGTTTCAAAGGCGAGACATGGGGCACCTGGTATTCCACGTCGGGAACTGGGTATGTTAGGTGCACGTAGTCAATTGGGAATGGTTTTGAGCGCAGGCCTGCTTGTGTTTCAGGGGCTGCGCAGTAAGGCGCGGAGATGGTGAAGTTTCTTCTGTGGTGCTTATTGCTGGTGTTCTGCTGGCCGCTGGCTCTGCTGGCGCTGGTGCTCTATCCGATCATGTGGCTGCTGCTGTTGCCGTTCCGGCTGGTCGGAATCGCGGTGGATGGCGTGCTGGAACTGGTGAGCAGCATTATCCGGCTGCCGGGCAGGCTGATTCGCGCTGTCTGATTTTCGGTGGGCTCGGCCGGGTCTGGCGGAATCCAAATCAATTGTCAAATAGGTGGGAAGCGGGCGGCTCGTAGCGCGCGGCTCTCGACATCTCTTCCGGCAATGCATTAGCGTGGCCGTATGGCAGGTGTTGGTCTGGAACTGGATGGGAAGGTTGCGCTCGTCACCGGCGGATCGCGTGGGATTGGCGCGGAGACGGTGCGGTTGTTCCGGGAGGCCGGGGCGCGGGTGGCCTTCAGCTACGAGAAGGCGCGGGATCGGGCTGAGGCACTGGTTGCAGAGTGCGGCGGGCGGGAACGTTGCCGGGCGATCCAGCAGGAGTTGAGCTCGCCAGCGGATGGACGGGCGCTGGTGTCTGCGGCTGTGGCTGACTTTGGGCGTCTGGATGCGCTGGTGGTGAATCATGGCATCTGGCCGGTGGAGGATATGCCGATCTCGAAGATGCCTGACAAGCAGTGGCGGAGAACTTTGGCTGTCAATCTGGACTCGGTTTTTGGCCTGGCGCAGGCCGCGGTGGCACAGATGGAGGGGCAGGCGCAGGTAGACGGCGTAGCCAGGGGGCATGTTGTGCTGATCAGTTCGACCGCGGGGCAGCGCGGGGAGGCCTACCACGTGGACTATGCCGTGACCAAAGGCGCTCTGATTAGTCTCACAAAGAGCTTGTCGAGCGAGTTGGCGCCCAAGGGGATCATGGTGAATTGCGTGGCGCCGGGGTGGGTGGCGACAGAGATGTCCGCGGCCGCGGTGGGCGACGCTGAGCTGGGCGCGAAGATCAGGGCAGGCATTCCGGTGGGCCGGGTGGCGACGCCGCGTGAGATTGCGGGGCCGGTACTTTTCTTGTGTACGCCGCTGGCGGGGTTTATCTCCGGCGAAGTGTTGAATGTGAATGGCGGCGCGGTTCTGGTGGGCTGAGGTTGGACGCCAAGAGGAGTGGATGAAGATAACGAGAGTTTTGTCGGTGGCGGTTGCGGTGTTGATGCTGGTTGGGCCAGTTGTGCCAAGAACACAGGCGGGGGCACAGACGGGCGACGACGATGCGACGAAGAATGCGCAACTGGCGCGCAAGGCTCTGGACACGATGGTGCAGGCGCTGGGCGGGCAGGCGTGGCTGGATATGAAGAACCAGGTGCGAGAGGGTCACATTGCGGCCTTTTACCACGGTGTTCCCGACACCGGCACGACTGAGTACTGGGAGTTCCACCAATGGCCGGATCATGATCGCATGGAGCTAACCAAGCACCGGGACGTAGTGGAGTTTTACGTTGGGCGTGAGGGCTGGGAGGTGACTTACAAGGGCAAGAAGCCGATGGACAAGGAGATATTGGACGATTACCTCCGGCGGCGCGATCACTCGATTGAGACTGTGGTGAAGGTGTGGCTGAAGGATCCGAACACGATTCTGGTGTACGAGGGTAAGCACCTGGCGGAACGGCATCTGGCCGAGCAGGTGACTCTGATTTCGGCGGATAACGAGGCCGTGACGATACTGATGGATTCGCAGACCCATTTACCGCTGCGGCGTGTCTTCCAGTGGCGCGACCCAGTCTACAAGGACAAGAATACGGACGCCGAGGAATACGACAACTACCGGCCGGTGGATGGATTTCCGACGCCGTATTCCATTTCGCGCTTCAAGAACGACGAGATGGTGCGGCAGTACTACGTGACGAAGGTGAGCTTTAACCAGGAGATGCCGGCGGATTTCTGGAGCGTGGATGCGGCGGACCGGCGGATCAAGAAGAAGTAGCGGCATCTGGAGCGGGTAGGCAGGCGGGGCAGCGGCAGGACCGGCTTGTTTATAATCCAGACGGGCGTAAAGTGCCTTAGCCTGCCCGCTGTCTGGAGCCAGAGAATGAAGTTCGACATCCAGGAGATCCTGGGTTTACTGCCCCATCGCTACCCGTTTCTGCTCATCGACAGGATTGTCGAGTTTGAGTCGCAGAAACGCCTGGTAGCGATCAAGAATGTCACCATCAACGAGCCTTTCTTTCAGGGTCATTTCCCTGGATATCCGATCATGCCGGGCGTGCTGGTGGTGGAAGCGATGGCGCAGGCTGGCGGCATCATCATGATGGCCGAGATGCCGGATCGCGAAAAGAAGCTGGTGGTGTTTACCGGGATTGAGCGCGCCAAGTTCCGGCGGCCGGTGACGCCCGGCGACCAGTTAAGGATCGAGGTGGATGTGCTTTCGTTCCGGACGCGTGCGGGGCGCATTGAGGGCCATGCGTATGTGGACGGGAAGCTGGCATGTTCGGCGACGCTCACCTGCGCGGTTGTGTCGCGGGAGCGCGAGCATCGCGCTCATGACGGAGCGCCGGCGTCGGAAGCGGAGCCGGCGTGAGCGTACATGCGAGCGCGGTCATTGCTCCGGGAGCCGTGGTTCCCGCGTCCTGTACTGTCGGCCCGTTCTGCACGATCGGCTCTGAGGTGGTGCTGGGCGAGGACTGCAAGCTGATTTCGCATGTGGTGCTGGATGGGCGGACCCGGATCGGGGCGCGCAATGTGATTTTCCCGTTTACCTCGATTGGCGTGCCTCCACAGGACCTGAAGTATGGCGGCGAGCCGACGCAGACGATCGTCGGCGATGACAATACGATTCGCGAGAACGTGACGATCAGCCGCGGCACTGTGGGCGGGGGCGGCGTAACGCGGCTGGGTTCGAATTGCCTGCTGATGACGTGCGCGCACATCGGGCACGACAGCCAGGTGGGCAGCTACTGCATCATGGCGAATGCGGCAACGCTGGCGGGGCACGTGGTGATTGAGGACTACGTGACGCTGGGGGCGTTTTGCCCGGTGCATCAGCACTGCATTGTGGGCAAGTACGCGTTTGTGGGCGGCGGGACGATTGTGACGCAGGACGTGCTGCCGTTTTCGCTGACTTCGTCGCGGCGCGAGAACAAGGCGTTCGGGATTAACAAGGTTGGGCTGGCGCGGCGGGGATTTTCGCCGGAGCGGTTGCAGACGCTGCACAAGGCGTTCCGTATTTTGCTGGCAGCGAAGATGAATACGACACAGGCGCTGGAAAAGTTGAAGGGGATGGATGGCGAGGATGTGGCGATGCTGACGGCGTTCCTGGAGCGGAGTGAACGCGGGGTGATCAAGTAGGGGCGCCTGGTAAACACGAGTTCTTTGGAGGACGCATGAACGGCCGCAGCTTGTCGGTCTTCGCGGTAATGGCGTGTCTCGCTTTTCCTCTTTTTTGCGCTCAGGAACCTTTCCCGGTTGATCAGGACACGCTTCAAAAACACGTCGACCATCGCGTTGCTCCTGTCTATCCTCCGATTGCCAAGGCTGCGCACATTCAGGGCACGATTGTTATTGAGATTACGGTTGGCGTGACCGGCAAGATTGAAGCGATGAAAATGGTGAGTGGGCCGGCAATGTTGCAGCAGGCAGCAATGGGCTGCCTGAAGCAGTGGACCTATCACCCGTTTGAGAAAGATGGCGTTCCGGTGGCAGCAAGAGGGCCGGCGTCGATCATATTCATGCTGAGCGACTATCACCCCGGTCCGAACGATGAGCAGATTGCGCAGCGGTATTTTCCGCTATCGGACGAATGCAGGAAGGCCGTGTCTGCGAGAACCGATGCCAAAGGCGCCGAAGATGTTTGCCAAAGCGCGGCGGAAACCGCCGAAACATTCGGAACTGCGGTCCGCTTTATCGAGAAGCGTTCTGCATTTGTTTATGCGGCGACAGCCTGCGCAAACAACCGGGATTTGTCGACCGCGTTGGCATGGGCCGAGAAAGCAGTCGACGTAGTCAAGATGGGGCATGACGATAATTCGGGGAGCAATGCTGCGTACTCCACCATGGGAACCATTGAAGGCATGATGGGAAACTTGATGGATTCGGACCGCGATTTGTCTGTGGCTGAGGATTATGGACGCAAGGCAATCGGGTGGGCCGAGGAAGTAAAGTTTGAACACGGCAACTATTATCGGCAAACGCTGGCCCGGGACTTGCGGTTTCATGCCCAGGTGCTGCAAGCTCTCAACCGTCCTGAGGACGCACAGAAGAAGTTGGATGAAGCGGCGAAGTATGACTAGCGAGAAGACTCTGGCACGAGGGTATTGCGGTGCTCCTTCGTTGAGAAGACGCAATGGACGAGCGAACAAAAATAGGTGTGTGACATGGTAAAGCTGCATCGAAGCGCATCTGGTGCGGGTTTGTTCGGTCGCCCCTCCGGGGCTGGTGCGATTTTGGGCTTGCGTTCCCAAGGTTCCGTCCGCTGCGGCGGACTCCACCCTGGGCTATTCTCGGTCCTCCCTCTGGGAGCATTTTCGTCGCCTCGTAGGGACGACCGAATATCAGCCCCACACGTAGCGCGGGTCGTATTCGATGCGATGCTTCTTCAGAAAAGCGAGGAACTCCGACTGGAAATCGCGCGTCCTGTGATGCTGTCCCTGGCGTTCGATGTAGGCAAGCGTAGCGCTCATTTGAGCCCACCCGATGGAAAATGCGCCATATCCCTCCTGCCAATCGAAGCTTCCCATTCCGCAGGATTCGTGCATCCATCGCGACGACGCGCTCTTGATTTCCTGCATCGCCTTTGCGATCGCCAAGGACGTAGGAAGAGACAACAGAATATGGACATGGTCCTCCATTCCGCCAATACCGAGAGCCTTCATCTCGTGGTTTCTCGCGATTCCACCCATGAATGCCCACAAGCGCGGCTGGATCTCCGGCACAATAGTTTTGCAGCGCTCCTTTGTTGAGAAGACGCAATGGAAGAGCGAACAACAATAGGTATGTGACATGGTAATGCCGTATCGTAGCGCATCTGATTCGGGTTTGTTCGGTCGCCCCTCCGGGGCTGGTGCGATTTTGGGCTTGCGTTCCCAGGGTTCCGTCCGCTGCGGCGGACTGCACCCTGGGCTATTCTCGCCGCTCCCTCCGGGAGCCTATGCTCCGCCCTGCGGCACAGGGATGGATATGGCACTGGTCCGGTGGACCGTATGAAGCTGGGTCTGATTGCGGGGAATGGGCGGTTTCCGTTTTTGTTGTTGGAGGCGGCGCGGGCGCAGGGGGTTCCTGTTGTCGTGGCGGCTATTCGCGAAGAAACTGACGCGGAGATGGACGAGCGGGCGGCGGCGGATGAGGGCGTCACTGTCTATTGGCTTTCGCTGGGGGAGTTGTCGCGGCTGATTGAGACCTTTCAGAAGGAAGGTGTCGTGAAGGCGGTGATGGCGGGGCAGGTGAAGCATAAGCAGATTTTTTCGAGCATCCGGCCGGACTGGAGGCTGGCCAAGCTGCTGCTGAATCTGCGTTCGCGGAACACGGATATGTTGCTGGGCGCGGTGGCGAAGGTGCTGGGCGATGAGGGGATCGAACTGATCAGCTCCACTGCATTTCTTGAGCCGCTGCTTGCACAGGAAGGCGTGCTTACGAAACGCTCGCCGGATCAGGACGAGTGTATGGACATCGAATACGGGTTGGATGTGGCGCGGGCGGTGGCGGGGTTCGACATCGGCCAGACGGTTGTCGTGGCGGCGCAGGCGTGCGTAGCGGTGGAAGCCATGGAGGGGACGGACGCGACGATTGAGCGCGCAGGGCGGCTGATGGAATCGGTGGGTGGAGACTCTTCAACCCTTGCCCGGCGGCTGACCGTGGTGAAGGTGGCCAAGCCTAACCAGGACATGCGGTTCGATGTGCCGGTGATCGGGATGGCGACCGTGGAGGCAATGATTCGCGCGGGGGCGAGTTGCCTGTCGATTGAGGCGGGGCGTACCCTTCTATTCGACCGCGACTTGTTGCTTGAGCGCGCCAGTCAGGCGGGCATTGCCATTGTGGCGGCTCCGCGCTGATACTTGAAGTCGCAATAGTTTTTGGGCTTCGGTTGAGCCCGTCTTCCCTAACTCAAAACCAATGGAGGTCTTTCGTGAGAAAGCCAATGCTCTTTGTTCTGGCCGCGGCGCTCTTGGCAGCGGTTGCGACCCTACCGGTGATCGCGGCCGACGATGCTTCGCCCGCCATGCCCACTGTGGGTCAGAATGCACCTACCTTTACGCTTCCGTCGCAAGACGGTACGCCGATTTCGCTGAAGAGCCTTCACGGCAATTGGGTTGTGCTCTATTTCTATCCACGGGACATGACCACTGGCTGCACCATCGAGGCGCACAAGTTTCAAGACAGTCTGGCGCAGTTCCAGGCCAAACATGCGGTTGTTTTGGGCGTCAGCGTGGACTCCAAAGAAATGCATCAGCAGTTCTGCACCAAGGACAGCCTTACCTTCCGCCTGCTGTCGGACACGGATCACGCGGTGGTGAGCGCATACGGCTCGCTGGCCAGCCATAACGGCGTGAACATGGCGAACCGCAACACGTTCCTGATCAATCCGAAGGGAAAGATCGTGAAGGTGTGGACTAAGGTGAATCCGGCAGAGAGCGCATCAGAGGTGCTTGCCGTGCTTCCGGACAAGGGGAACTCGATCAAGTCCGCGGACTAGTCCTTCGACCGTGTAGATTTGTACTCTCCCAGGTTCCAAAATCGGGACCTGGGAACCCAGACCGTCATCGTTTGGATCTCATAATCACGCGGTTACGGTACAAGGCAGAGCTTCAGAGTCCACACGCAGAAAAGCCCGGCGATGGCCGGGCTTTTTTGCTTGCCTTGAATTGCCTGTTGCCAGTGCTACTTCTTTGCGGCCTTCTTTGCAGGAGCTTTCTTGGCTGCTTTCTTCGCAGGTGCCTTCTTGGCAACTGCCTTCTTTGCAGGAGCCTTCTTGGCAACTGCCTTCTTTGCGGGGGCTTTCTTTGCTGCTTTCTTAACGGCCAACTTTTTACCTCGTTTAGTGGTTTTGCCGACGCGCTTGGTGACCACGGCCTTCTTGGCCTTGGCCTTTCCGCCCTTGACGCCAGCGTTGCTCTTTTTTGCGGCGGATTTCCTGGGGGCCTTTTTGGCCGCAACCTTTTTCTTGGCTACCTTCTTTGCAGGAGCCTTCTCGGCTGCTTTCTTCACGGCTTTCTTGGCAGCCTTTTTCGCCGGAGCTTTCTTCACTACCGGCTTTGCCGCTGGTACTGCCGCAACCACGATCACTGTTTCTTCTTCTACCACCTCGTCGTCATCCGAAGAGGTAAGAATGCTGGCAGTCTCGACTTCTTCCTCGTCTTCATCAGCAAAGTCTTCGACCCGATCGGGATCCAGCTCTTTCGGCTCCCCGGTGGGACCGCCGTCGCTCATTGCAAACATCCTGATCACATCTTCCATCCCATTGCCTCCAGCGGCTCGCCGCTGCACTCGATTTGTTTGCTTCTTCACGCAACGGAAATTCGAGTTCCGCTTGCGGAAACAAGTGTAGTTCTAGCTTGCACGCAAACACCCTCAAAACACAAGTACGTAATGAGGTCCCAGCAGGTTTTTCGCGTCAGGTCTCACTTGTGCCGAGTGGACTTCTTCTTCGTCGTGAGCTTCGCCGCGGGTTTTTTCGCGGTGCTCTTTGTTGTGGTGGGAGCCTTGGGAGTAGCGGCGGAATGCGCGGTTGATTGGGTCTTTGCTCCGGCAGTGGAGGTCCTGCGCCGATGCGCCGTAGAGGTGCGCTGTGCAACTACAGGCTCCGCTACGTGGAGTCGGCTGCCTGCCGCGACCTTGATGCCGGTCAACTTGTTCCAGCGGCGCAACTGATTGAGCGAGACGCCGAAGCGATCGGCGATTGTGACCAGCGTATCGCCCTTGCGCACGGTGTAGAGGCGCGCGTGTGCGGAGGGCGCCAACGACGGAGCCACGGGAATAACAAGAGCAGCGATGCCCTCCAGGCTGTCGCCCACATGGAATGGATTTGCGGACAGCAACGCGGCGGGTTCAACACGATACTCATGCGCAACGGAGGCCAGCGTATCGCCCGCGACCACGGCGTGGTAGCGCCACGAATTTCGTTTGGCTTCGGGAATGAGGGCAACGCGCTCACTGAAAAGCGTGGCGGTGCCGGCGGGCAAGTGCAGATCGAACGACGTCTCGGGTGGCGTGATCAAACGCAACAGGCTGGGATTGAGCGCCATCAACTCATCTATCGGAGCGCCGACGAGGTCGGACACGAGGCGCAGATCGACGGCGTAGTTGACGCTGACTGTGTCAGTCAAGACCGGAGGATCGAGCGTGACGTCGTCGAACCCATACTGCTTGGGGTTGTTGGCGATGATGATGGCGGCGAGAATTTCCGGAACGTAGTTTTTGGTTTCACCGGGAAGATTGTTGCGTTTGTAGAGTTCCCAGAAGTCGGCATAGCCGGTCTTCTGAACGGCGCGCTGCACATTGCCGGCACCCCAGTCATAGGCGGCCATGGCGAGGTACCAATCGCCGAGCTGGTTGTAGAGGAACTTCATGTAGCGGGCGTAGGCGCGTGTCGATTTTTCGGGATCGAAGCGCTCGTCCATGTACTCATTGTGGCTAAGGCCATAGTCGCCGTGGGGCATGAACTGCCACATGCCGCCGGCCTTGGACTTGCGATTCATTGCCTGTGGCTGGAAGCCCGACTCCGCGACGGCGAGGTAGATGAGGTCCTGGGGCACGCCCTCTTCCGCCATGACGCGCTGGATCATCGCCTTGTAGCGTCCTGAGCGCTGGAAAGAATGCATGAGCGTGTTATGCCCGCGCTGGGAGTTGGCGAAAAAACTGATGAAGCCAGCAACGTAGTCGTTGACCACGAGAGGCAAGTCGGACTTGGTGGTGGCGAGGTCGGCGCGGGCCTTAGCCACGAAGTTGGGGTCGACCTGGAAGGTTACGTCGCTGGCAACGTCGGCGGGCGTATCTTCGACCTTGGGCACAAAGCCGTTGCCCTGCTTCAGTGCTTCCATTTCGAGGGCGTTGACCTGATCAACGATGTGATCGAACTCGTCCTGCAATTGGGAATTGCTTCTGATGTCGATACCGCTGGACAGGAGCAGATCAACGGCGCGATCGAACTCGGTCTTGGCCTCGGGCAGCAAGCCTTTGCGATAGTCGGCTTCGCCACGGTTGTAAGCGGCGTCGACCTGCTGAATGAGCACCTGCGCACGCTGCTGCTCTTTCGAAGGGGAAGGTGGTGGCGGGGCTACAGGGCTTTGTGGCGCGACGATGGGCAGGGCCGGAGCGGTGGCCTGTGTCTGCGGGGCCACCTTGGTCTGTGAGGGGACACAGCCCGCGAGCGGCAGGGTGAGCAAGAGACAGACGGGTGGCAGAAACCGACTCGCCTTCACGAGCGCGATGCAACGCAACCAACTGAGCGGATGTAAGCGAACGAAAGGCACTATGCCGATGATAAGCTATGACCTAGAGGCAGTGCGCGCAGATCGGCGTGAATGCCCTGCAACGCCAGCCCCCATGGACGCCCGCTTCCTTCGCAACTTCGCTATTATCGCCCACATCGACCATGGAAAGTCGACGCTGAGCGACCGTTTGCTCGAGTTCACGGGCTCGGTGACCGGGCGCGAGATGCAGGCGCAGATCCTGGACGACATGGATCTGGAGCGCGAGCGCGGCATTACGATCAAAGCCCATGCTGTGCGCATGATGTACAAGGCGCACGACGGGAACACCTACCAACTGAACCTTATCGACACTCCCGGGCACGTGGACTTCAGCTACGAGGTTTCGCGTTCGCTGGCCTCGTGCGAGGGCGCGCTGCTGGTTGTGGACGCGAGCCAGGGCGTGGAGGCACAGACGCTGGCGAATGCCTACCTGGCCATTAACCACGGGCTGGAAATCATTCCCGTGATCAACAAGATCGATTTGCCCTCGGCCGACATTTTGCGGACGCAGGAGGCGATTGAGAAGGCGGTTGGGCTGGATGCTACCGACGCTATTCCGGTGAGCGCCAAGACGGGCCAGGGGGTGGCCGAGGTGCTGGAAGCGATTGTGCACCGGTTGCCACCGCCGACGGGCGATCCCGATGCGCCGCTGCAGGCGCTGGTTTTCGACTCCTGGTTCGATGCGTATCGCGGCGTGATTGTGCTGGTGCGCGTGATGCAGGGAACGATGCGGAAAGGGCAGCGGATTCGCTTCATGTCAAACGGCAAGTCGTTCGAAGTGGAGTCGATGGGCGTGCTGATGCCGAAGCCGGTGGAGATAGGCGAACTGCTTGCGGGCGAGGTGGGGTTTTTCGCGGCCACAATCAAGAATGTGGGCGATACCAAGATTGGCGATACTGTTACCGAAGACGCCAGGCCGGCCGCGGCGCAGTTGCCTGGCTTTGAAGACATCAAGCCGATGGTCTTTTCGGGGCTGTATACCGTGGACTCGCACGAGCACACGCTGCTGCGCGATGCGCTGGAGAAATTGCGGCTGAACGACTCCTCGTTTTTCTTCGAGCCGGAGAGTTCGGTTGCGCTTGGGTTCGGATTCAGGTGCGGTTTTCTGGGCCTGCTGCACATGGAGATCATCCAGGAGCGGCTGGAGCGCGAGTACGAACTGGACCTGATTACGACCGCACCCGGTGTGCGCTACCACATCACGTTGACGGACGGAAGCGTGATTGAGGTGGACAACCCTTCGCGATGGCCCGAGCCTACGAACATCGACTCGATCCGGGAACCGGTGATCACGGCCAAGATCCTGACGAACGAGGAATATGTTGGCGGGATCTTCAAGCTTGTCGAGGAGAAGCGGGGGAGGCAGATCAACTTCGAGTACGTGACGCCGACGCGGGTGATGCTGACGTACGAACTGCCCTTGAACGAGATCGTGCTCGACTTCTACGACCGGCTCAAGTCCATCTCGCGTGGTTATGCGTCGCTGGACTATCAGTTGGCCGGGGAATGGGAGTCACCGATGGTGAAGCTGAACATTCTGGTCTCTGGCGAGCCAGTGGACGCGCTGTCGATCATCGTCCATCGCGACTTTGCTTACGAGCGGGGGCGAGCCCTGGTGTCGAAGATGCGGGAGCTGATTCCACGGCAGCAGTTCGAGGTGGCGATTCAGGCGGCGATCGGCGCCAAGATCATCTCCCGGGAGACGGTGAGCCCGCTGCGCAAGAACGTGCTGGCCAAGTGCTACGGTGGCGACATCAGCCGGAAGCGTAAGTTATTGGAAAAACAAAAGGAAGGCAAGAAACGCATGAAGCGGATCGGCAAGGTCGACATTCCCCAGGAGGCCTTCCTGGCTGTTCTGCGCGTGGGCGAAGACCAGCAGAAATAGGTCCTCCCTATTGACAAATCGGATACTTTAGTCACCTTGCATTCATCTGGAACTGTGGAAAGCTCAAGAAGAGGGGATTCCGGACCGTGTCCGCAGTCACAGCTTGAAGAGGCAGTCTCTCGAAGAGTTCGCTATTGATAAATAAGGAGTTGCAGCGCTTACCAGATTGGAAGAGGGCGGGCAAGCGGGAAAATTCAGAATTCCACGCCTTCTTTCCGAAAGTAATCCACAAATTTTTCCACAGAAAAGGGGACAGACAGGGAGAAATATTTCTTTGTCTGGGAGGACGGCTTTCCGAGAGGGCTGGAGGAGGCATCCAAGGCAACACAAAAGCCCCGTTGGACGGGGCTTTTGTGAGCGTTCCGAGCGAATTGCCGCTCTGCTATTTCTAGTGGGCTGCCGGGGGCCTTGGTGCGGTCCGGGGAGTCGGCTTGGGTGCGTCGACACCACCTGCCGCAGGCGTTGCCGGCGGCGCGGGGATACCAGACTTCACGTTGTAGGCATCGATGATTTCCTTGGTAATGTTGGTAGCCGTGGAGGCATAGAGCACAGGAGACTGCTGCTGGGAGACATCCAGCACCAGGGTGTATCCCTTGAGCTCGGCGTAGGACTGCATCACGTCATAGACCTTGGAGGCGAGAGTGTTATAGACGTCCTGCATCTCCTGCTGGAAATCGTTCTGGGCGTCCTGGGCATCGCGATCCAACTGCTTCTTCTTGGTGTCGATGGCCGTAGCCTTGCTCTGCTGCTCTGCCGGGGTGAGCTTGTCAGCCGAGGCCTGCAACTGCTTGGAAAGGTTATCGATATCGTCGCTCAAGACCTTGAGCTGCTGACGCCTGGGATCGTACTTTTTCTGCAGGTCGGCGAAGTTGCGCTGGCCTTCGTTGGTTTGGGCCACGGCCACCTGAAAAGCGATGACGGCGATCTTGGCGGGTCCCGGCGCTGTTGCAGGAGCGACCGTAGTTTGGGCAGCGGCGCTCAGGGCAAAGCCCGAGGCCAGCGTGAGAATGAGTGCAAGCGAACGCTTCATTTGATTCAAAAGCTCCTTCGGAATTCCTGTGTGGCTGACCGCGTTGAGGCGCGAATGCGAGCCTGTGCCTCCTGAGCAACCTCACGGTCTTTTATTCAGAAACTCCGCGCCGGTTGGCGACAGAGAAAGGAAAAGACACGAACGGAGACGTCAGCAGGAACTAGATGGATTATAGGAGGCTGGGGTAGGAGCGTCAAACGGGGTGCGGATGAAAATCACCCGCATTTCGCGGAAATTGCCCCGATCTATCTGTGGCCATTGTTCAGGGGCTAAACAGGGGACGAAAAAGGGCTTGGTTTCAAACCTGGTGCGGAGAGGAATTTTGGGTTTTACACCGGGGATGAATCCCCGGCCTATACTGCCCGAATAAGTTTTCCCGCAGCCCGTAAAGCCCTGTTGGTTATGTTGGCACTATGCCGGGGTTGAAAGCCCAGTCTCCTTCCGTTTTGAGTTCATTTGCAGTCTGTAAGACCGCTTGTCACTCAGAGTCTATTTGGCGCGCAATGCTACTCAGAGGGCACGCCAGTAGAACGACTCCCGGATCGGGCACAGGCGTTTTTCCAATCTCACTCCCTTGTCTCAGAATCGAGACCAGGAGCACCCGCAATTGGTTCAGATGCGTGCTGCAAAAGCCGAGGGCCGCTCGACTGGAGCGGCCCTTCGGTGTGACGTTTGGATGTCCGCGGCTAGAAGGTTGTCGAGACGGTGAGGCGGAAGGTCTTGCGGGGCTCCCGGAAGAGATAGCGTGCGCCGTAGGCTTGGATCGCCTCGTTGTACGTGTAGTCGCCTGCGCCTCCCGGCGGGAACATGGCCCGGGTAATCAGCTCCGCGGAGCAGCTTCCCTGCTTGCCGCCGAAGTTGACGTCGTTGCAGTAAGGCGTCTCGTAGAGGCGGAGCGGGTTGTAGGCGTAGTAGATGCGGAAGGGCGCGTTGACGATGGGCATGATGACGGAAATTTCGCCACCCAGCGACATGCGGGGTACGAAGTTGGTGCCGGAGATGGGGCGGATGTTGCGCTGGAAACCGACCTTGGAACCGGGTATGCCGTCCTGGCATGAGCCGTTGTTGTAGACGGGGCAGCCATAAAGCGGCGCGGTCAGGGAGGCGAAGCCCTCTGGGCTCTGCTTCAACTGGCCGTGATTGGTGGCCACATCGATACCGAAGTCGTCAAAGAACGCAAACATCAGCGTGCCGACAATCGGAATCCGGTACTCGAGGTTGGTATTCAGGTTGGTATCGCCGCCAATCGAGGCTACCCCGTAGACGGGCAGCGGCACCTGGATGCACTGGTTGTCCTGCGGATTGGTGGGATCGCGGGGGACGCAACTGCCGTCAGGATTGGTGAGCTGGAAGTTGATTCTGCTGGGCACGTAGCCGTAAGGCGTCGCGCCGCGAACGTCAAAGCCGCGCAACTCATTCTCGCCGCCGGCGTAGAAGCGGTTGTTAGGCGGAGCCACGTCGCCTCCAAAGCCCTGCACGTAACCCAACTGCGCGCGGATGCCGAGCACGTTGTGACCGTTCTCCGAGGGAAGGAGGTAGTGCATGGGAATGAAGCGCTTGTAGGCCACCAGGGGCGAGATGTAGCGCACATTACCCCAGATGCCTGCCGCCTGGAAGGCCGCCGTGTATTCCTTGCCGGTGCGCGGGCGCACCGGATTGTTGATGGTGTCGTAGGAATAGGTCAACGAAACCTGGCTGTTGATGATGCCTGCCAGCGCGTTCGAGCCCTGAATTCCGGACCGGAAGCTGATGGTCTGGAAGAAGGTCTGCGAGGCAGTGCTGAAGGCGGTAATAGTGGACTTGCTGAGCGAGTAAGTCATGCCGACGCGCTGGAAGGCATGCCGCTTGAGGGGGTAGCTGACGGAGAAGTTGAGTCCGGTGGCGGCTTGGTTGTAGTTCTGCGTCAGGGACTGCTCTGCCGAGGTCAGGTTGGCAGAGGCGCCGGTGGTGGCCTGGTAGTTCTTGGCGGCGTTGAAGTCCTGCTTGTTGTTGTAGATCTGGAAGCCCAGTTGAATTGGGCGGTTTTTGATGTAGGGCTGCGTGAATCCAAAGGTGAACGTGCGGCTGACATTGCCCAGATTCGCCTGGAGGCTCAGCGTCTCGCCCAGACCAAGGAAGTTGTTGGTCTGGTAGTTGACGCCGATGAAGGCGCCCGACATGCCGCTTAGGCCGCCGTTCATGCCGATGGAGTTCTTGCCCTTTTCCTTCACCTTGAGGACAAGCGCGACTGTGCCGTTGTCGGGATCCTGGTGGGCTTCGGAGTCCTGTTCGACCTTGAGCG
>Ga0182027_10007029_pt1 | contig 16697 bp, 16 predicted proteins | sample 712E1DmetaG_FD_121300 | JGI IMG/M metagenome (GOLD analysis project Ga0182027, IMG submission 121300) | Permafrost microbial communities from Stordalen Mire, Sweden - 712E1D metaG (Illumina Assembly) | ecosystem: Environmental > Terrestrial > Soil > Wetlands > Permafrost | place: Sweden... | reverse complement strand
GTCGGGTTCATCGAGATATTCGGTCTGCCGCTGCGGACCGAGGCGGCCCGTCACGGGGCCGTGGGCCGCCACTACGGCGCCGCCTGGACGTGGACCGAGCCGCTGCTCGCGGAGCTGCCGACGAAGGTCTACGACGCGCCCGCGACGGCCGCGAAGTAGCGAGACAGACGCGTGACGCGCCCGAAGGGTCGACCGCCGATGAAAGAGCCCGCCCGCCGGCCTGCGCCGGCATCCGCACGTGGGCAGGCGCTCGAGCCGGAAGGGCCCCCGGGCTCGACCGGGCTTTCGGGCCCTAAGGTGGACGCGCCGTTCGACGCCGTGCGCAAGCTGCGCGAGCTCGAGTTCCTGCACGAGTTCGCCAAGCTGCTGACGACGGCGCGCAACTGGGACGAGCTGATGGGGACGATCGTGGACCGAACCACGACCGCCCTGGACGTCGAGGTTTGCTCCGTCTACCTGAAGGAGCGCGATGAATCGTGCCTCAGGCTGGCGGCCACCAACGGCCTCGACCGCGATCAGATCGGGCGCGTCACGCTGGGCCTGGGCGAAGGCCTGACGGGCCGCGCCGCGCTGATCGGCCGGCCGGTCGCCTCCCCGGACGTCCGGGTCGATCCGCGGTTCAAGTGGGTGCCCGGCTTCGACCAGTCGCAGTTCGTCTCGATGCTCTCTGTGCCGCTGCCGTGGAACGACACGGTCATCGGCGTGATAAACGTCCAGGCGATCGAAACCCGCCTGTTCTCGCCCGAGGAAGTGGAGTTCCTGGTCACGATCGGGGCGCTGCTGGGCGGCATCGTCGAGAAGGGGCGGCTCCAGGCCGAGGCGGAGGAGCAGCTCGAGACTCTGACCGCCCTGGACGGCGCCCGGGCCGAGCTGCTGGCCGTCGTCACGCACGAGCTGCGGACGCCGCTGGCGGTCGTGCGGGCGTACCTCGATCTGCTGGCGGACGCAGCCGACGCCGCCGGCAGCGGCGCGGGCCCCGACCCGAAGCTCGTCGAGGAGTGGCGCAGCCAGGCCACAGGCCAGGTGACGCGCCTGGATCGCCTGGTGGATTCGATCCTGGCGTCGGTCCGCGGCGAGGGGCTGGCCGCCGGCCTGGCGCGAGTCCCGTTCGACGTGGCTCGCGCCGTCAACGACACCATCGGCGAGATGACGCCGCTGCTGCGCGAGCACCCGCTTCGACGCGACGGCACTTGGGAGGAGCTGGTGGGCGTGGGCGACGAAGGCCGCTTCCGCCAGGTTCTCGAGCATCTGCTCGAGAACGAGGTGAAATACTCCCCCGAAGGCGGATCGGTCAGCGTCGGGGCGTCGCGGCTGGACGGCGAAGTCCAGATCTACGTCACCGACGACGGAGCCGGGATCCCCGAGGCCGAGTGGGAGTCCGTCTTCGACGCCTACGTTCGAACGGCGACGCGACCGCGGGGCTCCGGGATCGGGCTCTACGCCGCCCGACGGCTCATGAACGCCATGGGCGGACGTGTCTGGTTGGAATCAAATGGGTACGGTGGCAGTCGCTTTATGGTTGCGGTGCCCGAGATGCGCGACACTTCGGAGGACGGCGGCGGCCCGGAGGCCGGCGTTATGTCTGAGGCCGGTTCGGACGGGTAGCGAAATCAGCGAGAGTTGCCGAGCGCGCGAGCGCAGACTGGAGCGGAGGCCACAAGTTGAGCACCATGGGCCCGGTGGCGGAGGCGAGCCTGCTGATCCTCGTCGTCGACGACGAGCCGGCGATGGTTGGCGCCGTGTCGGCCCTGGTCGGTCGCGCCGGGCATCGCGTCGTAACTGCGTACGACGGTAATGCCGCCCTGCGCCGCTTCTCCGAGGAGCGCCCGGATCTGGTGCTCCTGGACCTGGCCATGCCCGGGCTCGACGGCGTGGAAGTCTGCCGCGCGATCCGCCGCATATCGCAGACGCCGATCATCGTCCTCACCGGCGAGGCCGACGAGCGGGCCAAGGTGGAGGCGCTGGACACGGGCGCGGACGACTACGTGGTCAAGCCGTTCGGCAAGCAGGAATTGCTGGCCCGCATCAGGGCCGTGATGCGGCGCCGCAGCAACGAGGCGGAGCTGCGCGGCGCCGGGGAGCTGCGGTGGGGCTCGATCGTCCTTGACCGCGGCCGCCACACCGCTTCAGTCGCCGGCGAGGAGCTCGTCCTGACGCGTACGGAATACAGCCTGCTGGCCTCGCTCGTCGCCGCGGCCGGCCACGTGGTCTCGCACAGCTCGCTCCTGGCCGCGGGCTGGCCCGGCGAGCCGAACCCCGACCCGCAGTGGCTCAAGCCCCACCTGGCACGCCTGCGCTCAAAGCTGGAAGAGTCCGGTGCGCCGGTCCCAGCCTCCGTCCGCGGGGTGGGCTATCGCCTGGAAGACGCGGAGTAGCGCGGGGAGGCGAAGGCCCCGCGGGGTGGCGGCGGCCGCACCCGGCGGGCGAGATAGCTGCGTCGGCGATATCGCATCTATTCGGCCACACCGAAACCAAACGCCACTGGGCGGAGGTTCTCGGCCCGCGAGCTCGCCCTAGATCCCTTTCGGTGCCACCGAAATCGCGCGAGGTCGCTGTGCGGAACACGCCGATGGACGACGTCGCCCCAGAATCGCGAAGCCCGCGCAACCTGCCGAAAGGTGCGCGGGCCGGAGTGAGGAAGGGATCTGGCGAAGGTGGCGCGTCAGAGGCGAGGCGCCGAGGGGACCGGCGTAGGGACCGGTCGAAGGATGCCGAAATGACCGCTGGCTACTCGGCCGCCGCGTGAGACGGGGCGATGAGCCAGGCCACGACCAGGAGGCCGAAACTGAGGAAAGCGGCTGCGACGATCATTTCATGGCTCCTTCGGCTGAGCTCTGGGACCCGCGGTCCCGTTTCAATGAGTGGAAGTCTATGGAAGGAGTCGGTGCAAATCAGTAGCGCGAGGGTGGACCTTCGGTGACGCTGCGGTGACACCTCGGTTGCCGTTCGGGACGCTCCGCCCGCCTCCTCCGTCGGCGGCACCGGTCCGGCGCTTCGTCACAAGGGGCGATCCCGGCTCGAGTCCCCTCCCAATGTGCCCGGCCGCGACGCATTCACGACGCCGCTTCTGGCCCAACTTGCCCCAGGTGAAAGTCAGGACCGATTCCGGGCCTCACTCGTCCGAATCGGCCCTGGCCCCGTCCCGGTTGCGCGGCTGTCGAGCGTGAGCTCAGCGCCACGGCCGCCTGGCATCGGCTCCGGCCTCGGTTCGGCGCCCGATATCGCCCGCAACTCCCACTCCAGGCAAGTTCGGCGAGATTCCAGTCTCCCGGAGCCGCTGACGCGCCTGTGACGCGCCATCCGGGCGCGATCCGGAGAGCAGGAACGGCGCCGACCGAGGGGGAGAGGACGGCGCCGTTCCGTCGAGAAAGGCAGGCGAATCAGTTCTGGAAGGCCACCGTCTCGCCGTGCTGGCTGACGTCCAGCCCGACCTCCTCCTCGGCCTCGCCGACTCGGAGCCCGACGGCCAGGTCCACGACCTTCAGTATCACGAAGGTCGCCACGGCGCTGTAGATCCAGACGGCGACGATGGCGACGAGCTGGATTCCGACCTGGCCGAAGTTGCCGTCGATCCAGCCCCGACCGACGGTGTTCACCGCGGTTGTCGCCAGGACGCCGGTGAGCAGAACGCCCAGCGTGCCGCCGACACCGTGGACCGCCCAGACGTCGAGGGCGTCGTCGATCTTGAGCCGCTCGCGCAACAGGATGGCGCTGTAGCACACGACGCCGGCGATGAAGCCGATGACGATGGCCGAGCTGGGGTCGACGAAGCCGGAGGCCGGGGTGATGCCGACCTCGCCGGCGATCGCGCCGGAGACGGCGCCGATGACGCTAGGCGAGCCCTTGTGCAGCCAGCTCATCGTCATCCAGGTGAGCGCGCCCATCCCGGCGGCAGTGTTCGTGACCAGAACCGCGTTGACGGCGAGGCCGTCCGCGGCGAGCGCCGAGCCTCCGTTGAAGCCGAACCAGCCGAACCAGAGGATGCCGGCGCCGATGACCGTCAGTCGGACGTCGTGCGGCTCGAAGCGCTCGGACTCGCGCCGGACGCGCGGACCCAGGACCAGCGCCGCTACCAGGGCCGCGACGCCGGAGCTGATGTGGACGACGGTGCCGCCGGCGAAGTCGAGCACGCCCATGTTGCGCAGCCAGCCGCCGTCGCCCCAGACCCAGTGGCAGATCGGCGAGTAAACGAGCAGGCTCCACAGCAGGGCGAAGAGGACGAAGGCCTTGAAACGCTTGCGCTCGGCGAAGGCGCCGATGATCAGGGCCGGCGTGATGATGGCGAACATCATCTGGAACAGCGCAAACGCGGTGGCCGGGATGGTCGCCGCGTAGGGGCCCGGGGTGACGCCGACACCCTGGAGGCCGAGGTTGTTCAGGCCGCCGATGATCCCCCAGCCGTTGATGTCCGGTCCGAAGGCCAGGGTGTAGCCCACCAGGACCCAGGTCACGCTGACCAGGCCCAGGATGAACATGCACTGCATGAGGATGCTGAGCACGTTCTTGCGGCGGACCAGGCCGCCGTAGAAGAGGGCCAGGCCGGGCGTCATCAACATGACGAGCGCCGTCGCGGTCAGTACCCAGGCAGTGTCGCCACCGTTGATCACGCCGAGACTCCTTCGCTTCCCGATCGCAACGGACGAATGCCGCGACAGCGGCCCGGGGAAGCGTATGGAGCCGGACGCCCGGAATCGGTGACGACCGGGTGACCCTCCGGTGGCGCTCTGGTGGCGCGAGGGTTGTCGTTCGGGACGTGTTGCGACGGCCGGGCCCGCTGGCTCGGCTGGCGGTCCTCGAGGGCCTTCCTGGCCGGACCCTCGACGCACTAGGTTGCCGGTCGGTATCGGGCGGCCGTGCCGCCGTCCCGACCGATGGTCTACAGCTGCCAGGCCACCTCACCGTGCTGCGAGGAGTCCAGGCCGGCTTCCTCCTCGGCCTCGTCGACACGAAGCCCGACGAGGTGGTCGACGACCTTGAGGATGATGAAGGTGGCGATGCCGCTGTAGATCCAGGTCGCCGCCACGGCCACCAGCTGGGTTCCGACCTGACCTGGGTTGCCGTCGATCAAGCCGGATGCGCCGCCCACGGCCGCCACGGCGAAGACACCGGTCAGGATCGCGCCGAGTGTGCCGCCGACGCCGTGGACCGCCCAGACGTCCAGCGCGTCGTCGATCTTCAGCCGCTCGCGCAGCAGAATCGCGCTGTAGCAGACCGCCCCGGCCGCAAAGCCGATGATGATGGCGGCGCTCGCGTCGACGTAGCCCGAGGCGGGCGTGATGGCCACCAGACCGGCGACGCCGCCCGCCACCGCGCCCACCACGCTCGGCGTGCCCTTGTGCAGCCAGCTCATGGTGACCCAGGTGAGCGCCGCCATGCCCGCGGCCGTGTTCGTGACGACCAGGGCGTTCGCGGCAGTGCCGTTGGCCGCCAGGGCGGAGCCCCCGTTGAAGCCGAACCAGCCGAACCAGAGCAGGCCGGCCCCGATGACCGTCAGGCGGACGTCGTGCGGCTCGAAGCGGTCCGACTCGCGCTTGACCCGCGGCCCCAGAACGAGGGCTGCGACCAGCGCCGCGACGCCCGAGCTGATGTGCACGACCGTGCCGCCGGCGAAGTCGAGGGTGCCCAGCCTGTGGAGCCAACCGCCGTCCCCCCAGACCCAGTGGGCAATCGGCGAATACACGATGAGAGTCCACAGCAGCGAGAAGAGGACGAAGGCCTTGAAGCGCTTGCGTTCGGCGAAGGCGCCGGTGATCAGGGCCGGCGTTATCACAGCGAACATCATCTGGAAGGCCATGTAGGCTGAGCCAGGGATGTTGGGCGCGTATTGCGTCAGCGGATCCTTGCCGACGCCGTTCAGGCCGATGTAGTCGAGGCCGCCGATGATGCCCCAGCCGTTGACATCCTTGCCGAAGGCGAGCGTGAAGCCGAGAAGCACCCACGTCACGCTGACCAGGGCGAGAATGAAGATGCTGTGCATGATCGTGCTGAGCACGTTCTTGCGGCGGACCAGACCGCCGTAGAACAGAGCCAGACCCGGCGTCATGAGCATGACGAGCGCTGTCGAGGTCAGGACCCAGGCCGTGTCGCCGGCGTTGATGGCGGTCGAGGCGGGGTTCACGCGGTTGTCTCCTCGTTCCACGCCGCAACAAACGACCCATGTCGGCGCGGCCGGCCGAAGCGTACGTAGCGAGCGCGCCCGAATCAGTACCGGTCGGGTAACCCCGCGGTGGCGCTCAGGTGGCGTGACGGTTGCCGTTCAGGACGGCGCTGCGGCCGTCGAGACAGCGGTGGCGCGAGTGGCGGGCGACCTGCTCCCTGCATAGACGAGAGCTTCCCCTCCGCAACAGCCCCGCGCCGGCGGCACGCAGCAGCCGAGCAGCCGCCCTCGGGGCGCGCCCTACGAGGCGAGCTGCTCCACTCGCGCCATGCGATGGGGGCGATCCACGCATTCGACGCGACAGCCCCGAGCATCGGTGTCGCAGGTGTTGCCGTCGTAGTGGCGCCACGCCGCGTCAGGTCCGTAGCCGCCGCCGTCGGCCAGAGATTCACGAGCGAGAAGGCGGCAGCCGCAGGCGGCGCAGGTCAGCACGGACGATCCCTCACGATGCTCCGCTCGGGGTTTGGACTCTCCCCCAACCGGCTCGTACTCGTGCAGCTTCATCGGTCCACCTGCCTGGCGCGGCGCACCCCTCCGCGCCACACCAGCCTACGCCGCCGTTGACGACGAATGCGACATCAACAGAGCGCAGATTCGGTGACAAATCGGGACGATTGCGCGGGCTGGCCCGGATCGGCGGATGGGCTGGACGGGCGAGCGATCGGGCCGACGCAGCGGGCCGGCCGAGCCGGGCCCGGCTCGGCCGGCGCGGCAGACTGGCGCTGCCGGCCCTACACGCCCAGGCGAGCCCTGGCGACGGCCAGCGCTGCCGCCACGCGACGAGGAGCCGTACCGCCGACGACGTCGCAGCCGGCGAGGGCACCATCCAGCCCTGCCGCGGCGCGCAGCTCGCCGGGGAGCGCGGCATCGCCCATGATCGTGAACGCGATGCCGTCGTCGGAGGCGGCCAGCGCCGCGGCGATCGTGGCGTCGTCCTGCGCCTCGAGTCCGACGCCGCTCCTCTCCGCTTCGGCGACCAGCGTCCCCACGACATGGTGGGCCGCCCGGAAAGCCACTCCCCGCCGGACGAGGGCATCGGCGACGGCCGTGGCGGTGACGTACCCCTCCCCCGCCGCGGCCCGCATCCGCTCGCGATCGACGGTCAGGGTCGAGATCATCCCTGCCATGACGCCCAGCGAAGCCTCGAGCGTGGCTGCTGCCTCGAACAGCGGCGGCTTGTCTTCCTGCAGATCGCGCTGATACGCGAGCGGCAGGCCCTTCAGCAGCGCCAGCATCCCGGTCAGCGAGCCAATCACGCGCGCCGCCCGGCCCCGCACCAGCTCGGCCGGGTCGGGGTTCTTCTTGTTGGGCATCATCGACGAGCCGGTCGAGAACGAGTCGGCCGCCCGGACGAAGCCAAACCGCGGGTTCGACCACCAGGTGATCTCCTCGGCCAGCCGCGACAGATGGACCATGCACAGGGCTATCGCGGCCAGCGCCTCCACGACGAAGTCGCGGTCGCTAACGGCGTCGAGCGAGTTAGCCGTCACTCCGTCGAACCCGAGCTCCTTCGCGGTCGCCTCGCGGTCGAGCGGATAGCCCGCGCCCGCAAGCGCGCCCGAGCCCAGCGGCGAGACGTTCGCCCGCCGCCGGCAGTCGGCCAGCCGGCCTCGGTCGCGCTCGAGCATCTCGACGTACGCCAGCAGGTGGTGAGCCAGCAGCACCGGCTGGGCGGGTTGAATGTGCGTCGTACCCGGCATGACGGCTTCGCCGTCGCGGACCGCCAGCCCGACGAGCGCCCGCTCCATGCCCAGGATCGCCCCGTCCAGGCCGTCGATCGTGCGGCGCAGCCACAGCCGCAGGTCCGTGGCGACCTGGTCGTTGCGCGACCGGCCGGTGTGCAGGCGCCCGGCCAGCGCCCCGATCCGCGCCCGCAGCGCCGCTTCGAGATTCATGTGCACGTCTTCGAGCGCCGGGTCCCACACGATGGTCCCGGCCCTCACCTCGCCGCGCAGCCCTTCCAGGCCGGCGACGATCGCGGCCACTTCGTCGTCGGCGAGGAGACCGGCCCGCCCAAGCCCGTGGACGTGGGCTATCGACCCGGCGATGTCGTCGATCGCCAGCGCGCGGTCGAGCTCGATCGATCGGGTGAAGTCGGCCACCCGTTCGTCCGTCGTACCTTCGAATCGACCGCCCCATAGCCGCATGGATCCTCCTCCCGTCAAGCCGCTGACGGCATGGTACCGGGTCCGGAGGCGGAGGCGCGCGCCGGCGGTCGCGGCGGTCGGCACGACGGCGGCAAACTGCCTGCCGGCCGCACGGCCCGGAGTCAGCTCGCCGGGGCGGAGGCCGGAAGCGCAGACCCGGCGCCCGCATCCGTCGTCACTGCCACTCCGGGCAGAACTACCAGGCCAACCAGGCCGCCGGCCACGGTGCAGACCGCGCCGGCACCGAAGACGCCGAGGGGACCCGCCGCGGCATACAGGACCCCGCCGACCACGTTTGCGACGATCGCCGCCACACCGAAACACGCGGCCTGGAAGAGCGTCTGGCCGGTGGCCTGGAGCCGTGCCGGCAGCATCCGGGCCATCGTCAGCACGAACGAGACGAAGATGCCCGCGAAGAAGATCCCCGACGCGAAGCGGGTGACCATGATCGGTCCCTCGTCCACGAGGACGATCCAGCTGAGCATGCAGGCGGCAAAGCCGATGGCCGCGACCGGGAGGACCAGCCGGGTGCCGATCCGGCCTACCAGCCAGCCGGCCAGGATCATGCCGGGAACCTCGGCCGCCGAGCCGATTCCGTTGGAGAGGCCGACCTCCGCGGCCCCGCCGCCGAGGTCCGAGATCCTGATCGAGATGTACGTGGCGGCGGCCATGACGCCGAGGAAGACGAGCGTGACCGAGACTAGGACGTCGACCAGCCGCGGCTGGACTGTGAGGGCCTCCCCGACCGAACCGAACCGGCCGCGCTCCGGAGCTACCTGGACGCGCCCTTCGGCCGCCCTTCGGGCCATGCGGCGGCGCTCGCTGTCGCGGCCCAGTGGCACGAACATGACGCAGATCACGGTCACCGCCATGGTGATGAAGTACACGAACGGGGCGGCCAGGTAGCCGGTCCGGGCATACAGGAAACCGCAACCGATGGCGGCGCTGGCCGCGCCGATGCTGGTCAGGAGCCGGAGCCGCGCGTACTCGCGCGAGGCATTCGCCAGTGTCGGCACGGCCATGGCGTCGGTCAGGGCAAGAGGCGGCCCTCCGCCGGCGCTGATCACCAGCTGGCAAAAGATGATGGCGACGGCTGGAATCGGCGCGCTCAGCCCGATGGCGAAGATGGCCGCCGGTATGCAGGCCAGCTGAAGCGTGCGGCGCGGACCGCTGACAATGTCGCCCATGTGACCCCAGGCCGGCAGGGCGATGGCGTACGCGAGCGAACCGAGGCCCGTGGTCAGGCCGATCAGGGCCGGCTCGAAGCCCCTCGACTGCAGCAGGACTGGCACGAAGCCGTACAGGGCGCCGATGGCGAGCCCGTTGGAGACATAGAGGGCCCGTAACCAGCGCATTGGATGAGATGTTAGCGGCCGCACACACACGCGACTCTCGCATCCAACGTTTGGGATTCGCCGCCGCGGCGCGCTACCCTACTGAAGCCGGCACAGGTCGCCGACCTCTCCTTTGTCCACCAAGGAGCTGTCGATGGCTAAGCGTCAACACGAACAGCACCGGGCGAGCGTGCGTCCGACGCCCGCCCCGCCCGACCCGGGTGACTTCAACAAGGCTGCCGTGGCCGCCGCGGCCTCCGTCGTGGCGCGCGAGCGCACCCTCGCCAGGGCGGCCGCCAAGGCCCATGCGGCGCTGACGAACTCGGGCCCTGAAGCCGACCAGCGCCAGGATCCCGGCAAGAAGCTCGACCTCAAGTACTACCTGACCGAGCTCGCCCGCCTCAACGTGGAGCTGGTGAAGCTCCAGGAGTGGATCAAGGCCCGCGGACTCAAGGTCGTGATCCTGTTCGAAGGCCGCGACGCCGCCGGCAAGGGCGGCGCGATCAAGACCATCTCGGCGCCCCTCAATCCGCGCGTCTGCCGCGTGGTGGCCCTGGGCACGCCGACCGACCGCGAGAAGACGCAGTGGTATTTCCAGCGCTACGTGGCGCAGCTCCCGGCGGCCGGGGAGATGGTGCTGTTCGACCGCAGCTGGTACAACCGCGCCGGCGTGGAGCACGTCATGGGCTTCTGCACCCAGGAGGAGTACGCCGAGTTCCTGCGCTCCTGTCCCGAGTTCGAGCGAATCCTCCTCCGGTCCGGAATCATCCTGATCAAGTACTGGTTCTCGGTCGGCGACGCGGAGCAGGAGAAGCGCTTCCAGGACCGACTGGCGGACCCGACCAAGCACTGGAAGCTCTCGCCGATGGACGTCATGTCCCGCTCGAAATGGGTCGAGTACTCGCGCGCCAAGGACGCCATGTTCTCGGCGACCGACATCCCCGAAGCCCCCTGGTGGGTGGTCGCGGCGGACGACAAGAAGCGGGCCCGACTGAACACGATCCGCCACCTGCTGAGTGTCATCCCCTACGAGAACCTGGTCGAGCCGAAGATCGAGCTGCCGCCGCGCCAGGCCGAGGACGGCTACGTTCGCCCGCCGATCTTCAGCCAGCACTTCGTCCCCGACGAGTACTGACACACCTCAGACGTCGCCGCCCTGAGCCTGCAGGCTTCGTATCTCGCCGAGGACATGATCCACGGGCGGCCGAACCAGCGGCATCAGGTCGCTCCATTCCTCTGCGGCGTCGCAGAGGTAGATCGCCCGGGCGTGCTCGAGGACCGGCCGGTGCTCGAGTGGCAGGCGTGGGAGCGCCCAGTCGGCCGCTGCGCCTTTCGAGCGGATGACGCCCGTCGCCAGCGTCGTCCATATGCGCCAACGTGAGGACGACGTTGACTTCGTCCCCGTCGAGGTCTTCGAGCAGCGCCGGAATGACGTCGAACAGCGCGCGCCGAAAGTCGGCAGGCGGAATCGGGCCCAGCACCCCGGACGGCGGCGGCCCGAACGGCGTGGTCGAGGGCCGTTGCTGCGTTAAGGTGCAGCCGCTTTCCGAGATGTTGCGCCTCGTGCCGGTATCCGGCGGCAGCGCTGGCGTCGGGGCGTAACATCGCTGCGTGTCCGACCAGCTTAACCTGAGCCTCACCGGAGACGTGGCGCGGCTCCCACGCACCCTGCGGCCGATGATGCCCAGGTCGGCGGAGGCGCCGTTCGACTCGGTCGATCACGTTTTCGAGCCGAGCTGGGGCGGCCGGCGCGCGCTGGCCTTCATCGAGCCGGGGCGCCCGGGCAGGCCGACCCTTCGGCTGCTCGACGACACCGGACGCGACCTGGCGCCGCATTTGCCGGAGCTGGCTTACATCGCGGACCTCGTCGGCGAGCCGCCCGCGATCCTGGACGGCGAGCTGGTCGTGCCGGATCGGTCCGGCCGAATGGATCACGAGGCGCTGGCGGGCCGCCTGGCGGACGGGCAGACCACCGGACTCAGTCCGGTCTATCTCGTCTTCGACCTGCTCTGGGCCGGCGGGCGGCCGCTGGTCGCCCAGCCTCTGGTCAAGCGCCGCGAACGCCTGGCGAAGGTCGTGACACCCAGCCCCGAGCTGGTCGTTGTGCCAGGCGTGGTGAACGACGGCCTCGACCTGCACTTCGCGGTCGCGCAGCAGGGTCTGGCCGGCGTGATGGCCCGCCACCTGCGCAGCCCCTACCTTCCCGGTCGCCGCAGCGACCTGTGGCGCTGGATTCCGACGCAGCCCGGCGAAGTGCCGCTCCACCTGCTGCCCGAACCGATCGCTCCGACGCGGCCCGTCCTGGCTCTGATCCAGCGGCTGCCGTTCGACGACTGACCGCAGCCGCGCGGCCGCCGCAGCCGGTCTCAGCGCGAGACGCGCGCCGCCTTCAGGACCTGGCGAAGGCCGACGCGCTGGCCGTAGAGCAGCACCCCGGCGCTGTAGATGCGCGCCGCCGCGACGAGCGCCACGGCGATGCCGGCCAGCAGGAAGGCGACCGCCAGCGCGAACTCCCAGAGCGCCACGTGGCCGGCCGAAACCCGCGCCAGCATGAGGTACGGGCTGAAGAACGGCACGAAGGAAGCGACCTTGACCCATGTCGCGTCGATCGCCTGAAGGCCGAAGATCGACATGAAGTAGCCGACGAAGATAAGCATCATCAGCGGCGAGGTGGCGCTCTGGACGTCCTCCTGCCGGCTCACGAGCGACCCGAGGGCCGCGTACAGGAGTGAGTAGAAGAGGAATCCGAGCACGAACAGGACGGCGAAGGCAGCCAGAACGACCGGATCGAGCCCGCCGAACGGAGCGCCAGAGCCGGAGCCCAGCACCATCTGGTGAATCGGACCCTGGGCCAGGAGCCCGCCGACCACCGCGGCCAGGACGATCCCGTACTGCGTCAGCCCGGCCGCCCCGTTCCCGATCACCTTGCCAGCGAGCATCTGGAGCGGCGTGGTCGCGTTGAGCATCAGCTCCATGACGCGGCTGCCCTTCTCCTCGGCCACGCTCATCGCCACCCACATGCCGTAGGTCACGATGGCCATGAAGATCAGCACGATCAGGCCGGTCGAGAGCAGACTGGTCGATACCTCCTGGCTGACGTTCTTGGCGGGACCGGCCGACGGGTTGACCGGCACGACCGCGAACGGCGTCGCCTGCACCGCACCGATCGAGGTGCCGGCGCGGGCCAGGCCGTCGTCGAGCGCGAGCCAGTCCGCCGCCTGGTTGATGGTCCCCACGACCTGCCCATCCGAGGTGAGATCGGTTTGGAGAGTGAACGCGAGGTTCTGGCTCGCCGGGTCTCGGTCAACGATCAAAAGGGCGTCGAACTTGCCCTGCTCAAGGGCCTGCTGAGCCGATTTCAGGTCGCCGCTACCGAGCCAGCTGAGGACAAACGCGGGCTGGGAAGCCGAAGAAGCCTGCCCGTTGAGCTTCCCAGCCAACAGCGCCTGGGAATCGGACGGCAGACCGGAGGCGCTAACGAGGACCTCGATACGCGTCTGGCTCGTGCTCATCGCGAAATCGATCAGGACCGGCGCTTGCGTTGCCGCGAAGGCGATCACCGCCAGGATGACGGTGCCGATGATGAAGCTTCGGCTCCTGGCCCGGCTGCGGAACTCGTGGGCGGAGATGTACCAGGCATTGGGAAACAGAGTGCGCCAGCCGTTCATGGGTACGTCCCCCGGGGAGCGAGCGTTCGCTCGCTGGTGTCTATCTGGCCGACGTGCTCGATGAAGATCTGCTCGAGCGACGGGTCCGCTATTTCGAACTGGCGGATCGTGCAACCCCGCGCCAGCGCTGCCTGGAGCACGGTGGCCGGATCCTGACTCCGGGCGACTTCCGCCTCGGTGTAGTCCTGGCCTCGCCTCGTGACGCTTACGCCGTTCAGGGTCCCGAGCCAGTCGATGTCGGAGTCGCCCTCCACCGCCAGCCGCACGACCTGCCGCCCCGTGGAGCGGCGAACGTCGCGGACGGTTCCGCCGACGACGACCCGGCCGCGATCCAGGATGGCGATCGACTCGCACAGCTCCTCGACCGTGTCCATCTGGTGCGTCGAGAAGAGCAAGGTCTTGCCCCGCTCCTTCATCTCCTGGAACGCCTCCTTGAGAAGCGCCGCGTTGACGGGATCGAGGCCGGTGAACGGCTCGTCCATGAGCAGCACCTGCGGATCGTGCAGGATGGCCGCGATGAACTGGATCTTCTGCTGGTTGCCCTTGGAGAGCTCCTCGGCACGCTTGTCCGCGTACTCGGGGATGCGGAAGCGCTCCAGCCAGTCGCGCGTGTCCTGCTCCGCCTTCCGAGGCGCCACGCCGTGGAGCTTGGCGAAGAAGACCAGCTGCTCGAGGACCTTCATTTTGGCGTACAGGCCACGCTCCTCGGGCAGGTAGCCCCAGGTGTCGCGCGGGACTTCCGTGTTGAGCCTGCCGTTCCAGGAGATCGTTCCCGAGTCCGGCCGCAGGATGTCGAGGACTATCCGCATCGCGGTCGTCTTGCCGGCGCCGTTGGCGCCCAGGAAGCCGAACACTTCGCCCGGCTTGATCTCCAGGGATACGTCATCGAGGGCCTGGACGTCGCCGAAGCGCTTGTAGACCGAGTCGATCACCAGAGACATGGCCACTCCCAATCGGGACGCGCCGCCCGGACAAGTCCAGCCGGCCCGGGGACGACCGTCCTGCGGACGTTCGCTACCGGAACTTGTACCAGATGATCCCGCCGAGGTAGACGATCGCGAACGCCGCTCCGACCCAGGCATACGGCATCGCATCGCCTCCCCCGAACTGTGTGACCAGAAACGCGACCAAAAGGATCACCGCGATGGCCTGGCCCGCCAGTGCCAGAGCATGGTTGTTGATGGACTCCCAGCGCTCGTCCACCGGCAGCCCGGAAAGCAGGCTGGCCGTTTCGCTCTTCGACTGCAGCAGACGCAGGCCCAGCGCGTACCCGGCGACGATCGCGAATGTCAGGACCGCCTGCCACGGGGCCGCATGCTTGCCAAGCAAGGCGGCCGACATCAGCAGACCGATCACGAACCCGACCGCCGGGACGAGCCACCTATTCATGCCTGTCGTCATGGAAGACCTCCTCGACCGCCCGTCCGAAGAACCGCCCGATGGCGAACGCGAGCGGCAAAGATGGCAGGTAGCGGCCGGTTTCGATGGCGTTGACCGTCTGGCGTGAGACGCCCAGGTGCCTGGCCAGGTCGCCCTGGCTGAGGGCTCGATCCTCGCGGAGTTTCCGGAGGTCGTTCTGCATGACTGTCAAGTTAGCTTGACAGCCGAGGAGTGTCAAGTCAGCTTTACAGGGCCGCCACGCGGCCGTGGAGCTCACCCGTGACCGAACCCGGCGTGGGGTGACGAAGTCTGTTCTAGTGTGAGCCAGGAGGCGGGACCGCTCCCTGCCACGTGTTCACGCGTCGGGGCGTCCCTCACGACGCCGCACCTAGAATGAGGCATGAGTCTGAGCCCGGCCAGCAAGCCAGTGAAGATCAACGTCGATCGCTCGGCGGGACGCCTGACGATCGAATGGGCCGACGGCCACCGCAGCGAATTCGACGCGGAGACCCTTCGCCTGCTCTGTCCGTGTGCCTTCTGCCAGGGCGAGGCGGGGCGGCCGGGCTGGCTCGACACCAACCCCACGCTCACATCGATCCAGACCCAGCTCGCGGACGTGAGACTGATCGGCGCCTACGCGCTGGCCCCAACCTGGGCCGACGGCCACGACACCGGCTACTACACGTTCGAATCGCTCTGCGAGAACTGCCCCTGCGCCGAATGCACCGCAGTCCGTCGCCGTCCGTCTTAGGCTAGCGGCGATGCAGGACGCGGGCCAAGCCACTCATCGAAGGAGATCACATGATCGTCGCAACGACACCCTACCTGGCAGGCTATCGGGTCACCGAGGTTAAGGGCCAGGTTTTCGGCCTGGTCGTCCGAAGCCGCGGCTTCGCCGGCAACTTCGCGGCCGGCCTTCGCTCGCTCGTGGGTGGCGAGATCCACGAGTACACCGAGCTGCTCGAGGACACGCGACGCCAGGCGCTCGACCGAATGGTCCAGAACGCCACCACGATGGGCGCCAACGCGGTGCTCTCGATGCGCTTCGACTCGTCCGAGATCGGCACGTCGATGTCCGAGATCGTGGCCTACGGGACCGCGGTCGTCGTCGTTCCCGACGCCAACGCCAAACCCGCTGCCGAATAGGCGGCTGCGTCCACAGGCCCGAGCTGCCGGGCGCGCCGCTCCCGCTGCTTAACTGGAGTGGCGCCGCCGGCGCAGAGGCGGGCGGCGATCCCTGGAGTCGGGCCGGGAGGGTTGAATGCTGTCCTCGTGGATACGGTGGCTGGCCTTTGGAATTGGGGCGCTGCTTATCCTCGGCGGGTTCGCCGCCGCCTCAGCTGGCGGCTCGGACGTGGCCGCGGGCGTGGAGGTTATCGTCCTGGGGGCGGCCTTCATGATCGCGGCAGTCCTGCAGCACTCCCGCTACCGCTCCGACTCGGCCGAACTCAAGCATGAAGAGCCGGGCCCGGGCGGTGGCGAAGAAGGCTTGCTCGAGCCGCGCTTCCTGCCGACCAACGAGGTCTTCGTCGATCCGTCGAGCCGCCGTCGCATGCGGGTCTTCGTGGATCCTCGGACCGGTGAGCGGAGGTACCGCGCCGAAGGCTGACCAGGGCGAGCCGGACGCCGCGGTGGGGGCGGCCCGAGGCGTGCAATGTGCGCGCCGGGGAGCCCCCCTATTGCACCCGGCGCCCGCCTGACGAGAATGGGCCGATACGCACCGCGGCCAAACGAGTGGCAGCGGTGCGAAGTGACAGCGGCGCCACGAGCGCCCGGGGTGAAGTGACGGCAATCGTTCGCAGGGACTCGATACCAAAGGGCTTGCCCTCCCACGAGGCGAGCTCCGAGTTCCCATACATCAATCGCGAGCTCAGCTCGCTCGAATTCAACCGGCGCGTCCTGTTCGAGGCCGGCGACGACCGAAACCCGCTCCTGGAGCGGGTCAAGTTCCTGGCGATCTTCGCCAGCAACATGGACGAGTTCTTCCAGATCAGGGTTTCGGGGCTGGTGG
>Ga0182027_10007027_pt1 | contig 16698 bp, 15 predicted proteins | sample 712E1DmetaG_FD_121300 | JGI IMG/M metagenome (GOLD analysis project Ga0182027, IMG submission 121300) | Permafrost microbial communities from Stordalen Mire, Sweden - 712E1D metaG (Illumina Assembly) | ecosystem: Environmental > Terrestrial > Soil > Wetlands > Permafrost | place: Sweden... | reverse complement strand
TCATAACACTCGCTGGAGCAATTTTTTGCATCTGATATAATCGGATGGTCATGGGCACGACTCTCGAACGTGGTGCACTGTTACACAAACGCTACCGGATTGTAGAAATCCTTGGACAGGGGGGCATGGGATCCGTTTACCGCGCCGTGGATGAGAACCTCGGCATGGATGTGGCGGTCAAAGAAAACCTTTTCACAAGCGATGAATATGCCCGCCAGTTCCGCCTCGAAGCGGTTATCCTGGCCAATTTACGCCACCCCAACCTGCCACGTGTTACCGATCATTTCGTAATCGGCGACCAGGGACAGTACCTGATCATGGATTACATCGAGGGGGAAGATTTGCGCCAGCGGATGGAGCGCGCCGGCTCCATCTCTGAGGAAGAGGCCATCCTGGTTGGCGCAGCCATGTGCGATGCCCTGGAATACCTGCACACCCGCAAACCGGCTGTGATCCACCGCGATGTAAAACCCGGCAACGTTCGCATCACCTCGGATGGCCATATTTACCTGGTGGATTTTGGTCTGGCAAAACTGGTTAAAGGCAGCCAGGCCACCACCACCGGGGCACGCGCCATGACGCCGGGTTATTCCCCGCCCGAGCAATATGGCACGGCCCGCACAGACCCACGCACGGACGTTTATTCCCTCGGTGCCACCCTTTACGCCGCATTGACCGGCATTATTCCCGAAGATGGGCTGTCGCGCGCCATGGACAACGTTGAATTAACACCGCTGCGCAAACGCAACCCGAAGATCTCGCGCAAGCTCGCCAATGCGATTGAAAAAGCCATGTCCATCCGCCCGGACGACCGTTTCCAGACGGCGGAGGAATTCAAACAGGCCCTGGCGACTTCCAATGTTAAAACACAACGTCTGGAGGGGGAGATCATGCTCGAACCCTCTCCGCAGGCAATTGAAAATAATGAAACCGGGAACCTTGCCCAGGAAGTCCCGCCGGCCGAAAATGACCCGCTCCTGCCATCGCCACCGCCTTCCAGACCCCTTAAAAAGCCAGGAAGGAGCAGCAGTTTTTGGATATTCCTCTCCTTTTTCCTGCTGGCAATTCTGGCGGGGCTGGTCTCGATCATCCTCTTCCGGACACCGGTTTCGAAAAGCTTCCTGGCTTTACTGGTTCCTCCCACCCCTCGTTCAGCACCGGCGACTGCCACAACCGAGAATAAAATCACGCTTTTGCCGGATGTTCCCACGGCGGCGGCTACTCCAACCATTATGGATGCTCCGTCGCCCGCCAAAACTGGGGTGCCAACTATTTTCATGCCATCCATAACACCTACCATGACCCAAACTTTGGGTCCGGTCGCCACCCTGCAAGGCGGCGGATATAGTCAGATAGCCTTCGCATCCACCCGGAACGGCGATGCCCAAATTTTTATGGTTAACTCGGATGGCACCAACTTGAAACAGATAACAACTATAACCGGTGGCGCCTGCCAGCCGGATTGGTCTCCAGACGGGCTACATCTTGTATTTATCTCTCCCTGTCAGGTGCAGCAACCGGATTCCCCCAATAATTATAAAACTGCCAAGTTGTATATCATCAATTTCGACGGCAGCGGGTTGACAGAAATTTCATCCCTTCAAACCGGGAATTTCGACCCGGCCTGGTCGCCGGACGGGCATCGCATCGCTTTTGCATCCTTAACCAATGGACTGGCGCAAATCAATATCATCAATCTGGTTGATTTCGTGGTTACCCCCCTTACACAAGCCTCCACAGACGTGCGCTTCCCAGATTGGTCACGACAACCAGCCTGGTCTCCGGATGGTAAAAAAATTCTTTATACCGGTCACAGCCGTCTGACCAATGCTCTCCAAATCTGGGTCATGAGCGACCTGGGTCAAAACCAAACCGCCTTAATAAACCGGGGTTCCGTGAATTGGGACTTTCTGCCCAATTGGTCGCCAGATGGCAAAACGATTCTGTTCAACGAGACCAACGGCCCGCAGGCGTTGGGCTGGTTGATGCTTTTTGATGATACCAATCCACTGACCGCCGCAGTTCATTGGCGCAGTGGCACCCAGGCAGGCCACGGCAGTTTCTCGCCGGATGGTCTCTGGTTGGCCTATCAAAGCCTTGACGCAACTTGCTCCAACTGTTTGAACTATAAGATTTACATCGTCAGGAACGCCAGTGGCAACTCGCCCATCGTTGTGTATGGCGGCGAGGACCAAAATTTTGATCCTGCCTGGCGCCCGATTGCATCTCCGTAATTCCAGAGTTTTACGGAATCGATAGGTTCTGATCCAATTTGAAAGCAGGTGTTGCCGGGCAATCCCCAACCAACACCTGCTTTTTTCTTCCTCTCCCTGCCAATTTATGGCGAGCCGGATCCATTTTTAGAATCCACCTGTTGAACCCTGGAATCTATCTGAAAATTATAGGAGCTTGCATTTTGAGTGCCTGCACTCAAAATACAAGCCCTTCCTGAGTTTTCGGATTGAACCTTATTGAGTTGGCACGCTTGTGGGAGTTGGCATATCCGTCGGAACAGCAGTATCCGTTGGAACGGCAGTATCTGTAGGGGTATCGGTCGGCAGCGGCGATGGAGTGACGGTGGGGGTCGGCGTGGAAGTGTCAGTCGGCAGGGGGGTTGGCGTCGGCACGATTAAATTCGGGTGGATATTCTGGTCGGCGTAGTTGGTCCCGTCCCCCTTCATGTACAGCCGCAGGAGGATTTGACCGTCGGGCATGCCGGTCAGGTCCCAGGTATACACATCAGAAGGCGTTGTGACCGGGGTTGTCATATCAGGCGTCAGACTCGTAAAATTCCCGGGGTTCTGACTCGAACTCCAATCCAGCCGCCACGAATGGAATCCTGCTGTGGCGTTGGCGACAATGCTGATTTCCAGCGAAGATGCCGTGATGGTCTGCCCATCCTGCAGGCCGACAAACTGTAATTGCGGGCGCGGGTCGCTGGCGGTGCAGGCCCGGTCAGGTACAAAGAAATTATCCTTAAAGCCCATATCACGCGCCCATTGTTGGCCGTTCTTATTCTGACTGATCCAAGCGCGGGCCCATTGCTCCGTCACGTTGATCGCCAGGCGGTCGTCGATGTAATCATTGGTACAGTCCGGGGAGGCCAGCAGACCGGTCCAGGTGTCATACTGCACATCCTTCCACAGATCATCATCGGGCGGCAGAGGCAGCTGGTCGGCCGCAAAATACTCTTGACGCTGGCTGGGGCAATACTTGGAGGGCTGGGTGCCCGAGACGGTACAGATGGTGCGCTGCACGATCCCGGCCGGCATGCTGAAAGGCGTCGGGTTGCCGCCAGTCAGATGGTTGATCGCATAGGTCATGAACTGTGCCCAGATGGGTCCGGCGCCGGTCACGCCAGTGGTATTAAGCATGGGGGTATAGTCAGCGTTTCCCACCCATACTCCTACCGCCAGATCTGGAGTGAAGCCGATCGTCCAGTTATCGCGCGAGTCGTTCGAAGTGCCGGTCTTGACCGCCACCTGGAATGGCAGGTTCAGGACCGAGTTCGTTCCGTAGGTTGGGATGCGCGCCTGGGTATCCGACATAATGGAAGACATCAGGAAAGTATGCTCGGGGCGCAACACCTGTTCCCCGGCCGGCGGCTTGTACTGGTAGACCACGTCCCCTTTGAAATCCACGATTTTCAAGATGGCCACAGGCGGAATTTTGATCCCGCTATTGGCAATGACAGCATATCCACCCGTCATCTCCAGCAGGCTCACTTCGCCGCCCCCAAGGGTAAGGGAAAGTCCATAATCATTGCGGGTCAGGCTGGTGATACCCAGGCGTTTGGCCATGGCAATCAAACCGGTATCACCGTAGACGCCAACGAAATTCAGCGTCTTGACCGCCGGTATATTAAGCGAATTTGCGATCGCCGTTCGAACAGTGACCGGGCCACGGTACTTGAGGTCAAAATCGGTCGGTACGTATTTCGGGTTCGGGTCGTTGGGCAGCCCTGAAGGCGGGAATTCGGAGGGCACATCCCAGATCAGCGTGGCAGGGGTCCAGCCTTTTTCGAAAGCTGCCAGGTAGGTAAATGGTTTTATGGAACTGCCCGGTTGCCGGGTCGGACTAACCGCCATGTTGATTTGCCCGGCATTGGCATCATTATAGAAATCCGGTGAGCCCACCATTGCAAGGATTTCCCCGGTGGAAGGCTTGATGGCCACCAGCGCTCCATCGGTGACGTGTTTATTGGCCAGCGCGTTGACCTGATTCGTGACGATTTGCTGGGCGGAATCCTGCATGGCCGGATCGAGCGTGGTATATACGTTAAAGCCGGAGCGATAGATCGTCTGTGGATCGTAGCGGGATTCCAGCAGGCCGCGGATGTACTCCACCCAATGAGGGTAACGCATGTTCTCGGTTGGCGGGCTGAAGGTCTGGTTCTGGATCTCCTGGATGGCGTTGGCCGCCACACTGCCATCCACACACACCTTTTGGGAGGCGTTGCTCACGTAAATGCATTGATACTGCGTGCTAACCGTCAGCATCGCCAATACCACGGTCTGGAAACGGGCCATTGTGGCATCCCGGTTGGAATAGATATCATAGACTGAGGGCGCCTGCGGCAAGCCCGCCAGGAAAGCCGCCTGGCCTACGGTTAGTTGGCTGGCGCTCGTATTGAAATAGGTCTCGGCAGCGGCCTCCACCCCATAGGCCAGATTGCCGTAATAGATTTCGTTCAGGTACAGTTCGAGAATCTCATCCTTGCTGTAACGGCGTTCGATTTCGGTCGCCAGGATGGCCTCGCGCACCTTGCGCAGGTAGGTCTGTTGGCTGCGCTGCTCGGGCGTCAATAGCAGGGCGCGCGCCAGTTGTTGGGTAATGGTCGATGCCCCCGAGACTGTTTCTCCGCTTTTTAAATTTTGCCAGAAGGCCCGCACAATGGCGAGTGGATCGAACCCGCCGTGTGTGTAGAAATCCTTGTCTTCGGTGGCAATCGTCGCAGCCACCAGGGCCGGGGAGATCTGAGTTAAAGGAATGTACGTGCGCCGCCCGGCTTGCGGATCAAGGATTTCATACAAGACATCCCCATTGCGGTCGAGGATGCGGGTGGTTTCGAACTGTGATGCGCGTTGTTGCAAATCGGTGACACTGGGCAGGCCGGCGGCGATCGAATAATACTCATAAATACCAGCCGCCACCAGAACCAGGCCCACCGCGACCACAATGAAAACCATCACGATCAATCCCCGCAGCAAACAGCCACCCGTTTTGGGCCAGTCGAACGATCCCCGGCCAGGTTTTTTAGTCTTCTGGGGCGCGGCTGACCGGCGGATTGGCCTGGTGGGGGTGGGGCTAAACGCAGACGGTGAAACGCGTGTCGCGCCCATGTCGATCTCTTCCACCCGGCGCGGCAGCGGCATACCGTTTTCATCGATGGCCGGATGGCGGACCACCGGTGTGTTCTTCCCCGCGTCCAATGGCTGTGCGGGTAGATCGGCCTGTGTATCGGCTTCAGAGTCCACCAGCCGGCGAAACTTTTCACGCGGGTCTTCAGGATTCGGCATAATAAAGCATTCTAGCACAAAACCTTTGACCTTCAACACAAACCCCCGTATACTGTAACTATGCGCGATTGGAATCTTGCCCCCGGTGACCCACTGGCACTGACCCTGGCAGCCGATTTCCGCCTGTGCAGCCCGGATTACCTCAATGATCAGATTTGGGAGCTGGAAACCGGCGGCGGAACCCCGCCCGCCCTGGCCCTGCATACAACCTACGGCTTGCGCGCCCGCCTGATGCGCATCTATCCACGCTTTAGCCTGGGCACCCAGGCAGTCACCGACCCGGCCCTTTTTTCCCGGCCGGTGTGCTTGCGGCGTTTCTATCCCAACTTTCTCCTGCTTGAATTCTCTCCCTTTCCCGGCTTGGATGTCCTGGCCGAATATTGGTGTCCCGATTCTCATTCCACAGCTGGGCGCTTCACGGTCACGAACCACACTGCCGGGCCGGTAAAGCTACTGCTCGAACTGTGTGGGCAGCTTGCCCCGCTGGATATGGGGCAGAACCTGTCCCCCTTACCAATGCAATCGGTCAACGTTCTGGCTGGGCGTACATCCGATCTTGCTCCGGTCATTTTCCTGACCGGCGGTCCCCAGCTTGGACCCGGCCCCTACCCTTCCCTGGCGCTCGACCTGGCGCTTGATCCGGCTGGCTCGCGCTGTCTCAGCTGGGCCCAGGCTGCGCTGGCCAGCCCATCTGAATCGCTTGACCTGGCCCGCCGCACGGCCGCCCGTTCCTGGGAGGCCGAACTCGACCACATCGAACGGGTCAATTTGGCCCAGACCGTCGATATTCGTACCGGCGATCCGGATTGGGATGCCGCCCTGGCCTCAGCCAGAAAGCTGCTTTCAGCCTGTTCTTTGGCCCCAACCAAAATCTGCCTCACCCCAGCTTTGTGCTGACTCGCCAGCCAGACCAGGGCTATTCACCACGCGGGGATGGCACGGATTATTCCCCACTCTGGAACGGCCAGCCGCCCATGGAAGCCGCCTACCTGGCCTCTCTGCTGCCCGGCGCACCACAACTGGCTGCCGGTCTGGTGCGTAACTTCCTGGCCGTACAAGCACCAGATGGCTTCGTAGATTGGAAACCCGGCCTGGCCGGTCAGCGGGGACGCTGGCTTGCCGCGCCGTTGCTTGCCAGCCTGGCCTGGCAGACCTACCAGCGCACGCTCGACATGGATTTCCTGCGCACAGCCCAGCCCGGGTTGCAGGCTTTCATCCAGTGCTGGTTCGATGCCGCCCGCGACCGCGACCAGGACGGCTTCCCCGAATGGGATCACCCGCTCCAAACCGGCCTGGAGGATAACCCGGCCTTCACCCTCTGGCAGGCTGGCGGGCAAGGCGCGGCCATTTCCGCCACAGAAAACCCGGCGCTCTCGGCCATGCTTTACCGGGAAATCCTTTCCCAGGCGTCCATCGCCGGGGCGCTCGGCCAACCCCAGGAACGGGAGCGCCTGGAATCAAATGCCGCGCAACTGCGCCTCCTGACGGAAGCCTGCTGGGATGATTCGGCCGTTCTCTACCACAACCGCGACCGCGCCACTCATCGCAGCCCCGCTGGGAAAAACCTGGGCAGGCAACCCGACGCCGGGGAACTTGCCCTGGCCCAATCTTTCCAGGGGCCCGTGCGCCTGCTGGTTCGGATCAAATTAATCGGCGAGGCCACCCGCCGCCCGGAGATTACCTTGCACGGCCTGGAAGATGCCGCACGCCGCTCGGAATGCCTGGAGCGGATGGATTTCCAATGGGGGACCGGCCTGGCAGTAGCCACCAGCCGCCAGGTCTATACCCGCCTGGAGCGAGTTGAAATCTTCGGCCTGGAGCCACGCGACCAGGTTTCCATCCGGGTCATGGATTTCGCCAGCGAAGATATCAGCCTGTTCCTGCCACTCTGGGCCGGCATCCCTGCCCCGCCGCGTCAGCAGGCCCTCACCAGCCGGTCGCTGTTTGCCGCGCAGCGCTTCTGGAAACCTTTTGGCATATCCACCTGCCCATCTGACCTACCCAAAACCCGTACCACGGCGGCAGAGCGGACAATCGTTTCCACATGCCAGGCCGTACATCTGCCCTGGAATGCGCTCGTCGGACAGGGATTGTTAGCCTACGGGCTGAAAACCGATGCCGCCCGCCTGACTGCCCGGCTGATGTCTGCCGTCATCCAGAATCTAAAAAAACAGCACGCTTTCTTCCAGGCTTATCACGCCGAGAGCGGGGAAGGGCTCGGGGAGCGCAACCCACTCCAGGGGCTCGCACCGCTCGGCCTGTTTCTCGAGACGCTTGGAATTGTCATCCAATCATCCACACGCCTGACATTGACCGGAAAGAACCCATTTCCGTGGCCAGTTACGGTAAAATATAGAGGCCTGACAGTTACGCGCCAGGCCGAACAGACCGTGGTCGCCTTCCCGGATGGACAGACCCTCACCCTGGATGACCCGACCGATGCGGTCGTCTCGATAGATTAAACAGGGGCGAACCCGTGTGTCCGCCCATTTCCGCCCAAACGGAGGCATTATGGAACATCTCCCGATCCGTTATTTGATGACCGCCATCGTCCAGGAACAGGACGTGGATGTAGCCGAGCGCGCCCTGGCCTTGCTGGAGGTGCCGGTCATTCATCTGGCCAGCACCGGCGGCTTCCTGGGCCGGCGTAACGCCACCCTCTTCATCGGCCTGCCGGAGGGCATGGAGGAAGAAGCCCTGGCAGCCCTACGGAAATCCTGTCGCCAGCGGATTGAATATCTGGCCGTCCCAATGGAAGGCACACCCCTGCCGTTACCCACCCCAGTGCCGGTTACGGTTGGCGGAGCCACCGTTTTTGCCATACCCGTGGAACGCTACGAGGAGATCTAGCCATGAAACTTATCCTTGCCATCGTGCGCGATTCCGATGCCGACCCCGTCACCCAGGGCCTCACCTCGGCCGATTTCCGCGTTACACGCGTCGCCTCCACCGGGGGTCTGTTGCGGCGCGGCATGACCACTTTGCTGATTGGCCTGGAAGCTGAACAAGTGGATGCCGCCATCAAAGTCCTGCGCCAGAACTGCACCCCAGCCTCTGAGGACGGCAAGCGCGCCACGCTCTTCGTAGTACCGGTCGACCGCTTCGAGCAGATCTAGATAATTATCGAAAATCCATTCCTGTATCATAAAAAAACTATCAAAACAGCGATGGGATTCTTTAATGGCAGCTGCCAGATTGGTTTCCGTTGATTTTCCGCCGGGGAACATGCCCTTTTTAGAGCAACAACCTCTCCCTTCTGCATATGAAACTTTATACGATCGGCTTTACGCAGAAAAGCGCCCAACAGTTTTTCAGCCTGCTGCGTGAGCATGGCGTCCAGCAATTAATCGATATTCGCATCCATCCGCAAGGCCAGCTCTCCGGTTTTGCCCGCCAGGAGGACCTGCCTTATTTTCTGCAGGAATTGGCCGGGCATTGCAAATATTTATACCTGCCAGTTCTGGCACCCACCGAGGAAATGATGAAAGAATATCGCAAGGATGGGGATTGGATGCGCTATTCGACTCGCTACGAAGTACTTCTGGTTGAAAGAAATATCCCGGCAGAAATGGATCGTTCCATTTTTGAATCCGCTGCAAGCTGCCTGCTTTGCAGCGAATCCACACCTGAACATTGCCACCGCCGCCTCGCAGCCGAGCGTTTGGCCCGGTATTGGCCTGACCTGGAAATTATCCACCTTTGATGAAGATATTAGCATTTTTTCATTCGATTATGCTTTCGTAACGTCTTTGATTTAGGCCCCGCAGCCACCAGTTGTGTCCAGATAAAATGATTGAAGAGTTTACCCATGACCCATCCTATTCTTGAATATGATCCAGCCCCTGATGCGTTGATTGAACCTTCTCAAGTGCTTAAACATCGGGATGTGCCTGAATATTGCGTAATTTGTTTTTTCAAAGAAGTGATTGATAAGGTAATTAGGGAATACAATGCCAGGATTATTGTTGAAAACCCATGGGAAGATGGACACCACCCCATCTATGAGATTTCATACCAAAACCAGCGCTTGGCCTTCTTTCATCCGGGTGTAGGCGCACCCATGGCGGCTGGTTTGCTTGAAGAAGTAATTGCACTGGGTTGCCGGAAATTCATTGCCTGTGGAGGCTGCGGGGTTCTCGAAAAAGATATTCCAGTTGGCAGCCTCATAGTGGTTTCCTGTGCAATCCGTGATGAAGGAGTCTCATACCATTACCTTCCACCAAGTAGGGAGGTTATTGCAAATGAAGGGGCGGTGAATTCTTTGGCTGGAGTGCTTAACACGCGAGGGGTCCCTTACCGGACTGGTAAAACATGGACAACCGATGCACCCTATCGCGAAACACCAAAAAAATGGCCAAAAGAAAAGCAGATGGTTGCCTTACAGTAGAAATGGAAAGCGCGGCATTGATCGCGGTAGCTCAATTTCGTGGCGTAATTTTTGGACAAGTCTTATATGGTGGCGATGATTTGAGCGGTTCCGTGTGGGATAATCGTGCCTGGCAATCAAGAAGTGAAATTCGGGAAAGCCTTTTCTGGCTTTCCGCAAATGCGTGTCTTACGCTTTAAATCCATCAGTCTCCTTGGGAAAGGTGAATTATGCAGATCGCATTCATCGGCTATGGTAAGGTTGGAGCCCCGCTGGCAGATCAGTTGCAGCGACTAGGCCATGCGGTGACCCTCGCCGCGGCCGACGCAAAATCGAAGAGTGTCCAGAAGGCGCTGGCCAGGAACCCCAATCTCAAAATAGCTGCTCCACAGGAAGCCATCCGGATGGCCGAGGTGGTTTTTCTTGCCATTCCGTTCCAGTCCATCCAGGCAGCCCTCTCGCCGGTGGAGGAGCTGCTGCGTGGCAAGATTCTGATCGATTGCACCAATCCGGTCGGCCCCAACCTTACGCATGGCCTGAACGGTAGCCAATCCGGGGCGCAGGCGATCCAGGCGCTGGTTCCAGAAACCCGGGTGATCAAAGCCTTTAATATTTATGGGTTCGAGGATCTCGAGAACAATGTCTTTCCAAAGTACAACGTCAGGCCAGTCATGATGTATTGCGGCCAGGATACTGCCGCAAAGGAAAGCGTGGGAGGATTGATCACGCAATTGGGATGGCAGGCTCTGGATGTGGGCGGCCTGGAGCAGGCGCTGCCCCTGGAATATATGGTACTCCTCTGGGTGCGAATGGTGCGCACAAACGGCCATTCGCCAGCCATGGTCTGGGCCATGTTGACCAGGTGATCATGGAATCTTCTGCACGAGGGCATGAGTTGGGCAAATACATGGTTGCCACTTGCCATTCCGACAGGCAAATTATATGAAACCGCAAATAAAATTAGCAACTGCCCGGACTCCGGATGGCGGCGAAATGGAGCTTTTTCAGCATGACCGTGATTTTTTAATCAAGATCAACGGTCAGGAATTAATGAATAGCCGCCAGCATGAGTCGGAACAGGAATTGGCGCGCCTGGGTTGCGCACACCTAACCGGCCGCCAGGCGGCCTGCGTTCTGATCGGTGGCATGGGCATGGGCTATACCTTACGCCAGTCTCTGGATATGCTGGGTCCGGATGCCACTGTAGTGGTGAGTGAACTGTTGCCCTCTGTCATCGACTGGAATCGAGAGTACCTCAGCCAGCTCAACGGCCAGCCGCTCGGCGACAAACGCACGAGTGTCATTACCGGCGATATCTACCATCTTATCTCGCAATCCATCCGCAAGTTCGATGCAATCCTGCTGGATGTCGATAATGGCCCGCGTGCGATGACCGATGCGGGGAATCAACGTTTATACGGTCCGGATGGAATCCTGGCCTGTCAGCGCGCGCTCCGCAAACACGGGAGTCTGGCCGTCTGGTCGTCTGAGACAAGCAAAGATTTTGAGCAACTCTTGATCAGTTGCGGATTCCACGTGCGGCGTTACCGGGCGAAAGCCTATCAGGAGAGTAATTCAAAGTCATTCTTTATCTGGGTAGCAGCGGAAGATGTGGCGATTCTGCCTGCCGGTGGCGGCGAGCCCTTGCCTCATCGTAGAAAGAAGCTCAGGGAAAGTCGCAAATAAAGGAGCCTCATGGAAACATTCGAAGCAATTCAAAAACGCCGCAGCGTCCGGCAGTTCACCGGCGAGATCATCCCGCGCGAACACCTGGAGAAAATTGTGGATGCCGGCCGGATGGCTGCATCCGGAAGCAATCGCCAGCCCTGGGACTTCATCGTGGTCACGGACCAGGCGATGATCGAACAGCTTACCGTGGTTGGAAAATGGATGAGAAAGGCCGGCGCGATTATCGTCGTGGTGATCGATCCATACTCGCGCTGGAGCCTGGAAGATGGCTCCGCCGCCATCCAGAACATGCTGGTTGCCAGCACTGCCCTGGGCTACGGCTCCTGTTGGGTGGAAGGGGATTCCCTGCCGTACGAAGAGCAGTTTAAAACGCTCCTGTACATTCCCAAAGGGAAACGCCTGCTGGCGTTGGTGCCAATTGGAGTGCCCGTCGAATGGCCTACCATCGAGAAGCGCCCCCTGGAGAGCGTCCTGCACTGGCAAGTCTATTAAATCAGTTTACCCAACCATCCCGAAGATTTTCTACAGGCTGCCGTGCTGAAGAGCTTATCCAAAAATTCAGGTGAAGGTCGCAATTTGAGAGTGCTTGCACTATCAAATTGAGACCTTCTATAATTTTTGAATAAAGAGTTAAATAAACCTGCGGGAGGCCGTCTGTAAGGAGGCCTTGTCAATAACATATCAGCGTATACGCAACAATTCCAACCTGATAGTGTTGTAGAAGGGGAAAGGATTTAATGGATACCGTCAAACTGGATCAATCCATACAAGAACTACAAGACCACAAGGATGAATGGGCTGGCCTGTCCATCCCGAAAAAACTGGGCCTGTTGGAAGAAACCCTCCGGCGGCTGGCAGAGAAGAGCCAGGCCTGGGTGGAAGCCTCCGTAAAAGGAAAACAGATGCAGTTGCTGGCCCCGGAAGCCGGCGAGGAATGGACCGGCGGGCCCTGGACACTGGCCGAGGGGATCAACGGCTACATCGACAGCTTGCGCGCGCTGGAACAAGGCCAGATACTCCTGCCCGGGAAAATCCACACGCTCCGCAATGGCCAGGTGGCCGCCCGGGTTTTTCCCAACAGCCTCCTTGATAAATTAATGTTCAATGGCATTACGGCCGAAGTCTGGATGCAACCCGGAGTCACCCATGCCAATCTGACCGAAAAAATGGCAGCTTTCTATAAGCAGGAAAACCCACCCGGCAAAGTGGCCCTGATCCTAGGTGCCGGCAATGTGGCCGGCATCCCGCCGCGCGATATGCTTCATCGACTGTATGGAATGGGGCACGTGGTTATCTTAAAAATGAGCCCGATCAACGATTATCTCGGACCAGTCTTCGAAGCCATTTTCGCGCCCTTCATCCAGGCCGGCTACCTGCGCTTCGCCTATGGCGGCGGGGATGTAGGAAGTTACCTGGTAAATCACCCCGGCGTGGAAGAGATCCACATGACCGGCGGTGTACACACCTACCAGGCCATCCTGTTCGGCAGCGGCCCGGAAGGCGAAGAGCGTAAGCGCCTGAACCAGCCGTTGCTTAAAAAGCCTTTTACAGGCGAATTGGGCGGTGTGACCCCCACGATCATCGTACCGGGCAAATGGAGCAAAGCCGATATCCGCTACCAGGCTGAGAACCTGGCCACGATGAAGCTGCAAAACGCTGGCTGCAATTGTGTGGCCTCCCAGGTTCTGGTGCTCTCTAAAACCTGGGAGCAGCATGATGAGTTTCTGGATGCGCTGCGCAAGTTGATGCAGGACCTCCCTGATCGTACCTGCTATTATCCTGGCACGGCTGACCGCCAGCAGGAAGCCGTTAGGGCCCATCCCGAGGCTGAATTATTCAATGGAGACGTGCCGCGCACCTTGATCGTTGACCTGAACCCTGGCGCCGAGGCGGAACTCTGCTTCCAGAAGGAATTATTCAGCCCGGTACTCGCCCAGGTCGACCTGCCCGGCAGGGATACCGCCGAATTTTTGCATAACGCGGTACGGTTTTGCAACAAGAAGCTGTATGGCACCCTGGGCCTGACCATCCTCATTCACCCGAAGACCGTGAAACAACTCGGCCCGGATTTTGAGTCTGCCCTGACCGATTTGCACTATGGTGCGATCGGCGTTAACATCTGGAACGCATCCGCTTTTATGCTTGTCCAGGCCACCTGGGGCGCTTTTCCAGGTTCCACGACTGATAACATTCAGAGCGGGTTTGGCATCGTCGGTAATTCCTTCATGTTCGAGAGACCCGAACGGACGGTCATGTGCGGATCATTCTACCCCTTCCCGCGTTCCTGGCTGCACGGCGACCCGGCCTTCCTGCCCAAACCGCCCTGGTTCGTCACCAACAAGACCGCGCATATTACCGCGCGCAAGGTTGCGGAGATCACCATCGAGCCCAGGTGGCGTTATTTGCCAGGTATCATCTGGTCTGGATTGAGAGGCTAATCGCCCCTAAAACGAATTGAACCCGGTTCTTTTGAAGAACCGGGTTCTTGTTTATCCGATCACAAAATTATCGATCAGCCGGGTTTTTCCAAAATATACTGCCATGGATAGGAGTGCCTTTCTGCTGACCGTTTCCAACTCTTCCAGGGTATCGTAATCTGCACAGGAGATATATTGCAGGCGCGCCAGTGGCTCGCTGGCGATGGTTGCACGCACGCGGGCGCGCAGGCTTTCGGCCTGGCGTTCGCCGGAATCATAGGCCAGTTTGGCCGCGCTGAGCGAGCGGAAGAGCACTGTGGCAGCCTGGCGTTCCTGGGAAGTCAAATAAACATTCCGGCTCGACATGGCCAGGCCATCCACTTCGCGCACGATCGGGCAGACCTCGATCTTTACCGGGAAGTTCAGATCCTTTACCAATTGCCGGATGACGGCGGCCTGCTGGGCATCCTTCTGGCCAAAATAGGCTTTATCAGGCCAAACCGCGTTGAACAGCTTGGCGACGACGGTCGTCACGCCCCGGAAATGCGTTGGCCGGGCTTCCCCCTCCAGCCGGCGCGTCAGGGCCTCCACACTGACCCAGGTCTGGAACCCGGGCTGGTACATTTCCTCCTGCGTGGGCGTCCAGACCAGCTCCACACCGGCGGCTTCCAGCAATGCCAGGTCGCGCGGCAGGTCACGCGGATATTTTGCCAGGTCTTCGTTCGGCCCGAACTGGGTCGGATTGACGAAGATGCTTGCAACCACGCTGGCGCAATCGGTGTGGGCACGCTGCGCCAGGGAAATGTGACCGGCATGCAAATAGCCCATGGTCGGCACAAAGCCAACCGGTCCCGCCAGGCGGCTGCGCGCCGCCCGTAATTCAGCCAGGGTTGTTACAGTTCGCATAAGATTAGCCTTTTAGTAATGCTTGACATTTTTCTTTTTTCCGCTACACTAAAATTAATAATTCCTCAGTAACAACGATCCAAACGCTAAGGTCGTTCAGACAGTTTAAAGGAAAATATTCATCCTATAAACCGTTGTTTACTTTGTGCCCTTTGTGTTAAATTCTTTTGCAGTTTTTCACCAATCCTTCAGGGAAAGGAGAATATCGAATGCCTGCTCTAAACCGTGTCCAATTGATCGGCCGCCTCGGCCAGGATCCCGAGAACCGCTTTACGCCCACCGGAAAATATGTTGCCCGTTTCAGCCTGGCAGTCAGTAACCGCTGGATATCTGGCGAAGGAGAAGCCAGGGAAAGCACCGAATGGTTCAACATCGAAGCCTGGGAAAGGCTGGGCGAAATTTGCCAGCAGTATCTTCACAAAGGCAGCCTGGTATATCTCGAGGGCCGCTTGAAAACCGACAAGTTCGATGATAAAAACGGCGAGACCAAATATTTCACCAAGGTGGTGGCCCAGTCCATGCAAATGCTTGACCACAAGCCGGAAGAAGAACCGGTCTCAACCGTGGAGGGTGAAGCCGGGGAATACGAACCGTAAAAGCATTACAGGCTTGAACGGATATGCACAATATCGCCGTCTTTGACGATATACTCCTTGCCTTCCAGGCGTAGCTTGCCCTTACCCTTGGCTTCGTTCATCCCGCCCAGATCGATCAAATCCTGGTATGCCACCACCTCGGCCCGTACAAAGCCATGCGCCAGGTCCGTATGAATTTCTCCGGCCGCTGCAACCGCCGTGGCATGCCGCCGGGTTGTCCAGGCGCGCACCTCGTCCTCGCCAACGGTGAAAAAGGATTGCTGGTCGAGCAGGTCATAGGAAATGCTGATCATTCGGTTGAGCGACAATTCGGTGATCCCATATTCTGACATGAACACCGCCGCATCATCCGGTGGGAGTTGGGCGATTTCCATCTCCAGTTTGCCCTGCAAAGCCACCACCGGTGCGTCCGTCTGGAGATCCGGGGCTGCCTGTCCCTCGCCCAGATTCAGAAGTACCAGGATGGGTTTACGCGTCAGCAAGCCGAACCCGGAAAGGAATTTCTCCTCTTCTTCTGAAATCTCCACCCCTCGCAGGGGTTTATCGGTGGAAAGAACTTCGTGCAAGCGGGTGAAAAGCGCCGTCTGGCGCTCATTCAATATCTTATCCGTGCCGCCTTTTTTACGTTCTTCCACCAGCTTTTCCAATTTGCGTTCCACCGCAATCAGATCGTTAAGCAAAAGTTCGCCATTCATTGAAGCGATGTCGCGGGCCGGGTCCAAGCTGCCGGAAGGCAGCGGTACATTATCATCCGCAAAGCAGCGCACAACATGGATCAGGCCTTCCATTTGCGCCAACTGGTTCAGCAGTGCACCAGCCAACCCGGATTTGGCCGCGCCGCTATCCAACCCGGCGATATCGGCATAGGTCACTTTGGCATAAATGGTTTTCCTCGGATTGAACAAGGCCGAGAGCTTATCCACGCGCGGATCGGGTACATCCACCACCGCAGTATGGATTTCGATCCGTCCCGCCGAGGCAGTGGTGGGTGCGTTGCCGCGTGTCAGGGCATTGAAGATGGTAGTCTTGCCGGATTGAGGGAAGCCGATAATTCCTAATTTCATGATTAACCCTTTTTTTAATTGTGGTAAAATCTGGGGCGTTAGCCGGAGTGGCGGAACTGGCAGACGCGCACGACTCAAACTCGTGTTCCCTTACGGGATTGTGGGTTCAATTCCCACCTTCGGCATTATATCAATAAAAAG
>Ga0182027_10007026_pt1 | contig 16699 bp, 7 predicted proteins | sample 712E1DmetaG_FD_121300 | JGI IMG/M metagenome (GOLD analysis project Ga0182027, IMG submission 121300) | Permafrost microbial communities from Stordalen Mire, Sweden - 712E1D metaG (Illumina Assembly) | ecosystem: Environmental > Terrestrial > Soil > Wetlands > Permafrost | place: Sweden... | reverse complement strand
GACGGCGCCCCCGGGGGGCCGGTGCAGACCGGCGACGATGGCGAGCAGGTGCTGGACATCGTGCAGGCCATCGGCATGGCCCCGGGCTTGAGCCAGGTTCGCGTGTACGTGGGACTTTACGATTATCCGGACAACCCGCAGGGCGTCGACGACGCACACGTCTTCAACGCCATCGCCAACGAGAAGGCCTGCAACCAGGTCAGCGTCTCGTGGGCCTGGTCTCCGGACGACCCTGAGACGGACGAGACGTTCTTCAAGGCGATTAACGCATCCGGCGGGACCATCTTCGTCGCTTCCGGGGACAACGGGGCTTACGATCCCCTCGATAACCCGCTTTTCTATCCTGCGGAAGACCCCTACGTGACGGCCGTGGGCGGCACCACCCTGGTGACCAATGGCTCGGGTGGCTCCTGGGTTTCGGAAAGGGCGTGGTCGAGCCGCGACCCCAACTCTGACAACTGGGGCGCCAGCGGCGGCGGCCCCAGCTACGACGGCCTCGCCATTCCAACCTGGCAGGCGGGATTCGCCAATTCGTCCAATGGCGCTTCTTCGACAGTCCGCAACTTGCCGGACGTGGCCGCGGAAGCCGATTTCGACAACTACGGTTGCGACTTAGGCGAATGCGGCGGAAGCTTTGCCGGCACCAGCTTCGCGGCGCCCCGCTGGGCGGGTTTCCTGGCGCTGGTCAACGAGCAGGCCGCCAATGCCGGCCATCCGCCGGTGGGTTTTCTCAACCCGGCTCTCTATGCGCTCGGCAAGAGCTCCAGCTACGAAAACGTCTTCCACGACGTCATCGCCGGCAACAACTACAATTTCAAGGGCCTGGCGTATAGTGCCGTCCCCGGCTACGATCTGGCGACTGGATTGGGAAGCCCCAACGGGCAGATGCTGATCGACGCTCTGTCGGGATATCCGTTGCCCGATTTCTCGCTTTCCGAATCTCCCGCCACCATCATGCTCTACCCGTGCAGTTCAAACTCCATGGGGATCACGGTGACCGGTCATCGCGGATTTACCGGCAGCGTATACCTGACCCCGTCCAACCTGCCCCCGGGCGTCACCGCGGTGTTCGGCACGAACCCCATCAACTCCGCCACCTCGCTCACGCTGACCGCGAGCTGCTCCGCCCCCGGCGGAACCGCCCTGACTGCCGTCACGGGCACCTCCGGCTCCCTCACCTCGACCATCTACGTGCCCGTCTCGGTGCAGGGCTTCTCCCTCAGCGCCAAGCCCGCTTCCCTGACCGTCGCCCAGAACTCCTCCGGCACGACCGCCATTTCCGTGGCCAACGTGCTGGGCGGCCCATACTACGGCTCGGTCAGCCTGGCTGCGTCGGGCCTGCCCCCGGGCGTCACCGCGTCGTTCAGCCCCAACCCCCTCACCAGCACCAGCGTGCTCACGCTGGCCGCCGGCAAATCCGCTGCCGCCGGAACCTACAACGTTACCGTCACGGGAACCGCCGGGCAGCAGACCGCAACCACAGTCGTCGCTCTGACGATATGCGCGCCGTACTTCACGCTCTCCACATGGGCGCCGAATGCCCTGAGCACCTATCCGGGCGGCCCTTCGACATCCGCCACCATCGCCGTGACCTACGTAGGATTCCAGAGCCCGGTAACTCTGGCCGCCTCGAACCTGCCCACCGGCGTCACCGCGTCCATCAGTCCCAACGTCACCACGGGAACCAGCGTGATCACGTTCACCGCCAGCAGCTCCGCTCCCACTGGACCCGCCAAAGACGTGGTCATCACCGGAACCTCGGGCTCTTTGACCGCGACCACCACAATCGGACTGACTATCAATCCGGCCTTCACGCTCGGAGTTGGCTGGGTGAATGGTGGTATGCCACAAGGCGGCTCTGCCACCAACCTCATCACGGTGCAGGACTCTCCCGGGTTCTCCGGCGCGGTGACTCTGTCCGCCTCCCGCCTGCCCCCCGAGATCACCGCATCGTTCAACCCGGCCACCACGGCCACCGCCAGCGTGCTCACGCTGACCGCCAGCGCCTCGGCGAGCGTCGGAACGTACGTCGCGACCATCACCGGAAGCTCCGGCTCCACGGTCCAAACCGTCACGCTGATTGTGAACGTCGGCGAGCCGTTCAGCCTCAACGGGCCCCGGGAGATGACTACATCTCCTGGCAAGACCAGCACGTCCGCCTGGACGGTGGCCAGCATGGCGGGCGGAATCGGCTCCGTGAGTCTATCCATCGCCGGCCTGCCCAACGGCGTTACCGCATCGTTCAGTCCGAACCCCATGGCCGCCACCAGCGTGCTCACGCTGACCGCCAGCGGCTCGGTTACGGCGGGCTCGTACAACCCGGCCGTCACGGGCACCTCCGGCGCCGCGAGCGTGACCACGGATTTTTATCTCTACGTCGTTCCCTCGGGAACTAACGGCTTCGACATCAGCGCGCCCCTCGGCGTGGCTCTAACCCCAGGCGCGTCCACCTCGACCACCATCGGGATCAACGATCAGGGAACGTTCAACGGCAAGGTAACTCTATCCGTGACCGGCCTGCCCACCGGTGTCACCGCATCGTTCACTCCCAACCCCGCAACCGCAAACAGCGTCCTCAAACTGACCGTGCCCAGCTCGGTAAGCGACGCGGACCTGCTCCAGCTCTACGACGTAGTCATCGCCGGATCCTCCGGCACTTTGAGCGCGGCCTCGCATGTTAACATGTCGTACAATGCGCCGTGCTTCCAGTGGGTATCGTTGCGGGGGCCTGGGTTCGCCGTCGTCCCAGGCAGTTCCGGCAGCACCGCGATCGCGGTGGAGGGCTTTCACGGATTCAACGGAAGCCTGACGTTCTCCGCCTCCGGCCTGCCCAACGGTGTCACCGCATCGTTCAGCCCCAATCCCACAATGGGAATCACCATGCTCACGCTGACCGCAAGCAGCTACGCTGCCGTCGCTTCCGACACCATCACCATCACAGCCACCTCCGGCACCCTGGTCTACAGTGCCCCCTTCGGTTTCGATGTCACCATGCCGCCCGCGACGTTCACCATGAACGCCTCGTCCGGCAACCTGACCGTGGCCCGAGGCAAGAGCGGGACCGTCACGTTCACCATCGCCAGCCAGAACGGTTTCACCCCCGCAACCACGCTCAGCGCGTCTGGCCTGCCCGCGGGAGTAACGGCGGCGTTCGCGCCCATCACCGTAACTCCGGCGGCAGGCGGCAGCGCCACCTCGACCCTTACGCTCGCCGTTTCCTCCGGGGCGGCCACCGGGGCCGCTACCATCACCGTGACCGGAGAATCCGGTCCATACAGCCAGAGCTTGCCCGTCGTGTTGACCGTGAAGTAGTTACGGGCATCCGAAACGGGCCGCGATGTGGCCCAGTGAAGCATTCGAGCCGGTCCAATCCGGGGCCGGCTCGCCTCTGCCGCCTCATGACGGCCGTTTCCGGGTTCATCCAGCCATTCGCCAGTGGCCAATCGAACCGGCGCAACCCTGGCCGGCGAGGTTTCTGGTCTAAGGCTGCTGGATGGGGGAGTGACATGGAAGTGAGAATCATGCCGCCCAGCGCGCCATCCGGCCCTTGCTGGAATACCCGATGAGGCAAGAGTAGAACCGGATCGGCAGGCCGGCCGGAGAACGGGCGCAGACGGTGTGCGATCGCTTGCAATGCGGGAACCGATCGCACACTACCGGCGCAGCCCCACCGCGCCGAATGAGATCTCAACCGCCATTTCCCGCCGTGTCATCCGGTTGCTTCGGTTTTGCCCTTGCGGCCGGAATCGGCGTGCCACAATCGCCCGCGCGTCAATCGGTCAGCTTCAGGCTATACGTCCGGTTGAGCAAGCTCTTGGGCACCGGGACGACGCAGATGTTCAATGACCTGCCATCCTTGGAGATCAGGGCGGACTGAATCTCGATCTTCGTGCCTTCGGCGTTGAACGTCGGGTGAATGTGATCCGCGCCGACGTTCTGAGGGCCGGCCAGCATGATCGTCTCGCCGTTGTGCCGGTCGTAGAGCCAGACCTCATACTTGAAATCGTCGCTGGCGGCCCAGCGGCCGTCCGACGACCCGGCAACGTGCCAGTCCGAGCGGCCCCCCGACCACAAGGGAACCTGTCCGGCAATCCGCATCTGGCGCGTCCGCAGGTTGATGACTCCGACACCGGTCGGATGTTCCCACGTCCCCGCCGTGCCATAGTTCGGCTCAGGCCCGCCACCGGGAATGAGACGGCCGTTTTCGCACATGGCAAAAACCACTTCGTCCTTGCCGATCACGGCCTCGTGCGTGATCCACTCATACGGCGCTTCAGGATAGAGCGGCCGCAAGCCGCTTCCATCGGCCATCACCGTCCAGGTGCGTTGCGGCGCTTTGCCGCCCGTTTCCCAGGCGAAGACGATCTCGCCGGGGTTCCAGGGGTTGGTCTGCACGTGCCCGATCTGGAAGCCGACATTGACGATGAACTTGATTTCCCCGGTCTTGAGGTTCATGCTGCGTAAACCGCTCGGACCGGCGCCCATGCCCCTCGGTCCGAAAGCCTTCTGCAGCGTTTGACCCTCGGAAAGTTGGGCGGTTTCCGGCCCGCCAACCCGGAAGTACATGAAGTCGTCATTGGCATCCAGGCCCATGTTGCCATCGGCGGGCAGGCTCGCCGGAATGGTCCCACAGATGCGCTGGTAGTTCGCCGCGGGTTTCACCGAGCGGGCGGCAACGTCGGCGAAGAGTTTGGCGAGATCGATCTCAAGAATCTGCCGTGGACCGCCGGCGCCTCGACCGCCACCGCGCGGGGCCTCCGCCGCTGTGGCCGGGCTTGGGCCTCTTGCACCACCACCGCCACCGCCACTCATAACATACAGTTTCATCGTCCGGTTGCCGGCGCACAGCATACCCATGAAGCCTGACTCCGTTACCTGCACAATCTGCCCGGTCTCTTCGTTCACAGCCATTGCCTGCGGGCCTGTCTCACGCACTCCGCGGAAGATCAGCCATTTGCCGTCCGAGGTCCACTGCCGATGCGTCTGATAGATCTTGGATTGGCTGTAGCCGCCATCGGTGCTCGTCAGGAATGTGAGCGAAAGACCCGTGACCGGGTCGGGGACGGTCTTCTTCTCGGATGGCCAGGTGCGGCCCATTTGCGCAAACACGGCCGACGCCGCAAACAACATGACGACGGCGAGACGAGCCGCGGTCTGGATCTTTCTGGCGTACATGTACGGTTCCTCTGGTTGCGGCTGCTTTTTTGTGATCTCAGGCTCCGCAAACTATCCAGGATTTCCATTTTGGCTCCCGGATTCGGCTTAGAATATCACGAACCCACAAGTCTTGGCCGGCGGACTCGAAGGCCGGGTGTGCGACGTGGAAGTGGGCGCCAAGGCGATTCGCCCGCAAAACCGCTCGAATCCGAGCGTAGGCGAGCGCAAGGCCCCGCGCGGCCTTGTACTACTACCTGTCAAATTCTTCGCGCCCCGCGACGGTTTTATGTACTACTACCTGTCAAATTCTTCGCGCCCCGCGACGGTTTTATGTGGGGCAGGTTGTCAACCTGCGGCCGATTGCGGGTGCCCTCTGGGCGCGGCCCGGCGAGCGGAGCCCGCCTGCGCGCGAGACGATCTCGCCCCCGCAGCCCGGAATATCCCGCGCGGTTGGGTTGCGGCTCTGCTGCTCTGCGGGGCAGGTTGTCAACCTGCGGCCCCGCCCAGCGGGCACCCGCAATCGGCCCAATGCCGGCTTTGTACAAACGCCAACAGGCGGGTTACAAACCCGCCGCAGGTTGCCAACCTGCCCCACACAACCCCAGCGAATCCACTTCCAAGTCGCGCACCCTCGAAGGCCAAGGACCGAATCGAGTAAGTCGTCGCAGCCAGCGCATCGAGTCCCGATCGCGTCCGCCATGGAAGCCAACTGCGTCTGATTGAGGTGCACATCCGGTGCTCCCCTGACGGTCCCGCGGTTGGGTCATGATCTACCGCGGTTCGAGAGAGCGCCTTCGCGGAGGCGCGCGCGGATATCGGCGGCCTCGCGTGCGATCTCCAACCCGGCCCCAGCCTCGATGATCGCCTCAAAACCGGCCACGCACGATCGCCTGATATTCACCGGGGGTTGGAGTACGCGGCCATCGCTTCGCGTATCTCATCGAAGAGTTCTTGAACGCGGTTCAGCCGGGCTGCGATGAGCGATGTCTCCTGAAGGCCGCACGCCATCTCGAGTTCTTGACAGGCCTCGGCAGCCGCGTCAGCTCCCATCTGCCTGGCGCTACCCTTAATCGTGTGGGCTTCGGCACGGATGCTCGGGAAATCGGAGGCTGCCAAGGCTCCCCGTATTCGCTCAATTCGAGCACCGCTGTCTCTGCCAAAAGCATCGATCAGCTTGGCTATCAGACCATCATCCCCGGCTGCTGCTTCAAGCAGCACGGCTGGTGGCGACCAGGCCTGCCGGGAGGATTCCTTGCACTTTTCCGTCGGGCCACTTGACGGTTGCGGAGAGGCCATCGATCCACCTCCTGACTTCAGAGTAACACCCGAAGAACCTCTGAACTCAAGTGTCAGATTGGCACGACCCCCTAAAAGATAACTTTGGTTAATCGATTGCCAACCCAGAATACTAGCCGCCCTATGACCCGCCATCCCGGGTGTCGGCTAGCCGAGCTATTACCCGCCATCCCATGCGCCAGCATTGACTTGGACATGGGTCGAAGGGCTAGGCTATAGAGGAGTTGAGTTGCACCATTCCGCGTCGTCGGAATCGGCGCTTTCGATCCCGGGTACTCTACGTCGGAGGCGATCATGACCTCATCTGCGATGCTGCTGAAGACACCATGGCCCGTGCGCGAGCGGACTGAACGGCGCTTGGCGTCGAAACGCACAAGACGTCTCCATGCGGGTGTGGTTGCGTTTGCCATACTCGCCGCCAGTTCCTGCATCGGCCCCCGCACTGCCGCACCGCTCGAACGCATCCAACAGGTCGCGGCCTTGCCCTTTCGGGTCCAGGACCACGGTGTGCCGGTGCACCTGAAGGGCTGGGTCACTCTCGCGGATCCCACCACCAATGTGATGTTCCTGGAAGACGGTACCGGCGCGGCCCGTGTAGATCTTCCCTTTCTCCACCTCAACCCCGGGCCGGGCAACCTGGTGGAGGTCATCGGCGAAGTGATCGAAGGAGGGGCCGCGCCCACGATTGCCGCCAGCGAAATCAAGTACTTGGAAGGCAGCCACGAACCGCGCGCGCTTCCCATCCGGGTCGCGGACCTCCTCGCCGGCCGCACCGGCTTCCGCTATGTGGCGGTGGAAGGCGTTCTTCGCTCCCTCCACCAGGACCGCGCCGGTAACCGCGTCTTCAGAGTGGGTTCTGCCGCAACCGCGTTCGAGGCTTACGGTATCTCGCAGGATCTGCCGAATCTCTTTGGCGTCGGCGCTCGCGTCCGGTTGCGCGCCGTGGCTAACCTGAGCCGTGACGTTTACGGCAAAATCGCCCGCGTTCGGGTGTGGCTTCCCCGCAGCACGGACATCGAAGCCCTCGCTCCGCCTCCCCAAAGCATCCCCGTTCAGACCGTTCGCGAGGTGCAAGCGCTGCCTCGAAATGCGCTGGCCGAGCGCATGCTCCACCTCCACGGCGGCATTCGGTCCGATGGCGTGCGCCAGGGATTGCGCTTTGAGGATGCCAGCGGCTCCATCCGCATCCGCGGGAGTTCTACGGCAGTGTTGCCCATCGGACAGGTGGCCGACGTGATCGGTTTTGCCGAACTGGATGGCGGCGAGCTCGAAATTACCGATGCCAGACCGGCACGGGCGAATCCCCAGTCCCATCCGGGCGGTGGCCGGATCATCACCACCTTGGCCGAAGTTCACGCCCTCAGCCCGGAAGAGGCGGCCAGTGCCATACCCGTTCACGCCCGGGCCACGGTGACCTATATCGATCCCATCAACCCGGTGTTTTTCGTGCAGGACCGGACTGGTCCCACGTACGCGAGCGTTCCGCGGATGCGCGAACTCAAGGTGCAAGCGGGCGATCTGGTGGATCTGACCGGCGTCACGGCGCCAGGTCAGTTCGCGCCGGTCGTTTCCAATGCCTGGGCGGAGCGCATCTCCTCATCTTCCATGCCGGCGCCGGCGCCGGTGGGTTTCGACGATCTGCTTTCCGGAAAGATGGATAGCGCCTGGGTGCAGACCGAGGGGATCGTGCAAAGCGAGTCCTCCCGGCCTGGCTCGTTCGTAGACGAAGTCTCGGTGCGGTGGGGCGACCACCAATACCGTTTGTACGTCCGCAATCCGAACGCGCGCCCCATCCCGCCGCCCGATAGCCGGGTCCGGGTGCAGGGCGTTTGCGCGTCGTTGTTCAACGCCAGACGGCAGATCGTGGGCATTCAGCTCTACGTGCCCTCGCCCGAGTTCGTGCGTTTGCTGGAGCCCGCTCCGGATCCGGCCACACTGCGGCCGCGCCCCATCGATGAGCTTCTCCGTTTCTCGTTCTCCGACTCGCCGGGACACCGCACGCGAATTCGGGGCGTCGTCACTCTGGCCAGCCCTTCCGGCCCGTCGTATGTCGAAGATATCGGGGCCGGCCTCAAGATCGTCAACCACGCGCGCATGGATCTGCGTCTCGGCGATGTGGTCGACGTGCTCGGCTTCGGACACCCCAGCACTTTCAGCCCGGAGATGGGGGACGCGCAGATCTCGATCGTCGAGCGGGGACCCGCGCCGTCGCCGCAGCCCATCACCGTGGATGAGGCATTGGAAGGCGGCTACGATTCCAAGTTGGTCAGCATCGATGCCGTCGTCGTGGACCAGCTCAGAAGCACCGGCCAGAACGCTTTGATGCTCCAGGCGGGCGGTAAGTTGTTCAGCGCCACCCTGGATCACGGGCGGGTTTCACCGCTGGGACGGGGCAGCATCGTCCGCGTGACCGGCGTCTGCTCCACCGCGGCCGAAAGCAATCTCGCCTATCGTATCCCGAAGTCGTTCAGCCTCCTGCTGCGCAGCGCGGGGGACATCGTCGTGGTCCGGTCCGCGCCCTGGTGGACCGCCGGCCGCCTGCTGGCCGTGCTCGGCTGCACTGCGGCCTTGCTGCTCGCCGTTCTGTCCTGGGTGGTTGTGCTGCGGCGCAAGGTCGAGATGCAGACCGCGGTGATCCGAAAGGAGCTGCAACAGCAAGAACATCTCAAGCAAGCCGCCGAGCAGGCCAACCGGGCCAAGAGCGAGTTTCTGGCCAACATGAGTCATGAGATCCGGACGCCCCTGAACGGCATCCTGGGGTTCGCCGGGCTGATGGCGGACAGCGAGCTGACGGGCCCCCAGCGGGAGCAGAACGAAGCCGTGCGCGCGTCCGCCGAGGGCCTACTGGCGGTCATCAACAATATTCTGGACTTTTCTCGCGTCGAAGCGGGCCGCATCGATCTGGAATCGTTGGATTTCTCGGTTCGCAAGTGCGTCGACGCCGCGGTGGTCTCCATCCAGCCGCTCCTCACCGAAAAGGGTCTTTCGGCCTCGATTCATATCGACGACGACGTACCGGACTGGGTCCGGGGCGACCCACACCGGTTGCGCCAGGTGCTTCTCAATCTGTTAGGCAACGCAGTGAAATTCACCATGGCTGGCGGCATCGGGGTGCGCGTGTCGCTGGCCGCGGAGCAGGGCGCCGCGGCGAATGGCTCAAATGGCGCCCCGGCGCCGCGGCAGATCCGGTTTGCCGTTTCCGATACCGGCATTGGCATCCCCGAGTCACAGCGGGAGCTGATCTTCCAGCCTTTCCAGCAGGCTGACGGTTCCGTCACCCGGCGTTTTGGAGGTACCGGCCTCGGCTTGGCCATCTCCCGGAGGCTGGTCGCCATGATGGCGGGAAGAATGTGGCTGGAAAGCACCGAGGGCCAGGGCAGCACTCTCTTCTTCACTGTGTCGCTTGCGCCGGGGAAAACCCCGGCTGGAAACCAGGGACCCGGCGCCGCAGCCGGGAGCCCGGCGCCCGCCCAGCAGCCGCCGCGCCAACCCCTGTCCATCCTGGTCGCCGAAGATAACGTGGTCAATCAGATCCTTATGCGGAGCCTCCTCGAGAAGCGCGGTCATCGCGTGACCGTGGTCGGGAACGGAGCCGCCGCGCTGACGGCGTGGCAAAAGGATCGCTTCGACTGCATCATGATGGACATTCAGATGCCGGAAATGGACGGATATGAAGCCACCCACCGCATCCGGGCCGCGGAGTCGGAAAGCGGAGCGCACCTCCCCATCATCGCGTTGACCGCCTACGCCATGAAGGGCGATCGCGAAAAGTGCCTGCAGGCCGGGATGGACTCATATATCTCCAAACCGATTCAAACGGGGGCGCTGGATGCTGCCCTGGCCGGCGTCCCAGTCCACCGGGACTTGGCCACCGTCTGAACGCCATGGTTGGCCAGGTCGACCGCGTTCCGGGGAATGGCGCGAAGAGGGACGAGCACATTAGGGATTCCGAGAGTGCTTGCCTCACTTCGCGGTCAGCTCCCCTTGGTACCCGGCCAGTACCTCTAGCCGCCTGCGGAGGAATCGGACTTCTTTTTCGGTTCGCCCCGTGGTACGCGAGCGGTACCGCTGGACGCGTGTAGCGGTATCGGATCTCCTTGTGTTGATGTAAGCTCGAATCGTGACCTGTAGGCGACGGGTCGGGATGGCTCATTCAAGAGTCAGCCCCCAGGAGTTAGTCATGCGCGTTCTGGTGGCGGAAGACGACTTGGTTGTTCAAACGGTGCTGCATTCCTTGCTGACGCAATGGGGCTACGAGGTAGTCATGGCGAGCGACGGCGAGGAAGCATGGCGCTGGCTGCAACACGAAGACGGCCCTCGGCTGGCGATCGTCGATTGGATGATGCCGGGTATGGATGGCCTCGAGGTATGCCGCCGCGTACGTGCCAGCAACCTCCTCCACGATTCCTATATTCTGATTCTCACTGCCAAGACGGGAAGCGAAGATTTCCTCACTGCCATGGAGGCGGGGGCCGACGATTTTGTCAATAAGCCCTTCAAGTCCGCGGAACTGAAAGCCAGTCTGCGAGTGGGCTGCCAGGTCCTCGAACTGCACGAGAAAATCGAATTCGGCTATCAGCCTTCGGTTTTCGCCCCTACGTCCGGGGCGGCGGAGCTGCATCAGGCTGCGTGACTCAGCCGTCAGTTCACGCCACGATCCCGGCCCGCCACGAAGACCAGACTCACCATAGACCCGGCTGAGACGGGTCCGCCGGACCACTGGCCGATGCCCCGAGCGACTCCTCAAAGGCAGCCTCGCTGCTGGCCAATGAGGGTCCGCACTACTGCGACTCCGGGGACACGTCCGCGGGGCAAATTCGACAACACACGGGAAACACCGGCGGATGTGCAACGACCATGGCCACTGATAGCGGTCGATAATTAACCAAAGTTATCATGGTAAACCAAAGAAATCAGGCGGAAGCTTGATAACCAAAGGGATTTTTGTAATAGAAAAGGCTTCTCAATAATCCTGAAACCCGAGAACTGGCACAGGGGGTATGCCAAACGATGAGTGCTTCATCACCCTCAAACGGTCCGGCGGCAGGGCGGTCCCCAGCATACCGCCCGAAGTGGACACCCTCGGCATATATCCTTGAAGTCGCGCCCTACGACGACAGCCTGATAGGCGAGTTGATCGGTGTCTTCAAGACATCGACCGAAACCAGCCTCCAACAAATGCGTGCCGCCATCGCGACAGGTGATATTCCGAGACTCCGCTCCGCGGCCCATAAAGTCAAGGGCAGTGCCAGGCAACTCGGGGCTGACGCTCTTGCCGAGGTCTGCCAAACACTTGAGCTCGCCTCCAATCTGACACCGGTGTTGCTCCTCGGTGAACTGGTGGATCGCTGTCAGGAGATCTTCGGCGAAACAGCGAGTGCGATGACCTCGTACGCCAACGACAGCCGAGCCGGGAACCGCACTGCGACGCCCTCGAGCTGAGGTGGGTGACCGCCTCTTGGCGCCGCGGGCCGCGTGAATGAGCGTTGATCGCAAGATACCGTTCCTTTGCCACGGGCCGCTCGCTTACGCTCGCGGTTCTGTCCGGAACCGCGAGCGTCAGCGAGCGGCCCGGCGAAGGCACCATATCACCCGGTCGAAGCCCTAGCTCACCATCCTGTGGCCCCGCGCCGATGGTCGAAGACGGGCGCTGCTACCGACGCTGAATTCGGTGGTGGATGGAATCCCTGCCATCGATACCGCCGGACGGATCGGCGCCTCTAACGACAAGAAGGATCCAGCCGCCTTCCTCTCGCTCGTCAAACGGCTCGATGCAAACGCGAAGGCACACGACGCTCTTTTCGTCTACGTCGGTTTCGGCATGTGCGCCGGAGCCATCGCCAGCAGCGCCAGTCCGCCGGCCAACAGCACCAGCATCAGCACCGCCATGGCCTTCACCCGCACATCGCCATCGCGGAATTCCTTCCACACCAGCAGACCCCACAAAGCCGCCAACAGCGGCGCCCCCTGGCTCAGGGAAATGGCCAGCGTCTGGCTGCCCCGCAGCAGTTCCGGGGTTTGCGCCGTCACCCACAACGCCAGCGCGCCCGTGCACCAGACGGCTCCTCCCAGCATCCCCTTGCCGTGCGTCGCCGGAGGAGCCTTGAGATAATCGCCGATTCCCACCGGATCGCCTTCTACCGGGAGGTTGAAGAAGAAGACGCTGAAGACCAGTGTCGAGAAGAACAATCCCATCGCAAACAGCAACATCAGCGTGTAGGGTCCCAATCCGATCTCGCCTTCCCTCGCCTTGTCCAGCAGCGGCAGATATGCGCCCAGCATTAGTCCGCCCACAATCCCCAGAACCACGCCCTTCATCGACGACGGACGGCGCGTGCTCTTGGCCTTTCCAGCCCGGGCCATCGCCTCGTGCCGCAGCACACCCAGCATATTGAAGCCCATGCCGTCCGCGAAAACGACCAGAATCAGCAGCCCGCAACCGCCCAGCAGAAACGTGGAATTACCGGCCGGCCAGCCGCCAGCCATGCTGACGGCCGTCGAGACGATCAGCGCCGTGGAGAACGCCGCCGGGAAGGCCACCGCCATCCCCGCCACCGAAATCGACGACACCAACAGCATGTTGCCAAGGTTGAAGATCACGCCCGCCAGGAAGCCGTATAACCATTCCCGTTTCCCGCCATGGCTCAGGTCATCCATCAAAGAGAGCGAGTCGAAACCCAGGTTGCCCACGGTGAACGCGTAAATCACCGCCAGTAGCGCCGCGCCCAGAGCGAAATCGATATAGAACAGTTCGTAGCGGAATTTCCCGGCCAGCTTATACGCGCTCGCCCACGAACCCAGGCAAACCAAGCCCAGGATCAACAGGAACAAAGCCGCGCCGAAGGTCTGTGGCAATATCATAGTTAATTACTCCTGGATATGTGAGAGTACAATGCCGCGTATGACGGGGTCAACCGTGCCCGGCGGATCCGCGTCCGGTTGTGCCGCCGCGGGGCGTGCCTCCGGCGCCGCCAACCGGGGAAGCTGGCCCGGCGCCTGCCGCACCTGCCAGGGCGCCGGGTGACTGGAACACTCCGGCAGAGCCCCTCCCGCATAGTAGTTCAGCCCGTATTGCCAGTTTCGATTCACATGGTCCACGCAGACATCCCCGTCATGCGGGGCCACCTGCCGCCACAGTGCCCGCGGCGATGGCATTCGTTCCAGCGCCGGCACCGCCGATTCCTTCACGTACACCGCGCCCGCGGCCACTCCCGCGGCCAGGCAGGCCACGGCCGCCAGCCGGCGTCCGTGGGATTCCAGGCGCCACACCACCGCGGCGACTCCCAACGGCGCCAGCCACGTGATGTCGAATACCGGCCGGATGGCCCGCGACAGTCCCAGCTCCAGCGCGCTCGCAACCAACGGGGCAGCCATGGGAAAGGCGATCAGCAGCAGGGCGCAAGCGGCCAGCCATGGGCGCGAGCCGGCCAGTTCGTCCAACCCCAGAGCCATCAGCACCGCGCAGGCCGGCAGCAACGGCAGGATGTACGCCGGAAGCTTGTTCGCGGCCATCGAAAGAAACACCAGTCCCCAAACTACCCACGCCAGCAGGAACGCTTTGCGCGCATCCCGGAGCGTGGCGCGCCGGGCGGATAGCGCCACCAGCGGCGCCCACGGAATCAGTCCCGCCAGCAGCACCGGGAGATAAAACCACCACGGCTGTCCGTGCAAAATGGTCTCGCTGGAAGTGAATCGCTGCCAGTTATGCCGGACCAGGAAAACCTTTAGAAAAACATTGCCATTCTTTAGATAACACAATAGATACCACGGCACGGAAACGGCCAGAAACGGCCCCAGGACGCGCACCCGTGCGAGGTCGCGAAGGCGCCGGCCGCGCAGCGCCACGGGCAACGCCAGAACTATCGGCAGCGGCCCTTTGGCCAGCACCGCCAGTCCCAGCAGTGCGGCAGCCGCCGGCAGGTATCGCGTATCGTCTCTCGCCACCCACGGGAGAGCCAGCAACATGGCGCCGCCGAATGTGGCGGCCAGCGGCAGGTCCGCCACACCCGCCTGGCCCAGGCCCTGCCATCCCACCGTCGTGCCCAGAATCAGCACTCCCAGCCAGGCCACGCGGCCGCTATACTCGCGGTTTAGAATCCACCAGAAGAACGCCAGGAACCCAACGGCCAGCAAGGCCACCGGCAAGCGTGGCGCCATGTCGGGGCCGATCCCCGCGCGAAACGCCGCGCCCGTCATCCAGTACAGCAGCGCGGGCTTCTCGAACCATGGCTCGCCCCACAACCGCGGCGTGATCCAGTCTCCCGAGCGCGCCATTTCCCGCCCGATGGAGGCGTACCGCGGCTCATCCGGCCCCAGCACGCCCGTCGCGCCCAGCCGGTAAAAGTACAAAAAGTACGCCAACGGCACTGCGAGCCACACCAGGAGTGGGATTTTCCGCGGCATTTCTCCTATTATAGAGTCCGGATGCTGTCCGACATCGCGAGTCTTCCCACGGCGGAGAATTCCGCCATCCATCTGCACCCCGCCGACAACATCGCCGTGGCGCGCGTCCCCATTGCCGCCGGCGCCGCGCTGATGGTGGATGGCGTGCGCCTGGTGGCGCGGGATGCCATTCCAGCCGGGCACAAGGTTGCCATCGCCGCCATCGGGCCGGGGCGGACGGTGGTTCGCTACGGCCAGTCCATTGGGCGCGCGTGCGAGCCGATCGCGCCCGGCAGCCATGTCCACACGCACAACCTGGACTTCGAGGAGCTGGACCCCGAGTACCAGTTTCCCTCCGCCGATCTTCCCGAGCCGGAGCGCCGCGACACGCCGTCGTTCCTCGGATACGTGCGCCAGGATGGCCGCGTGGGAACGCGCAACTATATCGCCGTGGTGGCGGCCAGCAATTGCTCCGCCCACGCGGCCGAACGCGTGGCCGCGAGCTACGCCGGCGAAACCCTGCCGCCCAACGTGGATGGCGTCGTGGCTTTCCCCCACGGCGATGGCTGCGGACACGCCGCCGGTCCCGATATCGAGCAACTCCGCCGCACCCTGGGCGGTGTCCTGGCGCATCCCAACGTTTCGGCGGCGGTGATCGTGGGGCTGGGCTGCGAGGACAACCAGATCGCATACTACCTGGATTCCGGCGCCCGCGCACCTTCCCGGCTGGCGGGACTGACGCTGCAATCGAGCGGCGGGACTCCCGGCACGGTGGAGGCCGCCCGCCGTGAGATCGCCCGCTTCCTCGACCAGGCCTCGGCCGAACGGCGGCAGCCGGCCCCGGTTTCCCGCATCGTTCTGGGCCTCAACTGCGGCGGCTCGGATTCGTTTTCGGGCATCACCGCCAACCCTGCGCTGGGGTATTGCTGCGACCTGCTGGCCGCGCTGGGGGCCACGTCCGTGCTCGCCGAGACGCCCGAGATCTTCGGCGCCGAGCACCTTCTGGTGAAGCGCGCCAGAAACCGCCAGGTAGCCGAAAAGTTATTGGTTTGCATCCGGAATTACAAGCAATACCTGGGCCGTTTCGGAGCCACCTTCGACGACAATCCCAGTCCCGGCAACAAAGCCGGCGGCGTGACCAACATCCTGGAGAAATCCCTGGGCGCCGTGGCCAAGGCGGGCACTTCGCCCCTGATCGATGTCTATCCGTATGCCGGCCGCGTGACCGCGCCGGGACTGGTTTTCATGGACACGCCCGGTTACGACCCGGTGTCGCTCAGCGGCCTGGCGGCGGGCGGTTGCAACCTGATCGCGTTCACCACCGGGCGCGGCAGCGCCATCGGCTTCCCCACGGTTCCCGTCGTCAAAATTTCCAGCAACAGCCACACCTACCGGCGTATGCGGGAGAACATGGACCTGAATGCCGGCGCCATCGCCGATGGTGGCAAAACCGTGCAGCAGGTGGGCCGCGAGATATTCGATCTCGTCCTGGAGGTGGCTTCCGGCCGGCGCACCAGCGCCGAGCGATTGGGCCACCGGGAATTCGTCCCCTGGCGCATCGGCCCCGTGATGTGATGTACTACTACCTGTCAGAGTCTTCGTGCGCCGCGCCGGTTTCATGTACTACTACCTGTCAAACTCTTCGCGCGCCGCACCGGTCTTATGTACTACCACCTGTCAAATTCTCCGCCCACCGCGACGGTTTTATGTACTACTACCTGTCAAATTCTTCGCGCGCCGCGACGGTCTTATGTGGGGCTGGCTGGCAGCCTGCGGCCGATTGTTAATCGGCCCGGCGAGCGGAGCTCGCCTGCGCGCGAGACGATCCGGCCCCCGGCAGCCCGGAATATCCCGCGCGGTTGGG
>Ga0182027_10007025_pt1 | contig 16699 bp, 11 predicted proteins | sample 712E1DmetaG_FD_121300 | JGI IMG/M metagenome (GOLD analysis project Ga0182027, IMG submission 121300) | Permafrost microbial communities from Stordalen Mire, Sweden - 712E1D metaG (Illumina Assembly) | ecosystem: Environmental > Terrestrial > Soil > Wetlands > Permafrost | place: Sweden... | reverse complement strand
GATTCGAATCTCTTCCACTCCTCTGCCAATTTCAGACATGGGCTTGAAATCAATCGGGGCTTGTCCTCTTTGTACCCTCTCCAATTGCCGCCCGGCATTTTGACGAGCACTCTTCGGAAAATTACTGATTATCTTCAACGAGTCGCCGAGAAACTCGATTTCTTTCATAGATTAATTATATCCAAACGTATATATATTGCAAGCTCAATCCACAAATTGACACTGGTATGTGCCGACCGCCGGGTGCCCCATCCTTGGCGCAGCTTCATCGCGCCAAGGGTGGGAAACCACGAACCCTAACCTGCTTTGTATTAGGGCACGGATTTAGCCGTGCCATAGATGTCGCAAAATGAACGCGGGCTTTAGCCCCTGAGGGCCAGCGCTCTCAAACTCACACACCACGTCACGCCGCATAGTCCTTCCGCCCCAGCGGCAATCCCAGCTCAATGCGGTCATGCATTACCTTCGCCGCAATCCGACCATCCCACTCCCCCTCAATAAAACACTGCGCATTTGCAGATTGATTCGCTTCAAACGTGCACACTGGATTCATGCTTCTCCAATCAGCACAATTCCGCCAGCCCAGGACGGTTCAATCTGTCAGGGATATCGCCGGTTTGTACCCCGTTTAACCCCCACCCTCCCCCGCTTTCTCCCTAGTCCTATGAAAACAAATAGGTTATCTACAAAATAGCCCGTATTACCTGCCAAAACAAAGGACTTACGTCCTCGCATCTGCCAAATTCCGCCCATTATTGAACCGAAAACGCATCGATTCTGACCGTCTCCAGGCACTCGGGAGCGGCCGCCGCCTGCGCACCATGCCCAACAGCAACACCTTTTGTTACTGTTGACCCATGCCCGAAGCCGCAATCCAACCCGATCCGGCCGCTCTCGACCTTGAATCCCTGGCCGCCGACGTAGTGGCGCTTGCCATGATGGCCGGGGCCAGCGATGCCGAAGCCGTGGTCCGTGAAGGTGACGAGTTCAGCGTGAATGTGCGTATGGGCGAAGTGGAAACCCTCAAGGAATCCGGCTCGCGGGGTCTGGGCCTGCGTGTTTTTCTGGGCACGCAATCGGCTTCAACCTCCACCAGCGACCTGACCCCCGAGGGCATTCACCAGCTTGTCGAGGGCGCTTTGGCGCTGGCTAAAGTTACCGAAGAGGACCCCTTCACTGGGCTGCCGGAGGCGGACGAGTTCGGCGCGGTCGACGGCAATCTGCACCTCTACTACGATGATGTGTACTCGCTCCCCGGCCCGGAGCGCCTCGAATGGGCGCGTCGTGCCGAGGCTGCGGCACTCGACGCCGACCCGCGCATTACCAACTCCGACGGCGGCAGCTTCGACGCGGCCACCGGGCGCATGGTGCTGGCTAACTCGCGAGGCTTTATGGGCGGCTGCCGAACCAGCTACGCCGGAGTTTCAGCGGCGCCGCTGGCTATGGATTCCGACGGCCAGATGCAGCGCGACGGCTGGTGGTCCAGCGCCCGCCGCCTCGCCGACCTCGAATCGCCGGAATCCATCGGCAAGGAAGCGGCGCGCCGCACTCTTCGCCGGCTCGGCGCCCGCCGCGTCCCCACGCAGCGCGTTCCCATCGTCTTTGCACCGGAGGTGGCGCAGTCGTTAATCAGGGCGGTCTTTGAAGCCGCTTCGGGCGACGCCATCTGGCGCAGCGCGTCGTTTTTAGCTGGCCGGTTGGGCGAGCAGATCGCTTCTCCGAGCCTGACGATTATCGACGACAACATCATGCTGCTGCCTACCGGAGCAGGCGGCTTCGGGACATCGCCATTCGATGGCGAAGGGTTGCCCTCGCTGCGCACGGTGGTGGTCGAGGCTGGCGTGCTGCGTAACTACCTGCTCAACACCTACACGGCGCGCAAGCTGGGCATGAAATCCACCCACAACGCATCGCGGGGCCTCGCCGGCACACCCGGAATCGGATGCGGTAATCTCTATCTCAAACCCGGCACACAGACGCCCGAGGAAATTATCGGAGATCTTACCGCCGGACTTTACGTCACCAGCCTGATGGGCTTTGGCGTCAACACCGTCACCGGCGACTACTCCCGTGGCGCGACCGGCCTGTGGATCGAGAACGGTCAACTCACCTACGCCGTCGAAGAGGTGACCGTCGCAGGCAACCTCGCCGAGATGCTCCAGAACGTGACCGCCATCGGCAACAACCTGGAGTTTCGTGGCTCGGTTGCTTGCCCGACTCTGCGGATCGACGGCATGACGATTGCGGGAGCCTGAGCGAGGTGTTCGTGCCGATTGAGATGCAATCCGTTCCATTCGATCCGGCTGACGCCAAGGCCACACTGGCCCAACTGCCCCAATCGTCTGCAGTCTTTGCACTCTACGGCGAAGAGGCTCGCTTCGAACCCTACATTGGCCGCACGCCGAACCTGCGCGGGCGTCTTGAGCGGCTGCTCCAGCCCTCGGCCAGGCATCCCCGCCGCCTTCAACTGGCAGGCCGGGTCCGCCGTATCGACTGGCGGCTCACCGGCTCCGAGTTCGAGTCGCTGCTCTTGCAGCTTGATCTCCTCCAGGAAGAGTACGGCACGAAGTGCCTGGAACGGATGCACCTGCGGCCTCCGGCCTTTGTCCGTTTCCTGGGCGGCAACCCCTATCCGCGCGTGTCGGTTTCGTATCACCCCAGCCAGCGCGAGGCCGAGTGGGCCTACGGGCCGTTCCCGTCGCGGGCGGCGGCGGAGCGCTTTGCCGATGAGACGCTCAAGCTGTTCTTGCTGCGCCGCTGCATCGAAGACCTGGACCCCAATCCAGACCATCCGGGCTGTGTCTACTCCGAGATGAAGATGTGCCTGGCGCCTTGCTACCAGGGCTGCACGGACGAGCGCTACGGTGAAGAGGCCGCGGCGGTAGAGAGCTTTCTCGCCCACCGTGGCGAGAGTCGGCTGGTCGTGTTGCACGCCGAGCGAGATGAGGCTTCGGCCCAGCTCGATTTCGAGTCCGCCGCCGCACTCCATGCACAAGTGCAACGAGTGGAAACCGTGCGCTCGCTAGCCTCCGAACTGGTGCGGCCTCTGAGCCAACTCCGTGCGGTCATCCTGCAAACCTCGGCCATCCCGGACGAAGTGGCTGTCTTTCTCTATGAAAATAATTGCCTTAGTGGCCCGGCCGGCTTCTCGACGCAGGGCATAAGAATCCAGAACGAGCAGTCGGGCTCCACATCGCTCTTCGCTCAGCCGGTGGCCATCGAGCCGACTCCCGAGATTCCAACTCCCGAAGCCACACCCCTGGCCGGAATCGCCACGCCCGTAAAGCTCGTTCGCGGCACTCTCGAAGCTCGTTTGGAGGCAGCGCTAGCCTTGTTGGAAAGCCCTCACCACGCCCCATCGCCAACCCTCCGCCAGGGCCATCTGGCGCTGCTCAAGCGCTGGTACTACCGCCCTGAGGCCCGCCGCACCGGTGAAATATTCTTTCCCGACGCCGACGGCCGCTGGCCGGTGAAGGCGATCCTGCGCGGCATAGGCCGGGTGTTTGGGAGCCGGTTCAAGCCTGTGATCTCCAACTCCTAACTGTCTGACGTCGGAGACTTTCGCCTGCCGCCGCTGATACACTGGCCCTGCAGGGAGATACCCAGGAAACCCATGGTTGAGTTGCTTCCGGTCTTAAAATGATTGAACTTTTGCCTTCGATATTATCGGCAGACTTTGCCCGGTTGGGCGAAGAGGTTGCCGCGGCTGAGCGCGGCGGCGGCACGGTCATCCATGTGGACGTGATGGATGGGCATTTTGTGCCCAATATCACGATTGGGCCGCTGGTGGTGAAATCCCTGCGCAAAACGACCAGCCTGCCGCTCGATTGCCACCTGATGATCGAGAACCCCAACGCGTTCATTCCCGCATTTGCCGACGCCGGGGCTAACTGGGTGAGCGTCCACTACGAGGCTTGCCACCACCTTCACCGCTCGCTGGAGTTGATTGCTCAACACGGCATGAAGCCCGGGGTGGTGCTGAATCCGGCCTCCGGGGTCGAGACGATCCTCGACATTCTGCCTATGGTCCACCACGTGCTCGTCATGAGCGTGAATCCGGGCTTTGGCGGGCAGGAATTCATCCCTTTTTCACTGGATAAGATTCGCCGCCTGGTCGAATTGCGCCAGGAACTGGGGCTGGCATTTAGAATCGAAGTGGACGGCGGCGTAGCTCACGATACAGTGGCTCAGATCGTCCAAGCGGGTGCGGAGCTGCTGGTGGCGGGTAATGCCGTCTTCGGCGGCGGCCATCCGGAGCAGGATGCGCGCGCCCTGCTGGCAGCGGCCCGTAAGGCCGCGGGCGAATAAGATTTGGAATTGGCGGATGGCCTGTTGATAGGCCCCTGCCGCAATGAGGTGGTATGAACCGGTTGTCCATGAAGATTGCCGCGGTGACCCTGGCGGTTCTGGTCCTGGGTGGGATTTCGGCCGAGGCCAGGCTCAAGAAGCTCGAGCATAAGAAGAAAAAGGAAGATCTGAGCGCTAACCCGCTTGCAGGAGTCAACTCCAAGCAGCCCGACAAGGAACTCTTCGACAAGGCCATGATTGCCATGAAGAAGGGCCGCTACGATGTAGCCCGGCTCGACCTCCAGACGATGCTCAATACGTATCCGGAGTCGGAGTACCGGATGCGCGCCAAGCTGGCGGTGGGCGACAGTTGGTTCAAGGAGGGCGGCGCCGCTGCGCTTACCCAGGCCGAAGCCGAGTACAAGGACTTCATCACCTTCTTCCCTCAGGCTCCCGAAGCGGCTGAGGCGCAGATGAAGGTAGCCGACATCTTCTATCAGCAGATGGAGAAACCCGACCGCGACTACCTGAACGCACAGCGCGCCGAGCAGGAGTATCGGAACATGATCAATACATTTCCGGACTCAACGCTGGTGCCGCGCGCCAAGCAAAAGCTGCGCGACGTGCAGGAGGTTCTGGCAGAGCGGGAGACTCAGATCGGCCTCTTTTACGATAGCCGCGAGAACTTTACCGCGGCCATCGCCCGGCTGAAAACTGTGGTCGATACCTATCCGCTCTATTCCAAGAGCGACCAGGCGCTGCTGGGCATCGGCGACGCCTATGCCGGCCAGGCCCATGCTATACAGATTGCGCCCAATCTTCCCAGCGCTATCAAGGAGCGGCTGCGGGTGGTTTACCAGGATCGGGCCGCCGAGGCTTACGCTAAGGTCATCACGCGCTATCCCATGGCTCCGCATGTTGAAGATGCTCGCGACCGGCTGGTGGCCATGAATCGCCCCGTCCCCGAACCCACCCAGGAAGCGATTGCAGAAAGCGACGCTGAAGAGCGCAGCCGTCAGGCCTTGCACTTTACCGACAGAACCCTCGGGCTGATTAAGCACGGACCCACAGTGGTGGAGGCAGTACACGTGGGCGATCCCAGCCTGGACGATCCCAAGCGTACCTTCGCTCCGGATATCACCAAGCAGAACATCGCTCTGTTCAACGACGCCATTAACGCGGGTCGACCGGCCACAGCACCCATCGGTGCGGCCACGCCCACCGGCCCCAATGAGCCTCCGCGCAGCGACCAGCCATCCACCGCGCCGTTGCAGCTTCAAGCACCGGAAGGCGGCACCGGTGTAGGCGTCCAGGTGGTCAGCGCTCCTTCTGGTTCTGCCGCTAACGATCCAAACGCGGTAATCAAGCCGGTCGGACCTAACAACACCGTGGTGCCTGCCGCTGAAAAACCGGTCGAGGCACCCATCCAAGTCAATGAGATCAAGCCCGGCACGACACCAACTCAGTCCGCTGCCGACGCCAGGAAGAAGAAGCCCAAGACCGATCTGAGCGACGAATCCTCGAGCAAGAAGAAAAAGAAGAAGGGCCTGGGCAAGCTGAACCCGTTCTAGAATAACCAGTGTCCAGTCAAGGCCGCATCCTTATCCGGTGCGGCCTTTTCCTTTTGCGCATAGCGCGATTGGCAAATTCGCGGCTCGCGCTTTCCTTGACCGCAACTGCTAAACTGAGGGGTGGTCCCCCTCGCTCGAAACCCTCAATTTTATGAGGGTCAGACCTTCAGGGGGCTCGTCCTGAACCCCATGCCTCACGACCTGCCCAAAGCCTACGACCCCACCGCCATAGAAGATCACTGGGCCGAATACTGGGTACGCGAAAAGCTCTTTGCCCAGCCCACGCCGCCCGCCAGCGCAGCCGGGCAAGCCAACACCTTCACGATCCTGCTGCCCCCCCCCAACGTGACCGGCCGCCTGCACATGGGCCACATGCTCAACCAGACTGAGATGGACATTCTGATCCGCTGGCGGCGCATGACCGGTCGGCGTGCATTGTGGCTCCCTGGTACCGATCACGCCGGAATCGCCACGCAGATGATGGTCGAGCGACAGTTGACCAGCGAAGGCACCTCCCGCCAACAGCTTGGCCGCGAAGCCTTCGTCGAGCGTGTCTGGGAGTGGCGGCGCCAAACCGGTGGCGCCATCCTCGACCAGATGAAACGCCTGGGCGCCTCTGTCGACTGGCAGCGCGAGTACTTCACAATGGACGAGAACCTCTCCGTCGCGGTGCGCGAGGCCTTTGTCCGGCTGCACGAGCAGGGACTCATCTATCGCGGCGCTTATATCGTCAACTGGTGCCCTCGCTGCCAGACCGCCATCAGCGACCTCGAAGTGGTTCATGAGGAGCAGAAGGGGCACCTCTGGGAGATTCGGTACTCCGTCATTGATGCGAAGGGAAAAGACACCGGCGAGTTTCTTACCGTGGCGACAACGCGCCCAGAAACCATGCTCGGCGATGTGGCCGTAGCCATTCATCCCGAGGACGAGCGCTATCTGCATCTCCACGGCAAGAAGCTCCGCCTTCCACTGATGGGCCGCGAAATTCCCGTGATTCTGGACGAGTGGGTCAGCCGCGACTTCGGCACCGGCGCCGTCAAGGTGACACCTGCGCACGATCCCAACGACTTTGCCCTGGGCGAGCGCCATCATCTGCCTTCCATCAACGTGATGGACCCGACCGGTCATATCAACGCGGAAGGCGGCGCCTACGTCGGCCTCGACCGCTACAAGGCACGCAAACAGATTGTCACCAACCTCGAAGAACAGGGTTTGTTGGCTGGGGTGAAGGACTACATCAACAACGTGGGCCACTGCGACCGCTGCAAGACGGTCGTCGAGCCGCGCCTCTCGACGCAATGGTTTATCAAGATTCAGCCGCTTGCCGAGAAAGCCATTGCAGCCGTCAAGCCGGGCCCAAACGGCGAAAAAGCGATCCGCTTCACCCCCGAGCAGTACGAGAAGACCTATCTCAACTGGATGGAGAATATCCACGACTGGTGCATCTCGCGGCAACTCTGGTGGGGCCATCGCATCCCGGCGTGGCACTGCGCAAGCTGCCATAAGATCACCGTCGCTCGCGTCGATCCTACGGCCTGCGCCCACTGCGGCTCGGATCAGATCACACAAGAGACCGACGTCCTCGATACGTGGTTCTCCTCGGGCCTGTTGCCGGTTTCCGTCTTCGGCTGGCCGAATCTTACTGCGGAAAACCGCGCCGACTTCGACGCGTTTTATCCGACTAGTCTTCTGGTCACCGGCTTCGACATTCTCTTCTTCTGGGTCGCCCGCATGATTATGTTCGGCTGCTGGTTTGCAGCCGACGTGCCCATGCCCGATGGGTCGAAGCGCTCGCTTGCGGATTCAGTTCCGTTCCGCGAGGTCTACATTCACGCGCTGGTGCGCGACGCCAATCGCGAAAAGATGTCCAAGACCAAGGGCAACGTCCTTGACCCCATCGAGATTGTCAAGACTTATGGAACTGACGCGGTCCGTTTCACACTGGCCAGTATGGCCTCGCCCGGAACCGACATCGCCTTCAACGTAGCGCGCACCGAAGGCTACCGCGCCTTTGCCAACAAGATCTGGAACGCCGCGCGCTTCCTCTTCATGAACGTGGACCGCGCCGCCGAGATCGGGATAACAGTCGATCCTGCCGCGTTGGACTCCATGCCTGAAACCGCTTCTGACGCTCCGTTAGAAACACGCTTCATCGTGGCCGAACTCCGCTCGACTACTTACATGGTTAACCAAGCTCTCGAAAACTTTCGCTACGACGACGCGGCCAACCTGATCTATCAATTCTTCTGGGGCAACTTCTGCGACTGGTACCTCGAAATCGTAAAGTTGCGGCTGGATTTCTCGGAAACGACAGAAAAAGCAAAGACGAAGGCCGCGCTTACTACATTGGTCTCTGTTTTCGAGACTTCTCTACGGCTGCTCTCGCCCTTCATGCCGTTCATTACAGAAGAGCTTTGGCATGCTGTCTACGACGGCAATCCACCAGAAAAGTCGATCGCTCTAACGTGTTATCCAACTGCCATACCTCATTATGATGATGCAGCTTTGATCGACATGGAAGTGTTGAAGAGCCTGATCGATGAAACACGTGCTCTACGTAAAGAGATTGGCGTTGAAGAGAAGGCCATCACGCCTATCGAACTCCGCATCGATGTCGGAATGCAGGCTATTATCAAGGAAAATTGCGCCACGGTCGAACGATTAGCGCGCGTGAGCGAGGTGCGATTTGTCGAACAGATTGCCGATGGTCTGTCGAAACATTCAACATTCAACTTCGACGTAGCTGTGGTTTACGAGCGCACAGTTGATGTTGCTGCCGAACGCGACCGCTTGAGAAAAGATATCGCCAAGTACGAAAAAGGCCTGGCTACAGCCGAGCGCCAGTTGGACAATGAGAGTTTTCTTGCGAAAGCCCCGGCACAGGTGGTCGAGGGGCTGAAGAAGCAGGAGATGGAGACAAAGTTATTGCTGGATAAGGCGAAGGCCGCGCTGGGGGCGCTTCCTGCGGAGTGATGGGCAGCGAAAAGCAACCGCAGGTCCTTCGACTCGCTTCGCTCGCTCAGGATGACAACATTTTTTTGGATGGCTTAGCATCACGGCTTTATTGAAATAGTGCAGGGTAGAACGTATGGACTGGAAGAGCAGCCGTATCGACGCATTGCTGGAGCTGGCCCTGGTGGAAGACAAGGCCGCCGGGGACACTACCACCTCCCTCGCCATCGATCCCGACCTGCGCGCTTCGGCCTCGATCATCGCCCGGCAGGAGTTGGTGGTGGCCGGTTTGGGCGCGGTTCCGCGCTTTCTGGAGATTTTCGCGCGCCTCGACCGGCGTCCGCAGGCTCAGACCCGCTTTGAGGTTGTGAGTCATCCGGAGATATTCGATGGCGTAAAGGCCCGTGAGGGCCAGGTGCTGGCCGTCATCCGCCACAATGCGCAAGTGCTGCTCAGTTGCGAGCGGGTGATCTTGAATCTGATGCAGCATCTCAGCGGCATCGCCACGCTGACGCGAAAGTATGTAGATGCCATTCACGGTACGCGAGCACGCGTGCTTGACACACGCAAGACCATGCCCGGCCTGCGGGCTCTGGAAAAATACGCCGTACTGTGCGGCGGAGGAACCAATCACCGCCTCGACCTGGCCTCGGGCATCCTCATCAAGAACAACCACATCGCGCTGGGAGGCGGAATGCATGCGGTGCTGGCGCGGGCTTTGGATCTGCGCAAGAAAGGCCAGCGCGTGGAGGTGGAGGTGCGCAACGCGCAGGAGTTGGAAGAAGCTCTTCAATTCGGCGCCGAAGCGATTCTCCTCGTCAACATGAAACCTGCCGAGGTAAAGCGGTCGGTGGGGCGCATCAAACACGTGACCGGGGGGCAGGCAACCAGGGGAGATACGGCAACGGGGCAAGCCGAGCGCTGGATTCCCACCGAAGCCACGGGTGGAATTGTGCTCGAAAATATCCGCTCTTATGCCGAGACCGGCGTGGACTTTATCAGCGTGGGCGCACTGACCACCTCTGCCAAGGCCGCCGATATCTCCATGAGCATCAGCGTAGAGTGAGCTGGGAAATGTTTGATTTGGCCGCACTCGACGCCGCGCTGAAGAACACGATCTTCGCAGGCAAGCTGCATTTCTCTCCCGTCACCGATTCCACCAACACAGATGCATTAGCTGCCGCGCGCAGTGCCGCGCCGCACGGCTCGGTCTACCTTGCCGATGAGCAACTGGCCGGCCGCGGACGAGGCCGCCACGCCTGGCACTCGGACTCGGGCGAAGGGCTTTATGTGAGCGCGCTGCTGCGCATGCAGATTCCCGCGATTCGCCTGCCGCTTCTGCCATTGGTTGCGGGACTCGCCGCCGCCGATGCGATTCACACCGTCGCCGGGCTTACAGTGGATCTGCGCTGGCCCAACGATTTGCTGATTGGCCCTCGCAAAGCGGGCGGCATCCTGATGGAGACGCATACCGAGGGCAATCAGTTAGCCTTTGCCGTGGTCGGCATTGGCATCAATGTTCACCAGAGCAGCTTCCCTTCAGATCTCGCTACGCCGGCAACTTCACTCGATTTAGAGACCAACCGCAGGGTTCCGCGTCAGAATCTGCTCGTCTCCCTGCTAAAATCGCTGGAGCGCGGGATGCTGGGGTTGCTCGATTCTGCTGCAGATGGGACGATTTTTCGGCGTGTGGAAGAAGCCTCATCCTGGGTGCGCGGAAGGCAGGTCGAGGTGCACGGCCCGCAAGCCTGCAGGGGCGTAACGGCCGGCCTGAACCAGTACGGCTTCCTGCTGGTCCGCACCGGCGACGGCCTGGTGACGGTGCAGACCGGCGGCATACGCGCCGTTGAGATAGGCTAATAAGATAATGCTGCTTGCCATCGATGTGGGCAATACGAATACGGTGCTGGGCCTCTACCGGCTGGATGGGGAGCCGGGGTTCCCGGCGACAGGTTCTAGTCGCAGTGGTGGCAAGCCAGAGTTGGCGGCGCACTGGCGCATCACGACCCATCGCACACAGACAGTCGACGAGTACGGCGTCTTCTTTGTCAACCTCTTTGAGATGAACGGCCTCTCGCCCAGCCAGGTCACGCACATCATCATCTCTTCAGTAGTGCCTCCGGTCGAATCCACACTGCGCGAGGTCTGCGAAATCTACTTCCACACTTTGCCGCTGTTCGTTGAGCCGGGCATCAAGACCGGTATGCCTGTGCTGGTGGACAATCCATCGGAACTGGGCGCGGACCGGCTGGTGAATGCCATCGCCGCATTCGAGCGCTATGGCGGCCCGTGCATTGTGGTAGACTTCGGCACTGCCACTACCTTTGACGCGATCTCGGCTAAGGGCGAGTACCTGGGCGGAGCGATTGCGCCGGGCCTGGGCCTCAGCGCCGATGCGCTCTTCTCGCATGCGGCGCGGTTGAGCCGCGTTGACATCAAGCGCCCGGTGAAGGTGATTGGGACCAACACCGTCACCCATTTGCAGAGCGGCCTCTACTTTGGATACATCGGCCTGGTCGACGGCATCATTGAACGCATGGTCGCCGAATTGGGCGAGAAGCCGCGGGTCATCGCCACCGGAGGCCTGGCGCGGCAAATCGCAGAGGATTCGAGATTCATCTCCGAGATCGACGACATGCTCACCCTCGATGGCCTGCTCATCCTCTTCGAGCGCAACCGCACGCCGCGGCCGCCGAGCCGCGCGCACTGAGGCGCACCTTGCTCAATTATTTCAACTACTTTACCGAGATCGAAGAGCGATTCCAGCAGCGGCGCGGTGCGCTCTTGCTGCTTTCCACGCTCGATTGGGCGCTGATCGAGACCTGGCGCGAGGCCGGCATTCCGCTCGATGCGGTGCTGCGCGGCATTGATGCGGCCTTCGACAAATATGAGGAGAGGCAGAAGCGCGGACGGATGCGGCGCGTGAACGGCCTGGCGTGGTGCGCGCAGGCGGTGATGGAAGCGTCCGAAGAGCTGAAAGAGGCCTCCACAGGCACAGCTAACCCGGCAGCAGAAAACCGCGAATCAGGCTTTGAGAAGGAACGCGTAGCGGATCATCTCGAATCTGCCGCGGCAGCGCTGGATGCGGCTACAGTGACTCCGGAAGCGTGCAGCGCAACCGTCGCTCGCTTGCGCGAACTGGCTGCCGAAGTGCGCGCCTCTGGCTCGGTGAGCACCGTAGCTCATGATATGGAAGCGCTTGAGCGCACTCTTACCGTGCTTGAAGAGAAACTCTTTGCTGCGTTGACCGCAGCCGCCTCGGAAGATTTGCTCGTAGGCTTGAAGGAACACGCCGCACACGAACTGGCGCCTTATCGCAGTCGCATGGGAGCTGTGCAACTGCGTCAGGTGGAGCGGCAGTTTGTGCAAAAGCAACTGTTGGTGCATTACAACCTGCCCCGTCTCAGCCTCTTCTACATGAGCCAGCGATGAAGCCGCAAGCCGTACAGCCCGCTGGATTTCAACTCGTACAAATCGATAAGCCCATCTACGGCGGCGCATTTCTCGCCCGGATTGAGGGCAAGGCCGTCTTTGTGCCGCTCGCTTTGCCTGGCGAACAGGTGCGCATTCGCATTACGCAAAGCAAGCCCGGTTACGCGACCGCCGAGGCCGAGCAGATCGTCACTGCCGCGCCGGAGCGGGTTGTGCCCGCCTGTCCGCACTTTGGCGCTTGCGGCGGCTGTCACTATCAGCACACCGGATATGAGACACAACTCGCGTTCAAGAAGGCTATTCTACGCGAAACCCTGGAGCGCGGTGGCGTAGCTGTGCCCAACGAGATTGCCATGCTGGCCGCCGAGCCCTGGGGCTATCGAAACCGCATCCGCCTTGTACTCGGTGCGGCGGGAAACCCCGGCTACCGTGGACGCCGCTCCCATGCAGTGATTCCAATCAGCGAGTGCCCCATCGCCGCGCCGCTGCTGCTGCGTGCTGCAAAAGTCATTGCAGAGGTTGCGCGGCAGTTTACTCCGGCATTTCGCCTCGCTGAAATGGCGCTTTTCTGCGATGCAGGTGAATCCTCGCTACTGGCAAGCATCTTCGCCGCCAACTCTGGAGAGTTTTTCTTCGATGAGTTTGCGCAGGCTCTTCACCAGAGGATTCCAGCACTCAAGGGCGCCGAGCTTGTTGCTGAGGACCCCGCCAACCAAATGCCCCGCACTTTCGCACAGTGGGGAGAAAAATCACTTGCCTACTCGGCCGCAGGCTTCGATTATCGCGTGGGCCATGGAGCATTCTTCCAGATCAACCGCTGGCTGATCGACGCGCTCGTTGAGCGAGTGACAGCTAGCCATCAAGGCGCGCTGGCCTGGGATTTGTATGCCGGCGTCGGCCTCTTTGCCCGACATCTCACAGCAAGCTTTGCCCGCGTTGTCGCAGTCGAGTCCGCGCCCGCTGCAACTCCGGCGCTCGAAGAAAATCTCACTGGAACGGCCGCGACCGCAGTGCAAGCCACGACGCTTGATTATCTTCGCCGCAATCGCAAGCCGGCCCATCTCAATTCGACTCGCCCGGATCTGATCGTAGTCGACCCGCCGCGCGCCGGCCTGGGCGTTGAAACCTGCGAAATGCTCGCCGCAATTTCCCCGCCCGTGCTGGTTTATGTCTCCTGTGACCCGGCCACATTGGCTCGCGATCTGCGCGCCTTGCTCGGCTCTGGATACGCGATTCACTCTGTCACTCTTGCCGACCTCTTTCCCCAGACATTTCACATCGAAACAGTGGTCCAGTTGCGCCGCGCCTGATAGGCTTGACGGCCATAGAACCTTTTTGAATTCTCAGGCGCGATGCAACTCCAAAACCCCACCTCCGGGCAAACTCACTTAAGGCCAGCCAATGCCGGCCTGAGCGCAATACCGCTCTTTCATGCAGCGTGGCTGTTTGCTGCAGGAGTTACGGCAACTCACTGGCTTTGGCTGCGGCCCAGCCTGGTGCTGGTGGCGTTGGCCGCCTTGACTGTGCTGTGCGTCGTTGCGGCAATGCGCGCGCAGCGCATCGTCTGGCTTCCGCTGGCAGCGCTGTGGTGTTTGCTGGGCGCATGGTGTGCCTGGATGGAACCACACTCTGCCCCCGCGCCCGCCTTGGCTGCGTCATCGGACGGGTTGCTGCGCACCGTGGAAGGGACCGTCGTCGATGCCGGACCGGTGCGCAGCGAAATCGAGCAAAGCGTGGACGAACCATCCTCCACCACTCCCTCGCAACGTATCGATTTGCGCATTTCCTCGCTCGAAGTGGTCACCGACGACGCCGATGCGCAAGCTCCTGCCACAGGCGGTGCGCGGATCACCGTTCGCTGGCCGGCGAGCATACCCGCCCAGACCGCACCGCAACCTTTTCGTTGCGGTGAACAAATTCGCGCCGTCGTTCGCCTGCTCCAGCCGGAGACATATCATGATCCGGGCGTCTGGAGCCGCCAGGATTTCCTCCTCGATCAAGGCATTACCTCCACGGCCTCGGTGAGCATCGACCAAGTTGATCGTCTGGGCATCTCTCCCGGCCGTTTCCTCGCCTGCCGCATCAGGGGCTTGCAGCACGCCTCCAGCACGCGCCTGCTTGCCCTGCCCGCTGCCATGCGCCGCCTGTCAGGCCCTCTGCGCCTCACCCAGGACGACGCCATCATGCTGGCCGCCATGGTCACTGGTGACCGCACCTACCTCACTCATTCATTGCGTGTGGGCTTTGAGCGCACCGGCTCCTTTCACATGCTGGTGGTCTCTGGATTTCACCTCGCCATTGTGGCCGGATGCATCTTTTGGCTGGCACGCCGCCTGCGTCTCCCCCGCGTCCCGGCCACCTTCCTCACCATCCTTGTCTCCTTTGGCTACGCGTTCTTTACCGGCTTCGCTACGCCCGTGCAACGATCGCTATGGATGGTCACGCTCTACCTGCTTGGCCGGCTTCTCTATCGCGAGCGCAATGCGCTGAACACCATTGGTTTTGCCGCGCTGTGCCTGCTGGCCGTGAGTCCGCGCAGCCTCTTCGACTCGAGTCTGCAAATGACGCTGCTGGCGGTAGTGGCCATCGCGGGTGTCGCGGTTCCGCTCCTTCAGGGCACCATCCATCCTTATCTCACGGCCACGCGCGACCTCCGCCTCCCCGCCATCGACGCCAAGCTTGCCCCGAAACTCGCTCAGTTCCGTGTCACGATGCGCATGATTGCCGCTGCGTTGCAGACGGCCGGGAACAGACCTATCGCCTGGCGCATCTTTCCCTTCGCAGTACGGTTGTTGATTCGCATCTTTGAGTTGCTGATCGTCTCTTGCGTGGTCGAGCTGGCCATGGCTCTGCCCATGGCCGTTTACTTCCACCGCATCACTGTCTTCGCACTGCCGGTGAACATGATCATTCTGCCGCTGCTTGCGGTCCTGATGCCGCTTGCGCTAATGGTTCTGCTGTTTGCGCTCATTTCGCCGGCGTGCGCAGTATTTCCGGCCATGTTTGTGGCCCTCACGCTGCATTTTGGCGTCGGTATCGTGCATCTTTTCGGCTCGCTGGCCTTTGGGGACTACCGTATTTCTGCGCCGCTGCTCTGGCAGTCGGCCGCCTTCGGCCTGTTGTTGGGCGCTGCCATCGTGCTGGCTCGCCTGGCTGTGTTGTCTGAATCTGTCTGGCTACGTCGCTTGGCCTGGGCCGCGCTGCTGCTGGGCGCGCTGGCTGCTGTTGCGCCGCGGCCGGTCCAGCACCCACGCGACGCGCTGCTCGCCGAGGCTATCGACGTGGGCCAGGGAGATTCCCTGTTGCTGATTACTCCCGACGGCAAGACCCTGCTGGTCGATGGTGGCGGCTTTGGCGGCGGCCCGCGACAGGCTCCGCAGGAATTCGACATCGGCGAAGAGGTGGTCTCCCAGGTTCTCTGGTCGCGCGGCATCCGCCACCTAGACGCGGTTGCGCTTAGCCACGCCCACAGCGACCACATGGGCGGCTTGCCTGCAATCCTGCGCAACTTCCATCCCGACGAACTGTGGGTCGGCAACAATCCCCGCTTTGGGGCCTATGACGCGCTGCTCGACGAGGCTGCCGGGCTACACGTCAGGCTGCGCACCTTTCGCGCTGGCGACACGTTGACGTTTGGTAACACGCAGATCAGCGTTCTGGCGCCCTTCAAGGACTACCAGCCCGGCGCGGAACCCGCCAACAATGATTCGCTGGTTCTGCATGTGGCCTACGGGGGCACTTCAGTCATGCTGGAAGGCGATGCTGAGGCTCCGATAGAACAGGCCATGTTGGCCGAACAGAGCCTCGAGAGCACGCTACTTAAAGTGGGCCATCACGGCAGCGTCACCTCTACGCGCCCCGAGTTCCTGGCCCGCGTAGCTCCGCAGTGGGCCGTCATCTCCTGTGGCCTCCATAATCGCTACGGCCATCCCCGTCAGGAGGTGCTGGAGGAGTTACAAGCCGCCCACGTCCGCACCTTCCGCACCGACATCAACGGCGCTGCCTGCTTCCGCCTCGACGGAAAAACCACTGGTTTGGAACCCGGCTGCGGCTGGCGGCAAACACCATAATGCAATCACATTGCAGATTGAGATACTGCTACCGTTGTTTTGTTCTTTGCTTATTGTTTACTTGTCGCGGCCTTCTTTGAAATTGTCTCGCTACCCCAACTGGCTGACCTTTACCGCTAACTTCTCGAAGTCCACAATGCCCAAGCCTCGCGCGGCGGCCATCTGCAAGTAAGGCAGTTGCTCGGGGTCGAGGTTCCAATAGGCTTTGGCCACATAGGCGTCGATGGCGACCGGATCGGTTCCGGCGATCAGGGTCTTCTTGAGAACGGCGTCTTCGAGGTTGCCGCCGGTGGGGCCGTTGCGCACGAGAACACGGTAGCAATCCATGAGCGTCACGGTAGGCAGCATGAAGTTAGCCAGGTCGACGAGGCTCTGGTGAATCTGCTG
>Ga0182027_10007024_pt1 | contig 16700 bp, 10 predicted proteins | sample 712E1DmetaG_FD_121300 | JGI IMG/M metagenome (GOLD analysis project Ga0182027, IMG submission 121300) | Permafrost microbial communities from Stordalen Mire, Sweden - 712E1D metaG (Illumina Assembly) | ecosystem: Environmental > Terrestrial > Soil > Wetlands > Permafrost | place: Sweden... | reverse complement strand
GGCACCAATTACGGTAAAACAGCAAATGCTGCCCACATCACAACGGAATAGCTGCCCACATCAAACAGAATCAGGTGCCCACATCGAATGGAATCGCCTGCCCACATCGACCGGAATACGCACAAATGAGTGAAGATGAAGAGAAGGGTCCTCCGTGGCCCATAAACGTCGAATTGCAAAGACTACATGGAATTGTGATTCACTATTCCATCAAAGTCCACAGGGCGGCAACTCGCCTTGATGCTGATAGACCGCACGTGTCATATCACGCCTTGGCCAATCTTCACATGCGGGCCGTCGTCATTCATCGATCAATTCGTGATTTGTGTGAGGCTGGGTGGACCTCTGTGACCGGCATCCTCATTCGTACGCTTCTCGAAATCTACGTGAATTGCCTCGCAATAGCTATAGTGCCGGAGGATTCGGAGTTTATGGCCTTCAGGTTTCTTCTTGCCTTCCAACTGAGTCGAGTGAATGACTCCACTCTGCCTAAGGAAACTCGACAAGCGCATCGCGAAGAGATAGAAGCGGCAATATCTCAGCTTCCAAGCAAAGACACAGCGCGCGCAACTGCATTGATTACGGATACAACTCGGAAGAGCTATTGGTATCAACCTGAGTTTTCGAGCCCGAGTGATTTGCTCAAGAAGACAAAGGGGGACATGCCTTTTCTCTACCGAGCTTTTTCGGGTTCAACGCATGGCGGAGTCGTTGGACTTGCAATATTGGATGATGAGCCGGACACGCCCAACATCGATCCGAGACGCCATCCGAGGAAAACGCCAATTTCTATTTTTGCTTCGGCACGGCTGCTCTTGGAAATTGCATTCTTGCGAGACCAAATTGAAGGCACGGGAAAAGATGCTGGCTATTACTTCATCAAGGACAAGGTGCTCTTACCGATGAAGGGAAAGGCATGGGAAGATCCGGGCCCTCAACCGCCAATACCCTGACTACAAATCAGCAATTGCTTCCAGAGAATACTTGAGCTTCTCCTCGCCAGAACTCGTTACTTCGATCGTCTCGCGAATCGTTATCCGGTAATTCAGATTGAGCGTTATGTGTTCGGCAGCGGGCATAGCGGCTTCGTCTATTCGGCCGCGATATACGTTTTCGTCGTCCGACAGAATAGCTGTAAAGGAGTGACGCGGTAATTCAACACCTACAAAATAACCGACGCCAGTTCGTCTTTCGCCAACCTCACTCGTCACCTGTTCCGCGGTATGGAGTGCTCCAGCCGCCGTGGCCAAACTAAACTCTAACGACTTGTTTCGAGTGGGGTCCGGCGATGCCCACTCCAGCCGGAGAGGCGTTTCCGCACCTATTAGTGAAGCGAGGAACACCCTATATTTTGAAGCTGCGCGGGGCTTAACAGCGATAAGCTTCTCTCGCAGCCGTTCGACATCGTTGCCAATCTCCAAAAGACTGACCAGTTCGCCAAGTGCATCAGTGATAAGAGAGCCTCCAAAAAGATCGAGCGCTTGAGCGGCACTGATCTCTAGCGCAAACGAACCGCCGGCAGCCTGAATCAATCGCGTTTCAGTCCTAGCTAAGATTTCGGGCGGAATAACACCGCGCATCGTTGCATTGCCACCAAATCCTTGGCCAAGGGCGTCAATGGTTTCTTGAACAGACACGAGAATTTTGCCGAGCTGTTTCGTTGGTGCATCTTCCCTGTAGCTAGGAAAATCAAAATGGAGCCCGATCAGCTCTCTCTGGATGGCGATTGCTTTTCTCGGCAAATCAAGATCTTTGAAGCGAACCGCAAGCGTGTCGGTGGTAAGGGAGAGAGATTGATCCGCTTCAGGGAGTAAACCCGGATCCAGTTGCTCGGGAAGCACACGACTGACTTGTGTACCGCCGGTGTCCCACCTGATGATGGACTGATACAGGAATCCAAGCTCCGGATTCAAGAATGCCGCCACAAGAGTGATCCCGCCAGAACGCACCATCGATAATCGGTCCCTGCTGATGGCGACTAGCCAATAGGACTCGGCCTCAGGGTCAGAGCCAACCCATAGAGTGAGAAATATCTGACCAACCAGGTTCCTACAGGTGAACAGCTTCGGGCCGTCGTAATACTCGAAGACCTCAAGCAACTCAAGGTCGCCGAATAGAACGGACTTCGGGAGGAGGGCGTTCATAACATTTCCTGCGCGACAATTGCAAAGGCACCGACAGGCTCGAACCCGCTGTCACGCCACCACGTGTGGTGATCTGGGCTCGCAGTTGTCTTTTTGATGACGCCGGCCGATGCATCGAGTTGAGCAACGGCTGCTTTGTGACCTCGGAGTGCACCGATCCTTTTCCGCAGACGTACAGCTGCTTCGTAGGTTATGCAGATGGATAGGCCACGCGCAAGACAGGGATCAGCCCAGTTACGGGCCGGCTGCTGCTCGAAGTAGGATACGAAGTCGCCCGCATTGATGGGACTAGCGGCAACTAGCCTATACACTGAGCCAATGCATGGCTGCGCGTCGACCGGTGGACATCCTATTGGGTAACCTAGAAACGGCATGCGTCGTCCTTGCGACTCTACGTGGATGCCTTGCAAGTATACGGCCCAACCCCCTCACAACCCTAGCCGCAAATGCTGCTGGGGGGCCAGTTACAAAATCATTTTGGCTACCCCATTCCTGCGGTCTCATCACATGAGTGGGCATTCGCTCGCGAACCCCTCCCGTCCAATCTCCCCCCCTCAAAACCCACACCGAAGATGAGCCGTATCCTGGCCGCGGTCACAACCTCGCTTCCTATCAGTATTACCCATCCCCGTCCGATCTGTGCAAGCTGCTGCAATCGCAGCTCTTGATTGGATTTGAGGTGTCCCGTTACAAGCGAACTTGAGTACGTGCGGATCAGTGGGTCAACCGTGCATTTGGATGGCTTCCCGTATCTCTTTTGCCAGTTTCTGGCTCTCTCTGAGCAAATTCAGCACTGCGCGCCAATTAGTTTCATGGCGCTTCCACAATTCTGCATCAACGATGTTCTCGATTTCGATTTTCCTCGGCTTACGCCACTGTTCGTAATCGGCCAGGCGCGCCATACGATCCTCTATGTCCGTTATGCCGCGGGTCTTGGGCGACAGCTTGGCCGAGCTCATCATCCATGTTCGCCAGGGTGCCTTGCCCTTCGACTGGTTACACTTGCCGCACGCAGGCACTAGGTTTGCGATCTCAGTGATAAACCCAGTTGGTCGTTGATCCGTAATGATCGGTCTCAGATGATCCCATTCAGTAGACTTGTCGCCGCAGTACGAACACCGTATATCTGTAGGGTCCATTCCAAGAATTTGCAGCGCCTCAAGTTCTTCTTCTTCGGTCGGATCGACGATTGGGATGATGGCATTGAAGAATGCGTTTGTAATGCTAGACGACCGGCCCGCTATATTGCCGGGACTCGGCATTTGGCAAAGGCGCAATCGCTTCTTGGCGCGGGGCGTCGCCGACTTCATGGACGTACTGTAGCACTCGGTCACATTCAGCGCCAGCCCGGCTAGGCCCGTTCCCGTGTTTGATGCACATCAACAACGGGCAATTCATCTCTCGGCATCCCCGCTGGTTTTAGAAAGGCGTCAAAGTAGCTTGCGTATTCGTTCGGCCGTTTCGTGTATAGGGCCTGAGTCGAGACCGCCCTGATCGTCGTCTCGGGTGGTAAACAAGTTCTCACCCAATCTGTAGCCGTTGTCTTTGTACCACGCTTGCTTCCACTCCCATCCGCGGAGATAATCATCGCGGTTTAGCATACCGAGGTGCTCCCAAATGATTACGTCGCCACCATCAGTCACAAACGAGAAATCGGGGCGCAATCGACCTGGAGACTTTGTTCCTTCTAGCGGACGCTCATAGAAATACTGCAACCCAACATCGAACAAGTGGTTAGCTATAACGAGTTCGGATTTACTGCGGACCATGACTCCGTTCGGGGCGCGATGGACGAGGGAAGCAGCGTAAGGCACATCGTCTGCCTGTTCACGAACCGCTGCCGCGAACATGTTTGTGTTCCGACGTGCCGTTTCGGATCGCTCTGGGCGGGTAAGATCATACAGGCCGGACGCGTCTTTGCCTTCAATCAATAGCACTAAATGCTGCTGCGCACGAGTGAGCGCGGTGTAGAGCAGTTCCCGACTCAATAAGCGCGTGTGCTTTGGTAGTACAACGAAGACCACGCCAAACTCGCTACCCTGCGCCTTGTGCACAGTCAATGCGTAAGCTAGTTCCAGCGGGCCGCCGTCACCACCAAACTGGCTCGGGAAAAACCCGTAACGCACATCTGGCCGCTGTGTGAGCGCAACATTGAGGCACCGTGTCTTGGCCGGACCGGCAACTCCGATCTCACCATTCGCCAGGTAATCCTCTACTTTTTGCTTCTTCTTGCCATCCCAGCCGTCGCGTTTTCCGTTCCGAACCAAAATGACCTTGTCTCCCCAGACGATTTCTTCATCACCAAGACTAACCTTACCCCAAGGCTGCTTAGACGACTCGAGCTGCTCAGCGCGGTACTTTCGCTGGACCCAGCGGTTAAGGTCATGAACACCATGCGGGTGCATCCGCACTGGCGACAGGATTTGAAACCTCTCCGCCCCATCATGATCTTCAAAAGGAACCCAGCCTTCTGGCGTAAGTCCGAGCGCCCTTTGATTGAAGCCGACGACATCTGATGCATCCGTGAGTTCAAATCTGACCACGAACTCCTCTTCTAGCGCCCGTCTCAAGTCGTCTGGAGTTTCCCAGAAGCGGATCGTGAGATCGTTGAAGCTTTGGCCGAGTTCAAGATCGCTGAGCACCCGGTCGGCATCGATTGGCTGTGCTTCTCGCGTATACCACGACGCAAGCTTTAGGCTGTCCGAAGGCGCACCGGCTTTGGTCCGTAGCTCAATGGTTAGTCGTGCGAGTGCCTCGGACTGTTGATCATTGCATGTGTCTAAATGTGCGACGAGATCCGCAAACGGACGGCCGACACCAATTGGCGGAAGCTGATTTGGATCGCCCACTAGGATGAGCCGTTGCACGTGAGCCAGATCAAGGGCCATCAATACGGCGTACAGATCATCCAGCGTCAGCATCGAGCACTCATCGATGACAACCGTTTTTTCCTTGCGATATTGGTCTTGTCCGACGAAAAGCGGCCGTTGTCGCCAGCCATCATAACGCCCCAACCCATATAGGAATTGGGCTATTGTCATCGCCTCTGCATTTGCCTTTTGCGAGAGGCGGACCCGAGCTTTTCCAGTGGGGGCTAGAAAGAGGACGCCACCTTGTTGTAGTTGGCTAGACTTCAGTAACGCGCCTAACACCGTTGTTTTGCCTGTACCTGCCCGGCCAACGAGAGTAGCAAGTTTTCGGGTTGTGATTCTCTCCAGCGCGTCCGCCTGTTCTTTCAGCGCCGCGGCATGGCGAGCATCTCCTAGGTCGATTTGGTGTCCCCCCTCCTTCACGGACTCAACCAGGAGTTTCTGCCATTCCTCTCCAAAGCTCGGCAGGGTCGCGACACATCGTTTTCCAAGGATGCTCGTTAACTTCTGCTCCCGAAGGAATAGATCCGATAGCTGAAGGCAAGCAATTGACGAGGCCTCTTCGGCATCCTTCACGATCTCGACGCGCTTGATCTCCCGCTCTAAGAATGGAGCCGACGCCCCGAGCCAGTCTGCAGGGACGACGCAGGGGTGGGATAAATCAAGCTTCAAAAGTAGAGTGCATGCTTCCGACTCGGAAAGGAGAGCATCCCCGTTCTCCGACGCTTGCCTAAGGACCGTTACGAAAGCTGATCTCACCCTGCGTTGATCGAGCACCGAGCCCACCGCTGAGGGCTCCGGAACCGGGTGTGCCGCCGCCACTGTAGAGTCTGGCATCAGACCTCGATCCACAACCCCGAGGGAAACTGCGTGATCGTCCGGATCTCCGAGGTCTGTCTCCACTATGCGATACGGATTCTCCAGAATTGCGCGGTCACAGACGTCTGCCCGCGTGGCTCTCTTCCGCTTGGCCGGGTCGAACCATCGCATTGCTTGTGCCGGGCTTAGATCAAACCTGGATAAGAGTTTTAGGAGCGAACGTCTTTCCTCCGAAAGGCTGGCCCAGATTGGGCCGACCGCCTTGAGATCGGCTGCATAGGCTGCCTGTGGCGGCGCAGCACCCCGCAATAGATGATCCAGAGCGGGCCATGGATCATCTGTGGGCTTAACAATTGCACGGCTAGAGAGTTCCAGTGCAAGCGACGTGCCCAACCGCATGCCGAGTGCCTCGAGGGCCGCTCCCGCTCCGGGAAACGCCCCACGGTCCTTCCATGTCTCGGCGATCTTCTCGTTGATCCACTCCTCGCGACGCTCCCAGGGCCCCTTCGCGATTCCATGTTCGCGGACCTTTCGGACTGCTTCAAGGCACTTTACGAGAGTCGATAAAGCCACATCAGCTGAGCCGAGCTCTCCGGCGAAGGAGAACGCGGCGGTTTGACTCAGCTCAGGGATTACGGCTATCTCACTCAACTGATCCCGGCGTGCGGCATCCTCCTCCGCATCACCCGTCGGTTCAAGATAGTCGTGATATGGGAGGAGAAAGCCCTTGTCGCCATCGGGTCGGATGGAATGCCTGAATTTCCGGTCCCACATCGGATAAGTCGAAGCTGTGGAGGACTCGTAGCGCTGAATGCCCGAAATCGACTCAATCGTACCTACACCTACGACCAGCCGCGATATGGCTTCACCTAGGGGGTGTCCGGATTTCGTATAAAAGAAGACGAGCGATTTTGCCGGTTTCAATCTCCCAAAGAACAGCTCGCAAAGCGCTTCTTGGCGCGCTTTTGAGAATACCCATGGTGAAGCGAAAGGCGGTTCTTCATCCTGCGGAAGCTGCTGAGCTAGGGAACTGTCAATCTTCTCCTGTTGCTCGCGCAGCATCCACAGAAACGGAACGGCGAACGTGCTGTATGGCTCGACCTTAGCTGTAGTGGGCTTGAGTTGGCCGTGGGTCGCCTGGGTCTTCTTGATGGATTGGTAAGGGTGATTGAACTCGCGAATCCATTCCCGCGAATTCATGAACGCCCCGCTCTCCGCCTTGCACGGCGGCTGCTGTATCGGCATCAAGTCAGCGAAGTGCTTACCCGCAAGCTTCTGCTCAGATGCGTCGTCTCGCTCTTCACGAATCCGATCGAGATCTACGCAGAATGAGTTCTCACACGGATTGCGGCAGATCGTGCCGTCCCACCGGTTATCGTGCCATGCCACGCGAACATTTAGATGGTTCATATGCCCTCGTAGCGATGGAATTGTCTAGTAGTGCGTGCCAAGTCTAGATTCTCTGGTGACTTTGGGATATGCATCATAAGTATCTCCGTAAACTGGCGATGATTCTACTCTCCTGCTGCTTTGCACCCCGGCCAGCAAGAGAATTGACGCTCCAGATCAACATAGCTAGTTGGTCGATTGCTGGGCGCTCGCGAAAGCGTTAGGCCAGCCGCCGTGCTTGTCGATGACCTCGTCAATCTTCTTCATCAGGCGGATGGTTTCGCTCAGGGCGACGACGATCTTGTTGTAGTGGGCGATGTCGTCCTTCGAGAGCTTGCGGCCTTTGCGATCCTTCAGCCATTTTTCACAGACTTGGTAGCCACCAATTTGGAAGCTCCACACCTGCTGTGGAATTGGCGAGAACCCGTGTGTTTGCGCCTTATCAATCCACACTGAGCTGTTGGCATAGGACGCTTTCTCAACTTCCCCATGCGCCTGACCGACATAATGACTCAAAGGGCGCTCGAGTTTGGATGATCGTAGTAGATGCAGATCGACCAACTCGCTACCGATGTGAACCAACGACCGGAATAGCTTCAGCTTCCCCGTGAGAGGGAGGCGCGGAAAGTCACGTTTAAGGAATTGTGCGTACCGTCCTCGATAGGTTGGTGAGTGAAATACGGCGTACATATAACGAAATATGTCGTCTGGCCCAAGGGTTGCCCTTAGATCACCGAATCCATCTGGAATTGAAGCTAGTCCTAAGCTCTCCTTGAGAGCATCGATCAGAGCTGGCGCGAGATTCGCTCGTCTTGAATCGTGCGACCGGGCGCCCGGACTCCTCGCAAAGAGGGTTGGCTTGTCGTCTGCATACTCATATAAGGCTGCAACGTAAGTTCCGCCCGCACCAGCAGATTTATTGCCGACGACAGATTGATCCACCGCAACATTCGCTGCGAACACTGAGAATTCATAATTAGGACTCATGGGTCGAGTCCAAAGCAGTGCGACATTGTCATGATTGATCAGGTTGTCCATAACCTGCGGGCGGCCATAGTCAATCGCACTTGGATGGTGGAAGTACCACTGAAAGTCGAACGGCTGACGAATACATTTTGTAATCCAGTCTCCGAGGTTTGACAATCTGAACAGGTCTTTCCGACTCTTCGCAAGGCTCCAATCTCTCGTATCACCGACTGGGTACTTGCTGGGAGGCATGCGTGAGAAGTACCGTGCGCGCATCGTGTTGTCCGATTGTGCGGGGTCCGCAAAGTCCTTAATCCGCTTGAACAAAGCATCCCGGGAGACATCTATTACGAAGTAATCGCGATGGGTCTGAAACCCAACAGCGTTGCATGGAAATATGTCTTGAACAAGCGATCCACGTTCGTATTCCGGAGCCAGTTCGTCATCCTGCGGCCTAAACAGGTATCGTGGCGATTTCGGGGTCAGGGGCGTCCATGACGTTTCATTCGTACCCTCACCGCTCAGCCGCTTGTACTTTCGCTCCCGGACGCCGTAAAGGTCAGCGTAATACACCGCCGATGGGCTTGAACCTTCTGCTGTGTTCAGTCCGGAACGTGCGACGAAAATACCGATTGATACCCCTTGTTGGATATCAAATACGTTTTCATCCTGGCCGCCATTTGGTGCCGTCTCCTTCTTCTTGGCATTTCCGTGCAGATCCAAGAGATACATACTACTGAAGCTTTGGATTAGGCTTTGACGCATTCCACGAAAAGTCGGATTGTCGAGATAGCCGTGATTTGTAATGAAGGCGAAGGTTCCACAGCCCGTCTTTTCAATTTCCCACTGACAGAATCGCATGAACTTTACGTAGTCGTCATTTAGCCATTTCGGGTTTCGTTCTCCTAATGGAGCACCGTCAACTTGAAAGTAGTTTTCCGTATCTTGGCCAGAGACTGAATCTTTACCACGCAGCAGACCATTGAGCCATTCACCGTGATTTGACGAATGCTTGGCGTAGGGAGGATTGCCGATTGCAACGGTAAAGTGTCGCTCGCGCTTTACCGTATTGACTGCTTGAGACTCGTGAGCGAGTGCTGGGGCCCACTCCTCGAACTTGCGCTGAGCGCCGGCATCAGTCGCTGGCTCGAGAGTGTTCGTAAGATAGACCCGCGCGCGTTCGGTGCTAACAAATCTATAGCCGGTCTCGTGCAGCTTCAATCCAATCTTCATGTGCGCGATCGCGTAGGGAGCCATCAGTAGTTCATATCCATGCAGGCGAGGCAGCAAATGCTTCGGGACGTATTCATTCCAGAGATTCTGGAACTCCAGGGCCATGTGGCCCTGCTTCTGCCATCGTCCCTCCATCGTCTTGTGAATGACGTCGATGACCTCCACGAGGAATGTTCCGGTTCCGGTCGCTGGATCGAGAATCTGCACAAAAGGATCATCAGGCGACACCCCCTTCGGAATAACCAGGTTCTTGTTCCGCGCGGCCATCTCGCCCCAGGTCGTCGTATCCGCAAGACCATTCTGCAAGCCGAACTCTTTCTGGAGAAGCTCATGCACGCTGCGAACGATGTAGGAAACCACGGGTAGCGGGGTGTAAAAGACGCCGCGCTGCATACGCTTCTTGGCGTCGTATTCCTGCAAAAAGTCCTGGTAGAAATGGATTACAGGGTCTTCTTGAGGGTTGCGATCACCGAAGTCGCGCAGAACAGCTTCCATGTCGGCATCCCGCAAGAGCTGCACAACATCGTTGATTCCAAGTTCATCAAAGTCGATCTTTCCTTTGCGCCCTCCAATTGTAAGGAAGGTCTCCAGCATTTCCTTCAAAAAAGGGTTCGTCACCGGCACCATGTCGGCCAGGTTGTCGGCCACTAGCCCTGCTGGACGCGAGATGCGCGCCGTCAGCAGACCATAAGAGATCGTCTGCGCGTACATGTCAGCGAAGTCGTCTGTGCTGAGATCGTGAATCAAGGCTTCCTGGAAGGCTGTGTGCATCTTCCGCAACGGCCCCCTGGCTGATTCAACTGCCAGCACGCCGTTTGCACGCTTGCGAATGCCGTGAGCCAGATCCGCGAGCCGGATGGCAAGCTGCTGCGCAGTCTTGATGACCTCGCGAGGTCGGAGCCTGAACGCCGCAGACCACTTGGCGCTCCATGCCGTTATGTTGTTTTCGTCGTCGGGCCAGCGGAGCTTGTCCTTCAACTCGTGCTCAACGAAGTCCAGCTTCAGCTTTGTATCTTCATCGTCCCACCCGAGTAGCCGGAGAGTCGGCAGATCGCCGGAACCCTGCTCCTCGGCGAAGTGCGCGAAAGTGATGTCGCGGTGCTCAGTTTCCCCATAGGAGGAGATGAACAGGAGATCGTGCAAGCGCCAGGCCGCCTGTTGCGACCTGTTAGCCGACTGCCTCTTTTTGATCACAAGGGTGCTAAGAATGCGGCGCAGGGCGACAACGGGCAACTGCTTCGGCGCGAAGTTGACGAAGAAGATGCCCCACGGCTGTTTGCTCGTGAGGGGGCGGAGCTGCTTAATTTCCTTGATCTTTACCGCTGTCGCGGCATCCAGTCCGAGTTCCTCGGGGGCATAGTCGAAGGTCAGTTCCTCGAAGTCGTCGGACTCGATGGGCCAGTCAAGCTCGTCCCGCAGATACTTTACAAGTTGGCTAAATGTCTTGATTAGATAAAGAGGATTGCTGTCAGTGCTCATCGTCAGCTCAGCTCCATCCATGCTTTCAGAGCAGCTTTGACGCCGATTGGCGCCTGGACCTGCTTCAGGTAAGTGTTCTTGATGTGTTTCTCCACTTGGACACGTATCTCGGACAACGTACTCTCAGAGATGTCGTGCTTGCGTGAGGTTTCTGGTGTGCTGCGAATCAGGTCGATAATCCTCGCTGGCTCATTTTCGATCACGCCAGTCTCGACATCGTAGAGATACCACTGTGTGGCTCCTCCCTCGGCGGTCCATGGCAGATCGTCAGGAAGCGTGCCGTCGTGAAGTAGCGGTGGCGGAGCCGGCATCGCGTAGCAGAAGAAAACGGCTCGGGTCTCTGGCTTCGGATGCTCTTTGCCGCTGAACAGTCGTCCGGGAAGTGCGTCGAGTGCCTTAGCAAGGCCAGGGTGCTGCTGTAAGAGCTTCTGATATTCGAGGTTCATCTCCTCCAGCGGCGAGGTGGTTCCCTCGTACGCGTGGGTGAAGTCCTTCAGAGCCTCGTAATCGTCCTCCGGCTTTAGGAGCTTCTTGCCCTCGATGCCAAAGGTGCGGGAGATGCGCAGGACCTTGTGCGAAACTCGTGCGTAGAGCCTCAACAAGTTGTCCAGCTCATCGGGCGGCAGGAAATTCCAGTAAACAACGTTCCCACGGATCGCACCTCGATCTGGATGGTCGGCAACAATCGCGCTTTCCACGCCAGGGTCCATGCGCCGGTCCACACGACCGATGCGCTGCATAAGCCGAACGGGGTTCCAGTGCAGGTCATAGTTGATCAGGCGAGTGGCGTCTTGCAGATTCAGCCCTTCAGACAGTACGTCCGTAGAGACGAGAATGCGAGTCTCTTTCAACCCTTGTTCCGCCAATTTCGCTGTGCTCATACCGTTGTAATAGGGAGCAAACTGATTGATGATCTCGCCACGGTCACGATCAACGGCGCTGTCAACCTCATCGATGTCCTTCAGCCCAGCAAGTGCAAGCTGCTGCCTTAGGTAGCGAGCGGTTGCCATGTATTCGCTGAAGATGATCACCTTGTGCTTATTCAGCACGGGGTCGGTCTTCAGAAGCTTGAGGAGTGCCTTTAATTTGTCGTCGTGTTCGACCCTGAACTTCTGGAGTTCCTGGAGGAAGTCGGCAATAGTGACCAGATCGTCAATCGTCTCATTGATCATGTCGCCAACTCGGTATTCCTCACGGCTCAGTTCTTCAACTGCATCAATCAGCTCCGCCGAGACGATGTCCTCGTCTTCTTCATCGCTCGGGTCACCCCCAAACAGCTCTAGTTGACGATCGCGGCAATATCCAATGAGGTCACGGTATTTTGTCTTCCAACGATCTAGCCTGTGGAGCTCCTGTTCGGTCTGGCAGTGTTTCACCAGCCAGGCCAGCAACTTTACCATCAGGGCGGCACACGACAACTCAAAGGCGCGTGCAGAGCTCTCAAAACGCTTCAAGAACTGAATACGTATAAGGCTGACCACTTCTCGTTGGCGTCCCTGTTTCAGGGGATCGATACCCGTGTCGGGTCCCTTGTAATAGGCTAGTGGATAGTAGATCGCCAGCGCGAAGAGAGGTTTCTCTTTGTTGAATGCCTGCTCGATCATCTGAAGCAGCCGACCATATGTCTTCTTCAGATTGAACTCAACGACCCTCGGGGCCTCGCGCTTCGGGAACAGGGCCTTTGCGGTACTTGCGTGCTGCTCCTGGCTCCTTTTGACGTAGGCACGACTTCGCTGCACTACGAGTGCGCGAAAGAGGGCGTCGTTTGACAAGACCTCGCTTGCCTCGACCTGATTCGTTTCGACTTCTTGGTTGGTTACACCCTGCTGAGCCAATTGCTTCTCAAGCTCCTTCTCCATCTTTCGGAAATGGCCAGGAAGCGAATGAATACCAAGCGGTGCAACCTTAAAGTAGTCGGCTTTCCGCTGGGAGAACAGCTCGATCATGTGCTGTAGGTCTAGCAGCCGGTTGTTGATTGGCGTGGCGGTAAGAAGATAAACGTCCTTTCCTTCGCAGATGTTCGACATTGCCCAGTAGTGCGACATCGGCTGGTTTGGATCTTCGCCCTTGATGCCCGGATTCCGGAAGTGATGGGCTTCATCAATGATGATGACATCGGCCAGCTCTTTGATTCGGCTGAGTCGCTCAGGGTATTCGCCTCCGCGAAGCAAGTCCGTGTGGTTGTATATCGCCAGGTTGCTGTACTCACCGAAAAGCTCAGGCAAATACTGCCGGAGCTTGATTTCCCAAACCGGCTTGCGCGCTGCCTTAGGGACAAAAAGGGCTACGCGCTTGCGCTGCCGTTTGATGAGCGACTCGATCAGCATCAATCCAATGAACGTCTTGCCCAGCCCCACGCCGTCGCACAAAAAAGCGCCGTGGTACTGGTTTGCAATGCCTACCAGCTCCTGGTAGCCCTCCTGCTGATAGTGGTCGAGGATCTTGTATATTCTCGACCCCCCGTTGTCCGAGCCAGCAGTGAGCCACTCGTAGTCGGTCATTTCATGCCGACGGAAAAACTCGTGAAGGGCTCTTGCATAGACGTAAAACGGGGCATAGAGCGCCGTTTGGCGCTCGACCACCTGAAGGATATCCGGCGTAATCTCCTCGGCTTGCTCCCAGTACCGCTCGAACCATTCCTGCAAAATTTCAACTTCCCGACGGAGCTGCACATTCAACTCAACGTTGTCGGTTAGGCCGGGTACGGTGAAATTGCTTGATCCGACGAGGGCGGAGGACCCGACAATCGCATGCTTCCCGTGTGTGATGTATGCCTTGGCGTGGAACTTTTCTTTGTTGTACACGCGGCAAACGATCTTGCCGGAACGAAGCGCGTCCACGATACCGGGAACGCCAGCTAGGAAGTCGTTCTTTTCCTTCTCCCTCTCGATGCTGGAGTCCAGCTTCTGCTTAATGTGATCCAGCCCCGCGAGGAGCGCCTTCTTGGTGCGCTTTGAGACTTCATCCCCCATGAGAATGCGGATTCTGTCCAGTTTCTGCCATTGTCCATCGAGGGCGAGCAAAGCGCCGACCTCAAAATACCCAGTTGCGATATCAAAACTGTGAGCGAGATCTGCCCAATCGGAGAGGTATCGACGAACCTTCCAGTCCTTGTCGCTGTTGTCTACGATAAAAAGGTCGCCACCCTGCTTTGGAGACTCCTGTGTCATGGAAGTCTGCTCCTGGTCCTTTTGCCTACGAAGGAGCATTCTAACGCTTTGGGCATAGGACTCGCCGTGAAAGCGCATTGCCCGCTGACGGTAAAGAACGCAGAAATTGGCCTGGTTGTGGCTCCGATATACCGCTGACCGATCTGAGGGACATCTTCTTGAGTGAGACCGGAGATTTTGACCGGCTCGAAGAGATGGCCGTCCGCAGGAATAGGAATAGTCGTCAGAGGCGGCTGAACATGTCAGGCAGGCTGATTTTTAGGCCCTTCGACACTTTTTCAATGTTTACCAGCGAAACGTTTCGCACCCCACGTTCAATGCCACTGTAGTACGTCCGGTGCAGCCCGCAACGCTCCGCCGCCTCTTCTTGATTGATCTCCTGCGCCTCGCGTATGCGGCGAATCGCACGACCAAACCGAATCCGGATATTGACAGGCATCACCTGAAATCATCGCGGCACTCAGACGATGAGTACACACCCAATGAGTCACATAGATGTAGACTTGTTTCCGTGTGGAGCGCCATCGAGTCGGCGCAAGCCATGGGAGGATTGCAATGCCAGACAACATCAGCCAGCAAAATGGCCGGGCAGAGATAATGGTCGTCGGCGAGCCTGCATGGCATCGCCTCGGAACGGTATTGGACAGGCCTGCAACTGCCGAGGAGGCAATTAAGGCGGCACATCTGGATTGGGACGTTATCAAACAGCCACTTTTCGCCGGGGAGAATGAACACTATCGCATCCCCAGTTATTACGCGATTGTGCGAGGCGATGACTGGGAGAAGAAGAAAGCGACCGTTTTCGGCATCGTCGGCAAGAGCTATACACCGGTGCAGAACAGGGAAGCATTCAGCTTTTTTGACCCCATCGTGGGTGAGAAAGCCGCGATCTACCACACGGCCGGCGCCCTCGGGAGCGGCGAGCGTGTTTGGATTCTTGCAAAGCTCCCTGACGACATTCGCGTGATTGGGGACGACATCACGCATAAATACCTGCTGCTGAGCAACAGTCACGACGGAAACAGCGCAGTTCAAATCAAATTCACTCCGATTCGAGTGGTCTGCCGAAATACGCTGACAATGGCCCTCAGCCAAGGCCCAACTCTTCGGGTTCCACATACGCGAGACGTTCGGGAGCGGCTGAGGATCGCCGCCAACATGCTCAATGCCGTTAAGGTACGGTACAACGAACTAGAAGGCGTCTTCCAGAAAATGACGAAAGTTCCGGTCGGCAGCGTTAAATTGCAGCATTACCTTGGCCAGGTCTTTCCTGACCCCCGCCGCAAAGCAGACGAGGCTCGATACGAACGAGCATTGGAACAGGCACACACGGATCGGGCGGGAGCGGAATACCTGTTTGAGAAGGGGAAAGGCAACGAGCAACGAGGCGTAGCGGGAACGCTCTGGGCGGCTTACAACGGGGTTGCCGAGTATATTGACCACAGGAGATACGCCAAGGCCTCCGGGGACCGGCAACTAGAAGCGATCTGGTTCGGTGACGGCTACTCAGTCAAGGCGCGCGCGTATACCGTGGCCGAAAGTGCCGTCACCACGTCAAGCTAGCTCTTAATCCCCCAACAGCGCCCGAGCAGTGGAAGGGGGCTCTATTTCACTTACGGCTGCATCCACATCATTTAGATGGTGGTTAAAAGAGCTACCTGTGAACTCATCGAGAACTCAGCTCATCTTCATCGCCACTATTGGGATAAGGGTTATGCCATATTCCGCCGCACTTTGAGCGCACTCGCCGGGCGCAGGCCAGCCGCCACAGCCGCACGCAGCCGCGGATAACGTGTGCTCCGCCGATCCTCTCCAAGCGCAGACACACTCGACAAAATCTCCGTCAGTGACATTTTCCGTTCCGGAGCGTTGAGAGTTGACGCTAAAACGGCGTTATCGGCCAACTTGGTAAAGGGGATTGCGATTGCTGGAACTGGAACTGCGAGAGTGGCAATTCCGGCGTCCTGTAGGAGTTTAGCAAGGTGCCCGTAGTTGCGTCGGATTTGAATAACTGTGCCTGGGCGCAAAGTCTTCGAACCTGTTACGGAGTAGAACTTCAAGCGGCCATAGCGGGAGTGGTCAGGATTGAGAAACTCGCGGCTGGCGCGGGCTGCGCGCTGCCTCTCAAGTTCTGAGCTCCACCAGGTAGAGAGACAACAGAGGGAGACGTGTAGAGTCCTGCGGGAGACTCCAAGATCCTCGCAAGCCTGGTCGCAGTCGAGGAAAATTGGAGGGTTTTGGTGTCCTGTGAAGCTCTGCAAATCGGGTTCTGGCGCCGGATGATGGATTTCGAGATAACAAACGACCAGCGAGATTGTAACGCCAGAGAGCAGGCGACAGAGTGCAGGAAAGTACGGCAGGGGCTCGATGGTGGATCGAGGCATGGGTGCTTTTGAGGGTCGCATCGGCGTATTGTGCTCCCCGAATGGCCGTGTGTCATATTGATTCGCCATGCATTACACTCCCTCTTTGAGGAATTAGCACTATCGGTGCATTCCCTTTCGTGATGGTTTCGTCAACTTGATTTGGCCCCTTTTGATGGTCTGATTTGGCCCCACCTTGAAGGCATGTGATTTGTTGTTCCGTGTTGGCCTTGGCGGAAGGAGCCCGTAGGGCGACTGGAGCCAAGG
>Ga0182027_10007023_pt1 | contig 16702 bp, 14 predicted proteins | sample 712E1DmetaG_FD_121300 | JGI IMG/M metagenome (GOLD analysis project Ga0182027, IMG submission 121300) | Permafrost microbial communities from Stordalen Mire, Sweden - 712E1D metaG (Illumina Assembly) | ecosystem: Environmental > Terrestrial > Soil > Wetlands > Permafrost | place: Sweden... | reverse complement strand
GCCTCGACCATCATGGCCTGGGCAGACGCGAACCTCGTCCTGTTCTCGTCAAACCAGTGGCCCGCGGCTTCTCGAACGCCCGGCGCGGTGCGGATGGTCATCACGGCGCTCACGTAGGAGTGGTCGTTGGTGAGCTTTCCGTTGCGGTCAAGAAGCATCTGACCGCCCGGTCGGTCGGTCGAAAACCTGTAAGACGGGTCCCCGTACATGGCCGAGATCATCATGTCGGCCGAGAACGGCACTGGCCTCCTGAACGGGTTGGCCACGGCAACCAGAAGCGGCATTCCCGTCCCGGCAAGGGGCTTCAGTTGGCGCGCCCCCTCTTTGATCTTGGCCCGCAGCGGCCTGAGGGCTCTGTCCATTCCCCGGGTAAAGCCCTGACCTACCGGCGTATTGGCGAAGCCTCCCCAGCCTTCAATGCTCTCAACCTCGATGGCTACGATGTGCCCGGAGACGTCGACCCTGAAGTCAGGGCATGTGTTGACCCCCCAATCCTCCGGTTCGAACTCGTAGGTATAGCCCCTATCGGTCAACCATTGGGCCATCAGAGCTTCGCCCGCATCAAGGTCCTTCCTCACAACGCCAGGTTACGCCCACCCCCGTGGTCGCCTGCGCAACGGTGCCGGGCTCAGAAGCATTGAGCGACCGAGGAGCCGCTGAGTCGCCGCCTGCCTAGCCGTTCTGCTCCGGTATGGTCCCGGGTCCATCTAGCAGCTGCGCAGGTCATCGGGTGTAATCAGGACCCGCCGGCGGACAAAGGCTGCGGGCGTCTCGCCCCGGATAATGTCGGCCGACGCCAGGACCCCAGACACTGGCTACTCGGCTTCAGCCACCCGGGTCGGCTCGTCGGCCCACGCTGGAGCCGAGATCCCGACCTCGGCCAGCCTGTACTCGACCAGTCCGGCAATCCAGGCGGTTCTGCGACGGTCACCGGTCAGCGGGGCCGGGCTTGAAACCAAACTTCGCCCGCAAGGCAGCGTCGGCCACGGCCAGGTCGTTACTGAGCTGCCAAATGGGGCCATCCGGGTAAATGCCGTCGGCGATGCGCTCGCTGACCATGACGGCAGCCTCGGCTGCGGTCAAGAGCGACCTCCTGGCTTGGCCAGTCCCGAGACCGTCATCCGAGCCCATAGTCCCAGTCTGGCTCGACGCCTGTTAGCCGGTGGTGACCCGGCCACCGACAGCCACCGCCTGTCACACCAGGCCATGATCTACCAAGGGCTCTTTGGGTCTTCCATTACAGGCACTGGCGGAGTGGTTACGTCACCGGCTCTTACGTAGTCGGCGTCCCGAAGTAAGGCGTGTTGAGCCCATCCACCTCGTACTCGCGCATGAGCGCGCCGATCGAGGGGATGGTCGACCCGATAGGCCACCGGCCCTCACCCAGCCGACGGCGCAGGTCATCAGCGATCTGTCGATACCTAGCGTGGTATCTCGGACGTCGGCAGTCACACCGGCCAGTCCTCACGCCCGGTTGGGGTTTGGTGCTGCTTGCCGTCGCCCATCTTCTCGCCGTCGCCCATCCGGCGCTATAGGGCTCGAGGCGCTCGGCCGGTGGCAACGACCCTTACCGGCTGAGCGCGGTCGCGAATCTGGCAGCGGGCCTGGCCACGATGGGCCGGCTAGATGACCCAACCAATGCCGAGCGAAAAGAGACCGATGAAGAAGTAGAGGACTAGACCGACGAGGGCGAGGACCAGGCCGGCGACGGCGAGGCCTTTGTTAGCCGCACCGTGGTTAGCCTTGGAAATACCTACAGAACTGAAGATGACGGCGAGCATAATTTGCGCGAGTGTGAGCAGGCCCCACCAGCAAAAGACGATGCTGGTGATACCCAGTACCAAGCCAGCAACGGCCACGCCGTTCCCGGGTTGAGCCGGCGCCCTTTGTGCGTAGAACGGGTTGGGGTACATACCAGGCGGCCCAGGGAAGTTGGGGTCCCCGCCCGGCGGCTGGCCGGGACGGGGCGGGTAGGGGCCAGTTGGGTACTGCTCCGGCCCGCTCGGGCTGCCCCAGCCGCTCATCTCAGCCTGCCAGTCGCCACGGCTCGCTGCTCCTCGTTGTTACCGGTCTCAGCCGGCGTCGTGGGAATGGTAACGTCCCTCGCTCTCGCCCGGGACGATCGCGGTGCACTAAAGGCAGCCATCACCTGAGGCGCCCATGGCCGAGCCCGTTGAGCCTCAGGCGGAGATCCTTGACCCCACGTCCCCAAGACCGCACGGTCGGCTTGCCGACGGCCTGCTCTGAACCTGCCAGCGACCCCCCTCGCCTGCGGCCAACTAGCGACCACCATCACGGCGATCGGAAGGATGCCCGGTCCACTAAGCCGCCCGCTCCAGCCATTGACCGTGTCGACTAGCACGGATTCCCGGCGGGCATCTACGTCGGCGGCAGCAAGGGACGCCCACGATATTGAGACCAGCTGACCGCTGCGGACAGATCGCCCCACGGCGCGCGCGGAAGTGAGGATCCACGTGAACTCGCCACGGTCATGCCATCCTTCGGCCGTCAGTTCGCGGGTCACGCCGCGTGCCCGATGTCCCCACCAACTTGCGCGACTGTCCGTGACCCAGATTGTCGTTGTCGACCAGGTTTCGAGGCGCGCCGTGGCTTGTCCGTAGACCGTTTCGTCGCCTTGGAGTGCGAAGCCAACGGTGGGGCGCGCACCGGGCTCCTGCCGGCCGGAGGCGAGCGCGGCCAGCAGGTCGCGCGTCTGGTCACCTGCCAACTTCCGTCGCCGTCGGTCACCGACGCGGTGGCGACGGTGTGGCCGTCTCTTGTCGCCGGAGGCGCTTGCCAGCTGCTCTTTGTACCGGCGACGTGACCACCTCTTGGCGCAGTACAGCAGGGCGAAAACGACGCCGACCCAAAGGCATGTCACAAGAGAACCCCCTCCTCGCTCACGGTTGTAGTGGCAGGCGAGGTGCCCCCGACGGGCTCTGGTCTCGGGTCGTTGGTGAGGCGGGTGGCCCGTGCTATTGCCGCCTGGGCGCGCCTGCGATGCCCCAGGCCTTCGACGCTGGAGACGACACTATCGGGGCCGAGGGGGCGCGGGTCAGCACCGACCCCCCAGCGTTCCCTAAAAGCGGCCACTGTCGATATGGCACGCACCCAGGCCTCTCTCTTCGCCGGCGCAGTCGGTGGAGGTCCGAGGCGACGAGCCCAGGCCCGGCCCTCGCTCAGAGCCTGTTCAGCCAGCTCCCCGGCGTGCCGTTCCATGGCCTCGTCGCGCTCCTGCAGGGCTCTAGCCATGTCCGGGTCGCTGACGCCAAGCGCTCGGGGGATGAGGCCAGCGACCAGGTTGGGCTGGGCCTCCTGCCGACTGCCTGCCGCGGCTGCCCAGCGCTCGACCCTGGCGTGGAGCACACCGGCCACGTCGTCAGCGTCCTCGAACGTCCTGGCCGCGGCCAACTTTGGTAGCACCGACACCACGTCGAAGCCTCGTGACTCTGCATCTCGCAATGCAGCGAGGAGCGGTCCGTAGGCCTCGCTCGACTGCACGGACGCACGCTCGTGCGGGCTCAGCCCGCAGGCGTCGATCAGCTCGTCGTAGCGCTGGTGCTGGGCTTCGCGTGCGATCGTCAAGTACTCGCTCGCCAACGTGGCGAAGTCTTCCGCCTGGTCCTGGGCGCGGCGCATGGCCTCGTGGGCGGAGACCTCGGAGCCTTCTCGAGCGAGCACGGCCACCAACACTTCCCTCGCGCTTTGAGGTGTCACCATTCCCTCGTGCGAGGTCGCCGGGTCCGGGTCGTAGCAAGTGTCCACGTAGAGGTTGTTGGCAGCGCGTCCTCTGGTGGCTGAGACGTAGAGGACCTCGCGGGTGGTCGTGGGCGAGACCATGGCGTGGGCGGTGCCGACCGTGCGGCCCTGGGCGCGGTAGGCCGTCGTGGCGTAGGCCAGCTCGACGTGGTCGCGCACATAGCCGGCCGGCAGGACGACTTCGCCGTTGCCGCCCAACCGGTGGACAACCATGCTGCCGTCGTCGTTTGTCACCGTCACGACCCAGCGGTCGCCGTTTTTTACCCAGCGCTTCCCGGTCGCCAGGAGCCGGTTGTTCTCTCTGGTCACCACTTCGTCGCCGGCCCCGGCGACCTGGCCGTCCGCCACCCTCAACCCCGCCTCCGCGACTTGGCCTGCCGCCACCCGGGTGGCCCGCGCCCGGGCGTTCAGCTCGGCGACGGTGGCCGCGTCCGGGGCGATCATGAGGCTCGACTTTCGTGCATCGACGTCGGCTTTCCAGGAGCGGTAAAGCGCGTCCAGCATCGCTTCCCGCTCCCCGCCCAAGACGCGGCCGTGGGCTTCGTAGGCGTCCACGGCATGCTCCCGCCCGAGGCGCAGCTCGACGCTCGCCGCCTTCTCCCAGTTCGCCTCGAAGCGCTGCACCTCGGTCAGCTCGGGCACCAAGTCACCGCGGTCGGAGACGAGCAGCCTGAACGCGCCGCCCGCGTCCACGGCCGACAGTTGCGCCCAGTCACCGACCAGGAGCACCTTCGCCCCGGCGTCCCTTGCCGCGCTCACCAGTTCATCAAGGGCGAAGGTCCCGGCCAGGCTGGCCTCGTCAACGACCACGAGTTGGCCAGCATGCAACCGTCGGGCGTCGATCGCCGCGTCAAGGACGTTGAGCTCGCTCCTCAAGCTCTGCGCCCTTGGTGACTGGGACGCGGTCAGGTTAGCCAGGAGCCCCGAAAGACGAGCCCGGTGGCTGACAAGCTCCGGCACGCGCCGCCACTCGGCGAGCCACTTGGCGGTGTTGTCGGTAGTTATGCCGAGCTCGTCCCCAAGGACCTCTGCCGCGGCCGCCGACGGGGCCAGCCCGACCACCGAACCGGCGCCGTGCTCGGCTTCCCAGGCAGCCCGCAGCCCTGCCATGGTGGTGGACTTGCCACTGCCGGCCGGCCCGATCAGGACGTCCAGGGCCCGGCCGGAAGTGGCTACCTTCTCAACGGCGAGGGCTTGGTCGGCGCTGAGCGAGTAGCCCCGCCCGGGCAGGTTGGCCTCGGTGGCCCAGGCAATCGTGGCGATCCTGACAACCGGCGCGCTGCGGGCACGCCCGGCGTCGAGGAGCCGGGCTTCGGCATCGACCAGGGCTTGGGTCGTGTACAGGGACCGGCTTTCCGGGCGCAGGCGCGACGACCCGTCGGCGCGCCGGTAACGGGCGGGCACATGGTGCAGGTCGGGTGTCGAGACCGCCAGCGACTGCTGGAGCGCCAGCCGGGTGATCCCTTCAGCGACGTCGATGCGGTCGGTGGGGCTGGCGAAGCGGGCGCCGTGCAGCGCCCGGTGGGCCTCGGCCAGCAGGTTCATGCGCGTGAACGTGGCCCGACGTTCGGCGACGTCGGCCAGCACCGCTTGGGCGGCGTCGGCGAGGAGCGCTCCGCCGAGGTCGTCTGCCCGCAGCAGAGGTAGGTCGTTGCGGCCCGCCAGGCTGGTCACCCACGCCACCTGGAGCGGCCTCGGCACGTGCTTGTCGGCTCGGTCACGCCAGGCGTCCGTCAGCTCGGCCAGGCCGGCATGCGACTTGGCCGGCCGCGTCGCGAGCGTCGCCATCTGGTGAAGGCGCATGTCTTCGACCGCTGTCGGCTGGCGCCCATGTGCCCCGACGAACTGTGCCCGCAACTGGGTGGCGCGGTCCGCTACTTGCGCTGAACGCTGGGAGAACTCGGCCATCAACGCCTCGGGGACGCCGGCCACTTCATAGCGGGGCTTGTCGGAGTGGCGGCGCTCACGGGTCTCCCAGCCAACCCCCAGCGCCCCGGTCAACAGGTCCGAGAGCACGCCCTGGTGGAGCTCGGAAAGGGTGGTCGTCGCCTTGAAGATCGCCCGGGAGTCGAGCGTGCGCCAGCAGCCGTCGGAGGCCGACCTGGCCCGGTTCCATATCACCAGATGGTCGTGGAGCTGGGGGTCGTCGCAGCGGCTCGACCAATGGGTGAAGCTGGCGGCGACCACCCCGTCGACGTCCTCTTCGACCACGCCATTGGCCCCCGAACGGGAGCGGAAGACCTCGGCTTCGGCGTAGCTGAGCACCACCTCGACGGCCCGGCGGTGGCACTCGTAGACCACCGATTTTGTGCCTTGGTCGGCCAGCGCCCAGGCCACCGACACCGACTTGCCCGGGCTGAAGGTGAGGTCGAAGCCGGCCACCGGCAGACCGCCCCGGGGGGACTTCGGTGTCCCGCCGACCGGCTCGCCGTTAACAGGGTCGGCGCAGGCCGCCAGCATGTTCTCCAGGTGAGCTTCGGTGACTTCCGAGCCAGGGCGGACGCCGCGCCCGCCATCGAGGTGGCCGAGGCCGGCCCCCAAGAACATGCCCGGCGGGGTCCCCGAAGAGGCGTAGTAGCGCGACAGGCTGTTGGAGCGTTCGCCTGCGCCGTCGCCGACGGCGACCGATCCGATGAGGTAGCGGTAACCACCGCCCAGGCTGATCCTGCGCACCGAGATCACCGGTATGCCTCCCCGTTGGCGCGCCCGGCGCGCCCTTAGCGGGGTGCCTCCTGCCGTCCGGGCTATGAGCCTCCGGCGGACGTCTTCCGGGCGTAGTGCGGCCCGCCGTGGAGCCCCGGACCCCCGGCGACGGCGACCGGCCGGCCTCGAATGCCGACGGTGTAAGGTCCACGGTTTAAGGTCCACGGTTTGGCCGGAGAAGGGAGTGGTTCTTCCGGCGGATGGCAAAGGGCTGCGGCGAGGGTCATGCTTCGTCTGGCAGGACGGGTGCAGGTGGAGGTCCCTGGCACTTGGTAGGACTTGCGCGCATGCCGGTCAAGCGCCAAGGGCCCGAGGTCGCGGGCGAGCAATTGGCGGCTGAAGCCGCTCGTTGGCAAGCGGGGTACAAAGGCTGGCAAGCCACGGTCAGGCAACGTGAGCTAGAGCTGCTGCGTGCTGAGCGGAGAGTGCTGGCCGCGACCGGTGGGCTTGGGGTTGCGAAGTGGCGGGCCGCTTGCTCGCGGAGGCGCATCGCGACGGTGCAAGATGCCAGGTTGAGGGCAACGGCGCTGCGGGCTCGAGCAACTGTCGAGCAAGCTATGGCCGAACGAGAGCGGTCCAGGGCGCAGGGCGACGAGGCGGTGCGGATGGCCAGGCTGGCGTTGGCGGAAGCATCCAAGCGGCTCGCCTTGTACGGCCCGCTCGGCGCCGGCCTGGTAGGGCTCAGTGTTGAAGAGCTTCGCCGCCTGGCTCGTCGGCCGGCCCGAAGCCCCCAGGGACCAAGGACCTCGCTTGCCGGGTAGGGGAGTGCCGGCAGTCAGGGCATAGCCCGGACCGCCCGGCGTCCGCGCGTGGCGCCGCAAGTGGCGGCCCGAGGAGGTTACCGATGCCCGTCCGCTCCGAGGTGCGCCAGGCGCAGCGCACCATCGCTTCCCTCGACGCCGCTCACCGTCAGGCGGCCGGTCGGCTCGACCAAGCCCTGGCCCGTCGGGCTGAGGCCATAGCCGAGCAGGACCACCTGGTGTCGATGGCCAAAGGTGCTCTCGATCGGGCCGTGGCCGACATGGCCAACGGGGTCTCGGCCGAGCTGGCGGCGCAACTGTTTGGCTTGGGATTGGCGGAGGTGAGGAGGCTGGCCAAGGCGTACCCGCCCGTCGGCGCCGATCGCCAAGCTCACGCGGCTCAGCGGCCGAGGGCCACGCAGCCAAGCTTGCCGGTCTCGGCCCAGTGTCTGGAGGACGGAAGAATATGAGAACGACAAGGCCTCCGGTCGGCATTGAGGACCCGCCTGCAGCAGCAAGGAGCTGTTGAGCTTGCCCGGCACGACCGCCGCCGGTGCCACTGGCCCTTTCGGCGAGTGGGCGGTCCGGCCGGCTTCGGCGATCCCCTGCGAACCGGTGGGCTGGGTCTGGCCAGGGCGCGTCCCGGCCGGCAAGCTCACGGTGGTCGAAGGTGATCCCGCCACCGCCAAGTCGACCATGACCCTGGACCTGGCGGCCCGTGTGACCACCGGGCGGGCCTGGCCGGACGGCGCCCCGGGCAACCGGCCGGCGCCGGTGCTGTTGCTGTCGGCGGAGGACGGCTGGGGGGACACTGTCCGGCCCCGGCTGGAGGCGGCCGGGGCCGACCTCGACCGCTGCTTGTGCGTCGCGGCCAGGGAGGTCGATGGCGAGCACGGCCCGTTGCTACGGCCGGTGGTCCTGCCTGAGGACATCGCTTGGATGATGCGCCTGGTCGAGCAGTCCAAGGCCGCCATGGTGGTGGTCGACGTGCTGGCCGCCTATCTCTCGGACCGGGTCGACTCCTACAAGGACCAGTCCGTGCGCCGGTTGCTGGCCACCCTCGGGGCTGCCGCCGCTCACAGCGGGGCCGCCGTGTTGTTGGTACGGCACCTCAACAAAGCCTCGGGCGGGCCGGCCCTGTACCGGGGCGGCGGGTCCATCGGCATCGTGGGGGCGGCACGCGCCGCCTACGCCGTGGTGCGAGACCCCGATGACACTGAGCACCGGCTGCTGGCCACCGTCAAATGCAACCTGGCTGTCGAAGCCCCGACCTGGGGCTACTCGCTGGTGGACGTCCCCCACCTGGCTGCCGCCAGGGTCGCATGGGACGACGGCCCCGACCCCCGCAGCGCATCCGAGCTCCTCGCTGGGGCGCCGTCCTCTGCGCTCTCCGAAGCCGTCAACTGGCTGACGGCGTGGCGCTCCGAGCACCCAGGCCCCTCACCGGCAACCGACTTGCTCACTGCCGGGGCCGAGGCCGGCATCGCCCGCGCCACGCTCCACCGGGCGCGCCAGCATCTCCGTCTCCCCAGGACTAAGACCCCGCAAGGCTGGCTGGTCGGCTGACGGCCGGGCCCCAAGCCCGAACAAGGGCGTCGCCGAACCTCCCGGCCCTGGGTCTGGGTCTGGGCCCAGCCCTAAGCCTAAGCAGCAAAAAAGCCGGGTAGCAGAGGTTACTCGCAAGCCAAGATCTCAAGATCTCAAGATCTCAATGTGACGATGGGAGAGAACCGGATCTTGAGATCTTGAGATCTTGAGATCTTGAACGCTGCCCCCTCGGAGTTGCTGCGGCGCCATTCGGCGCTCCTCGATGCAGACCAGAACCGTTGGCAGGACTGGGAACGGGCCTTGCGTCACTTCGTGGCTAGGAGCCGGGCCTTGGAACGCGGACTTGGCAGCTGCCACCGGCGAATATCCAAAGCAATGCGAGGGGTGGGCGCTGAGACCTGGTGGCGCTATCGCGCTCGCATCGAAGCTGGCGAGTTATGGGTGGCGCCCGGCGCCAAAGCGAGGCGGCCGCAACGGCTGGTGCTGGTGAGCAGCTCAGCGGTGTTGGAGTTGGTGGCGCGCCAGGACGAGGACCTGCGCTCGCTCGTGTCAGCCAGCCGCATTGCCGCAGCGGAGCTACGAACCGCCACCGTGGGACTGGTAGCCGCCGTTGGAGTAGAGCGGGGCGCAGCCGTCCTCGGTCTTGCGCCGCCGGTCGTCCGCTCTCTGCTTAGCCCCGACGCGCCGACCGCCGTGCTCGAGGAACTGCTGCGCCTGGATTAGAACGGAACTGCCTGGCCAGGCCACTTGCCTCTCGGCGGACGGTCGCACTGCTAATCGCGCCTGTCCCATTCGTGCCCACCTTCCGGGTACGCCCTGCTTGCCGGCTGGTTCGACGACATCGCCAGCTCGGCCCCGTTGGGGGAAAGGTCCTGACCGCCAGGGCCCGGACAACGGGAGGTGATGGCCCGATGCACAAAAGCCTTACCGGTTTGGAGGGTCGTAGAGACCGCCTAGTCGAACAGGCCCGGATCGAAAAGGCTGCCCTGGTCGAGCTGGACCGCGCCGCGACCAGGCTGGAGACGGCGACCGAGCACCACAGCAACGTCGTCGCCCAAGCTGCGGCCGCCGTAACGGAGGCCCAGAAGGCCCACGAGCACGCACTCGCCTCTTATGTACGCTGCGCAGGCATCGAGCGCGCCGCCCGCTTCTTGGGCCTCGATGAACGAGAGTTGCGCCGACTGGTCAAGGAGGTGGCGCTATGAACCCGGATTGTCATGTCGCGGCGTCGCCTTCGGTTCGTCTATATGCCCTTTGCCTCTAGCGCCACCTCCCTGGAACTCCGACGTGTTGCCCAGGAAGGACAACCGTGAAGAAAGCAGCGAATAGCACCCTGGCACTCGGGCATGTAACAGCAGGCCTTCTGGTCGCCCAATGGACATGAACGAAGCTCTCGACTGGCTCGAAGATGACATAGCGGTAGACGCCAGGATCAAGGTGCTGATCGACTACGTCGAGCTTGTCCTGGGAGGAGGGGAGGGCCTGACCTACTCGGAAAATGACCGGAGCGACCTTCGCGCTTCCATGCTCCGGGACCTTGCCGACCGCTGGATAGCAGGTCGCCGTGGGGAGGGAGACGCCCTCGCAGATCGCCCCCCGTCGCCCGAGGGGCGTCGGCGAGGCTTTTACGCTGTGCCCTGAGGGCGAACGATGTCGGGTCGTAGCTCAAGAGCCATCCGCTCCCGTCGCGCGCCCGGCACCATTGCCAATCACCGCCGAGGTCGTGCCCCAGGTCTTCGGGGACGGGCCGGGACTGCGGGGACCGGCGGCCTAATGCCTCCCCGACCTCGTGCGTCTGAGTGGTGGCGACGCTTGGCGTGGCCCACATTGGCGGTGGCGCTCGTGTTGCCCACCGTCAGTCTTACGGCCAGCCTGGCCTCGGCGACGGCGCCCGGCGCCGGTACGGTCGGCGTCGTCGCCACTGCGCCCGTGGCCTTGCGACAGCCTCGAGACGGGCGTGTCAACGGTGACGGCTTCGCAGCCGAGGTTGTCGGCTACCGCTTCGCCCACCAGCTGAGCACCGGCGCCCTGGCGAGGCGAGCCGCACCGGGGCAGGTGTTCCTCGCCTTCGGCGTGACCTCGGACAGCCGAGCCGTCAGCGCCCGGCTCCTCGTCGACGGGCACGCCGAGCGGCTCCCCGGTTTCGTCGCCTTCAGCGCCGTTTACCCCACCTATTACCTGGCCTCCGTGCCTGAGAAGGCCGCCGACGTCGCCCTCGAGCTCTCCCGTGACGGCTTTGCCCAAGAGTTCTCGTTCACCAAGGGGGGACGAGAGGGAGCTCAGCCGTCCGTGCTCTACGAGAGCGGCACGGACTGGGAGCAAACGGCCACTTTCACCGGCGAGAACACGCTGTCGGTGCTCGGCCCGGGTGGCCACGTCCAAGAGACCGGCCACCAAGTTCTCACGGTCTCTGTCGCCCTCACCTACTTCCTACCGGGCAGTCATGCCGTGCCCGGGGCCCTGTCCCGGGCTTGGTTGGTGCTCGACGGCGACGCGCTCGGCTACTACACCACCTCCCGGGCCGGCCTCCCCGACCTCGCCTACGCGCGAGCCATGGCGGGCAAGGACATGACGCTCACGCTCCCCGGCAGCGGGCCGATGGCGGCCCGGACGACCGGTGCAACCGGTAAGGCCGGCCCGGGCCTCTTCAACGGCAGCTACTACTGGCAGGTGCCGGCAACGATACGGATCGCCACGCTGCGCTTGTCCCTGCCACCGCTAGTCGCCTCGGGGCCAGGCTCGGCTGGTGCCCGGGGACGCCTAGTGACAACGGCCCGCCCGGTCCAGCTCTCTTTCTTCCCGTCTCCCTACCAAGGCCCGGGTACCGGTGGTAGCCCCGCTCCGCCCTCCACGCTCGGCCCGGGCCCGGCCGGCCATACTGCCTCCGGGCGGACCGGCAAACCAGCGACCGGGGCCGACGCGTTGGTCCTGATAATGCTGATTGCGGTAGTCCTCGCCATCCTTGGCAGCTACCTCTGGCTGGGGCGGGGCGGGTTCCTGCCTGCCTGGGCCCCTCTCGGGCACTGGGCTGGCAGGGCCAGCCCTTCTGGCCGGTCTATAGCGCAAAGCACCGCCGATGTAGCCGAGCCGCCGTCGCTCGGCGGCGACGGGGCTCCCGGTCCTGCACCGCTTGGCCCCGCCGCCACCTCAGAGCCACTGCCTTTGTTCCCCGCCTCTCGTGGCCCCGTGCTCGAGCCGCCCTTCGTTCCCCCGAGCGGGGTGACTGGTCCCGCCCCTGAAGGCCCCGCAACGTTGCTGGAGGGCGCCATGCTCCAGATGATCGGGCACGTGCGCCTGGTCCGCTGGCCTGAGCCGGCCGAGCCGTCCACTGAGCTGCTGGGGCTACCATCGCGCGGCGTCGACCAGCCTTCCGGCCCTACCCCGCCAGCCGCGCACGGCCAGACGGCTTCGTCAGCGTCCCCTAGTGGCCCCCTCGCCGAGCCACCCCCCGATGCGCCCAACGTGCCCGTCCCCGAGGGACCTCCACCTCTGGCGGAGGGCACCATGGAGCTACAGGTGATCGGCCCACCCCGTCTGGTGGCCGAGCCCGGAAGAACGGTCGAGCTGGGGTCCTCGGAGCTCGAGCTGCTGGCGCGCCTGGCCCTCGACCCAGGTAGGACCTTCAGCAGTGAGGAGCTTCGCGCCGACATCGGGGCGGCCAGGGAAACTGATTGGGCCCCCACGACGCTCTGGAGCCGGGCCAGCTCGCTCCGCCAAGTGGTCGGCCTGGAGCACCTTCCTTCGGGCACAAAGGCTGGCGGCTACAGGGTTGTGGGCATAGGCACCGATGTGGCGCGCTTCGAGGCTGCCGTCGTGTGCGCCAAGGCGGGCCCGGCCGAGGCGGCACGGCACCTGGCTGCAGCCCTCTCGCTCGTGCGGGGGGCGCCTTTTGCCAACGTGACCGCGGGTAGCTTCGGCTGGGCACTCCAAGCAGGCGGCCTGGCCACCCGAGTGACGAACGGGATCTACGACGCCGCCGCCATGCTCACCAGAGCGGCGGCCGCCGCCGGTGACTCCGTCCTCGCCACCTGGGCCGTGGGCAAGGGCCGGCTCGTTTCACGCCAGGACGAGTTATGGGACGAGCTGGAGCTCGACGCCGCGGCCGTCTCGCCCGACCGTTCCGCCCTCCCTCGCGCCTGGGCCGACGTCAGCCGCCGCCACCGTGGCGCCGGCAAGAAAGTGCCGGAGCGGCTCGTCGAGCACTACCGCCGGCTGAGCGAGAGGGGGGCCTCCCGAGGCTGACCCGGCGCCGCGCAAGCGGGTTGGCCCGAGGGCGCCTGAGCCCCTCGCCCGGGCCTCGTCCCAGTGATTGCTAACCCCCAGCGCCCTGGTCGTTGCGGCCACAAGCTGACTTCGCGTGGCGGAGCCGCTCGAGGAGGCTCAGGTCGCTCCTGCGGGCCGACGCGACCAGCTCTCGGGCTCCCTTGGTGCCCGCGTGGCAGGCCAGAGCATTGCCCGCACCGCCCCCGCACAGGCCCTTGGCCGCGCAGATCGCCTCGACGGAGCGCTCGGCGAGCTGGGCCCCTCGTCTAGACGTGGCGTCACCGGCATGGTCAGGCAGGCCGAGGGCGTCGGGCTACTCGGCAGGAGTGACGTCCAAGCGGGCGGCGCAGGCGTGCAGCCAGGCGACCGAGCCCGCGCCTTCGAGCGGGGCCAAGGTGTAGGGGGCCGAACTGTCATGCCCCCCTCGGCTCGGGCCGGGCCGGCCCTGGTCGACTCCCTACCGTCAGGCTCGTCCGTCAAACTTCACACGGACCTCACTGGAGACCTCGATAGGTGCCCTGGCCTGCTCTTATGTGCAGCGAGAAAAAAATTCTGGCGTGAGGCCTGAGGTGAGGTCCCAGGTGAGGCGGGCCGAGACCATGCCCGCATGCCAAGTGCAACTCGCCCTGACAGGCTCCTCTGCGCCACGATCTCGCCCCTCCTCCGCGACCCGCCCCCTTTGCCAGGTTGGACCGAACGCACCTGGCGCGCTGTCCTGCACCGGCCCAACACCGTTGGCGCGGTCCGGTCCTTGCTGTCCGACCGGCGCCTGGTGCCGCTGCTCGCGTGGGTGGCTTGCCGTACCAGGCCCGAGCGCCACCTCCCGGCGATGGCCGCCGTCCTCGCCGCCTTGGGGGCAGCGCTCGCCGAGGGCGAACGGGAAACGCTGGTGGTCGCCCGTCAGATCGAAGGCGCGGTGGCGGCGGCAAGGCCGCTGGGCACAGGCCACTACGGACAGGTCCGCATGTCCGCGTCGGCCTACATGGAGCGCCACGCCGCCCCTCCCAGCTCGACAATGCCTGCGGCCGACTCCCCGTTCCTACCTACGGCCGCCAACCTCCTCGGCCTCGCCGGCTTCGACCTGGCCGACGACAGTGCCTTCGCCAGGCGTCTTGTGGTGGTCCTGGACGTGGTGCTCGGCCACTGGATGGCCAACGCCCGCCCCGGCCGCGGGCTGCCCGAGTTCGCTCCCGAGGACCGCCTCCGGTCCGACAAGCGCCTGGCGGTGAGGCTGAGCGCAGACCGGGACCTGCTCTACCTCGTGTACGGGCCCCAACCCGGGCGCGGTCGCCCCCTGCAGGAGGCGCGCCGACGGGGCCTTGCCTACTGGGTGGCGCTCAGCTGGGGCGCCGAGCGCCTGGGCGAGCCCGCACCCGCTCCGCCCGCACCGGTGCTTGCCCATTGGCGCCAGGAGCTCTACCGCCTCGACGCCGTCGGGAGGTCGAGCCTCGCGGTGGGAACCGATAGGTCGGACACCCCGGCCGCCCTGAGGTGATGGCAGAGCGCGAACACCCTTGGCGGCAGCTGACGGCGTGCCGGGGCACCGGCCCGGCCCTGTTCTTCGCTGAAGAGGACGGCCCCCGTGGGCAAGAGGCCGCTCCCAGCGCCAAATCGCTGTGCGAGCGGTGCCCCGTGAGACGAGGCTGCCTCGGTGCTGGCGCCGACGAGCCCCTAGGCATCTGGGGCGGGCTCGTCGCTCATAGACGCCGTGCTCTTCGCAGACGGCGGCCGGCGGCGTGAAGGTGTCGTGGTGGCGGCGGCCGGGATAGCCGCCGCTTTGGTCTTGGGCCTGGCCGTGCTGGTGGGAGGCGCGACTTCTCCCGCCGTCTCCTCGGCGGTCGCTTCGGTGGCCCAGGCAGCATCTGAGGCCTGCCCCGTGACAGGGCCGGTCCCCGGCCTCGGGGCAGGCCAGGCGGCCGACGCCGACGCGGTGGTGTCGTCGGCCATGGCCGCCACGGGCGAGGACGTCGACGCTACCCAGGTGGCGGTCGACGCGGCTTTGGCCATGTCCGGCCTGGCGAACTTGGCCGGCCTGGGCAACCGGCCGCTCGGGCTCTACCAGGAGCTGCCTTCAGCCGGATGGGGCACGCCGGCCCAGCTCACGGGCCCTGCCTCGGCCACTGTCGCCTTCGTGAGGCACCTAAGCGCCGTCCCGGGTTGGCGCTCCCTGGCTCCCTGGCAGGCTGCGGCGGAGGCGGAGCTGCCCGCCTTCGCGCCCGTTGGCGCCTTGGAGGCTGACTGGTCCCGTGCCGGACAAGTCACGGCCGCCGTGGTGCGCAACGCCGATGCCCCCGGTGGCTGCGGCCAGGGGAGCGGGCAGCTGGCCGGGCCGGCCCAGGCCAACGGGCTCCCCTCCGGCTACGCCGTGCCGGCCGGGGCCCCACCTGTCCACGCCCGAGCGGTGTCCTTCGCCCTGGCCCAGCTGGGAAAGCCCTACATCTGGGGCGCGGCCGGCCCGGCGGCCTACGACTGCTCGGGCCTCACCATGGCCGCCTGGGCCAGTGCCGGCGTGGCGCTCACGCACTACACGGGGGACCAACAAACCGAGGGCGCCCCGGTGAGCATGGCCACCCTCTTGCCAGGCGACCTGGTCCTGGTCCCCGGTTCCGACCCGCCGGGGCCGGGCATCGCCGGCCACGTCGGCATCTACCTCGGCGACGGGCTCGTGGAGTCGGCCGTCGACCCCGCCCTCGGGGTGGCGGTGCAGCCCTGGGACAGTTTCGTCTCCGGCGGGCTCGTCGCTCTCCGCGACCCCGCGCCAGGCCAATAACCCAACCGCACCAACGGAAAGGACAAATATGCCGTTACTGGCAGACACCACCGCCACAACCACCGGCTCGGGCCTGAGCATCACCCCGAACACTTCGGGGCTACCGGGCATCAGCGAACTTCAGAACATCGTCGGTGCGCTGCTCACCATCGGGCTTATCGCCGCCTTGGCCGGCCTTGCCATCTCGGCCATGGTCTGGGCCGTCGGCAACCACTCGACCAACCCGGTGCTAGCCGGGCGCGGAAAGACCGGGGTGCTGGTGAGCTTCGTCTCCGCCGTACTGATCGGCGGTGCCGTGGTGCTCATCAACTTCTTCGCCGGGGCGGGGGCACAACTTTGAGCCGCCCCATTCCCAGCTTCCCCAGGCGCCGGGCCCTCGTGCTCGTCGGGGCTCTCGTGGTGGTGGCTGGTTGCCTCGCCGTCCTGCTCCCGGGCGAGGGCTCGACCGCTCGAGCGCAGCGCCATGACCAGGCTGCCCCTCGGCCGGCTGCCCCGGCGCGCCCGGGGCGCGCCGGGGTGCCGACCGGCACCAAGTGGGCCTCGGTCCCGGCGGCCATGACCGCCCCCGCGGCCACGCCCGCCCAGCAGGACTACGACCAGGCCTTCAAGTCCGGGCTGTCGTCGCCCGGCGCCCAGACCGAGATAGCGGGGGTGGCCGGGATACGCCTGCCGGCGCCGGGCACGGGGGACGGCTGGCCAGCGCTGGCCCCGGCGTATACGCCGGAGGGTTGGGCAAGTGAGTTCGCGGCCGGGCTCTTGGACGTCGACTTCGCCCATCAGGGCCGGCGCGCCCTGGCCCGCTGGCTGGTGGCGGAGGAAGCGCCCGACCTCATGGCCGGGGTCCCGGTCGCGGCGTGTTATGGCTGGCTAGTGGCCACGGTCCTGGAGCCGGCCCTGGTCCCGGGCACCCGGTCCTTGT
>Ga0182027_10007022_pt1 | contig 16702 bp, 17 predicted proteins | sample 712E1DmetaG_FD_121300 | JGI IMG/M metagenome (GOLD analysis project Ga0182027, IMG submission 121300) | Permafrost microbial communities from Stordalen Mire, Sweden - 712E1D metaG (Illumina Assembly) | ecosystem: Environmental > Terrestrial > Soil > Wetlands > Permafrost | place: Sweden... | reverse complement strand
GGACGCCATTATGCAATTCAAATGTACCGCGTATGTCGGAAATCTTCATAAGCCAGCTCCAATTTTGTTTTTCTGATGTCACATAAGAATGGTACCGCTATCTCTTTTCTAATTATGCGTCCCGATGATCCTCAAATTTGCTGTACATGAAATTATTTTCAAGCTCATTGATATTCAAAATATATAAAATATTAGCAGATGTTAAATTTGAAAAAACGCGCTGCTTCTTTAAATGGATTGAGCGGGAACGACCTGCAAAAACTGCGCCTTTCTTATTGCATGAATGAAATAACGATCCCGATTGCAATAAGAATTGCCGCAAATAAAGAACCTTCCCATGGTGTTTTTGCTTTTGTTTTTACAGCCAACTGATAATTGACTAAAAAGAGGCCAAAGCAATACAAGAATGAAATCACCGGAATAATATATTGCACAGGTGAACCATAATTGAGGTAATGACTAATGGGAATGCTCATTAAGAGTAACGCAATTACTAGGAATCCGAGTCCGGAAATTTTCATAAGAGCAAGTATAACAAATCGCAGACCCCCGTCTATACTGTCCCATGATTTTCCGGCAGCTTGTTCATGGAAGGGGAGAAATGTAGTTGAAACAATACTCTTATACGCCATAACTAAAGCGACGATGCCTGTAAACGAGTAAAGACAGAGAGGAATTATTTTAAGTACACTATACACGAGCGTCCTCTAAAAGGTATTAACGAGTAATGAGCGCGTTATTTCTCGGCCAAATATTGTTCAACATGGTTGTCTAAGAAATCATAGAAATCTTTAATGAATCCAGAATGCTTCACACGAATTCTAAAGCTAGAATCAATGATGATGGTTGAAGGATTTGAGTCTAGGCCAAATGTCTTCAGGGTCGAACTTCCCGGATCATAAGCAAAAGGTAAATCGTATTTTGTTCCCCAGGAAAATAATAAAAATCCTGATCGCTTTGTGTCTGCAAAACTCTTTGCCTTTTCTATCGTTTCCCATCCCGAATTCACGAGATACACAACGACTCTCTCGTTGTTCTTGTAATGCTGATAGAATTTTTCCATTTGCGGCATGGATGCTCTGCAGGGAGTACAGTCGGAGCTCCAAAAATCGAGTATGATTATTTTTCCCTTCAGATCCCGAGAAGATACTTGTTGCCCGGTGAGAGCAGTAAACTGGAATTCAGGTGAAATTTGAATTGAATCTCTTTCGCCATGGACTGTCTGTGCATTGGAGTCGGTTGAAGTGAGGTATAAAAATAAACAGCACACAATAAATATTTTCAAAACAACACCTCCTTGGATTTGTTAAAACATGGTTTTTGTAAAGTCATGCGTTGATCCGCTGAGCTATTGGCGAGGCAGTATTTTCCAATTTATTGAATTTTACATGAAATCAGAACAGGTTCCCGAACATCTTTTTGATGAACGGTCAGCTCAAGAATTGGGCCCGCCATTGATCGAGGTCTGCTTCCGGTACCAGTGAAGGGCATCGCTGCTTCCCGAAGTTCAGTCTGTGTGATGAGAGTTATATCATCCGAGGAACCGGGTTCCAGCTTTTTCCCGTTCACCTCGATATTCTTTGGTGTACAATTTTGAGGTACGTTCAATCGGACAACCCAGTCGCGTGAAGAAACCGCACCATTATAGTTCCCTTGTTTCTTGTCGATCATCAGCTGTACTGTTTCCCCGCTCCTTGCCATAGTGACAGGTGTTTTACAGAAAGCATCCTTTTGATACTCCGGCGACAGACCGTCGTCTTCGTAGAGTGTGCGTGTTGTGCTGGCATTTTTTTCCAGAGGAATAAAAGCATCAACAATTATTTTACTCCAGGGATGTTCCATCGTATATTGCATTTGCGGCACAGAAAAAATAATACCGCCGCTCCGAACATAGATCGGACATTTCCATAATAAAGGATTCAGAACAATTGTTTCCGGGCCATGCAATATTTTTCCCGTCCAGATATCCTGCCAATTCCCCGGTGGAATCCACGCCTTATACACCTGCTCAACATCGATTGTCTGTTGAAGCTGAAGCTGGGCACCGCCTGCATTTTCAAAGTATTCGATTCGCAGCGGATAGGAGCGTCCTGGCTCCAAATTCTTTGCAATTAAGTAATCGGTTGCAGGTTGATCCCGCCAGGCATCGACAACCAGGCTGTCGTCAATCCAAATGCGAACACCGTCATCGGAAATAACCTTAAAATTTGTCAATTTATTTTCTTTTGCAGGATGGAGTATTCCTGTCCATCGTACAGAGAAGTGATCGGCAGGAATTCGCGAATCCGGGCTTCCTGTACTCCAAATAAAATTCATCGTGGAATCCACACGTACAAATACAGGAGTACCCTGCAAATTCTGGTTATCAAAGTATTCTCCTAGAAGTCCTGATTTTCCGTCGGATGTCTGTAAGACCCTTGCCGGCAGTGCAATGTCTTTTGTTTTACTGAGAGCAATAGGAGCGATGAGTAAATCTTCGCCAAAAAGAAACTGCATATCACGTTTGGCATCAGGTTCGTTGGGCCATTCAAGATCGCAGCGGCGCATGATAGGTGTGCCATCGTCGTATGCGCGGCGTGCAGCCGCGTAAAATGTTGGCAGCAGCCGATACCGCAGACGGATGTACTCGGAAGCTATTCGTTCAGCTTCTTCTCCATACTCCCATGGGTAACGCGTCAATCCGCGGGTACAGTGCAGACGCGTGATCGGCGAGAAGACTCCGTATTGCACCCATCGTACGTACTGATCCGGTTCCGGATTGCCATCCATATGTCCTCCAAGATCTTCATTCACATATGGCATCATTCGTTGAATACCGCTGTTGACGCCGTTGGCGATACCCATTTCCAGATATTGCCATCGTGATTTTTGATCACCCGTCCACCAGATGGGAAATCGGTGGGAAGCGGGGTGCGAGGGAGCATTCCAGAGACCGTTATCTATGCCGTCAACATTCGACATGATCAACGGCCGCCTATCGGGATTGTATTTTTGGGTGATATCAAAATACAGACGCATACCCCAAACTTCCTTGCTGATTCCAGGCATTGGTTCATGGAGTCCGGTCATCCAATTACGATCGTACCACCAGACATCGATCCCTAGATCAAGAAGGCTCGTAAGCCCATTCCACCGATATCGAAACTCTGAAGGATCCAATGCAGTCAGAGCCTGTGCTTCCGGATGGTCGTTATACATAAGTCGTACATGCTTTTCATGCGCTCTGTTGATAAATCGTTTCATGTCGGGGAACAGCGATTCATTTGTTGCATAACCGTGGGAGGCACCGCGCCGCCAGTCGGTATCCACAACAAACATATCCAGCGGTATGTGTTTCCTGCGATACGTTTCGATAGTTTGAAGCGCCGTCTCTTCGGTGTAGGGGTGGTACCTGCTGTCCCACAAACCAAACGCATAGAGTGGAGGCAGAGGAGTCGGACCGGTGAGTTTAAGAAACTCGCTCCGAAATCTATCATAGTGTCCTTGTTCAAGGAGAAAGACATAAACATCCTCTGCGCTGTTCGCGGTGTCCCAGCCGGACGTTGGATGATCCTTGAAATTTTCGGGCGGCGGTGTTGCACCCCACTCAGGCGGGACTAATCGCGGAGAGTCACAGAGAATCCATATGAGGTCATCACTGACAGGACCCGGAAGAAAATCTCGCGGCGGCATGCCGCTGAAACGATATTGATTTTTTCCATTCTGCAAATAAATACGAATACCCTCAAGTGACCTGCAATTCTTGGGTAGTTCGATCCGGCATAGTGAAGTGCTGAGAACAGTCTGGCTATCCTGCTCTTGAATTTTGATTGCTTCCCCCTGCCAGTTCCGATTGATGACAGTAAAAGTGTTCCTGTCTTCGAAACCATTCGGTCCTCGCTGTTCAATACGTATGAGATTTTTGGAAAGACATTGAATGCGCATAGTTCCTACAACGGCTTCGCTGGATTGAGCGTTTGCCAGTTGTACGAAGAGGATGGCGGCGAGAGAAGAAATGAAGAAAAATGTTTTTTTGAGTGCCTTCATAGGAATATGTTTCCTCTATCCATGGTTTTACTTTGACGGCGAGGTGCCTGCCGGAAGATTTGATGTTTCTGATAGATCCCCAAACATGATCCATGGATTCCCGATATTTTGTTCTCTTCTTAATATAATATCCAATTGTCCAACATGATGCTGCAGATGTCGAAGATTGTAATCCACTAAATCAATTTTAGGGAAACCGTGCCACTCAAATGGTGAAGGTGTCGTAAAGTACGACTCATCAATACTTTCAATGAAATGATTGGCTTTTTGTTTAGCATATGTGCAATAGGCTTTCATATTGCTTTTTGAGATTGGATGCTTTTGATTCTCAATCATTTGAGAATCCGGTTTGATCCAATAATTATGAATTCCTTCCATGTCAAAACCCTGAGGTTGAAAAGTTGCTTGATCAGCGTGAAAATAAAAATCTGTAAACCAGAGAACATGATAACATATCTGCCAGAACGGCATGTTGTTTATTCTCGCTGTCCAGGTGTTGTCGTTGGCATTATCAATGACGTGTTCCAGCATGTTAAATGCAGCTCCGATTTGTCTTGCATAGCTTTTCTTTACTTCGGACAGCAGAGGAGATTCCTTCAATGAAGGTGATGGGGGAGATTGGGAAGCTTTTGATAAGAGTTGAGAAAAAGCTACACAGGAGAGAAGAACACATACGATCAATGAGTTTTTCATTCTTGCTCCAGTTTTACATGGTGAAGTGTAATTGCATTTTATCTCAGCAAGCTTGGTGTTTTTGCTGCATTCCATTGCCGCGAGTAACTTCCTGCCAACATTTTTACTTCTCTAGTTCATTCACTGCGCTTTCGATTTTATACTTACCTTCTCCATTTCCCGTCTTCTTCATTACATTCTCGAACACGAAACGCAGTTATTTTGCGGATTAGGGGCAAAGGCAGCGGCTTCTCCAGTGGAAACTGAATTGACCCTTTCGCCGTTTTAAAGCTCGAAAGATTCTTTGCGAAGGCTTTTACTGCCGACGGTGTCGGGTAGAAACCGATATGATGCTTGAACGCCGCAAACATGACCAATATTCTTCGATAAGAGAAAGCGGGCATTCCCCACTTCAAATTTTCCTTTGCTCCGGGTGCAGCCTCACGAATACACATTCGTATTTCGCGTAACTTCTCCCGGGTTTCTTTTGGAGCGGCTTTAATATATTCGGTAATGGTTTGAGGTTTTGCTTTTCTTGATATCATAGTTCTGTTCTCCAAATCTTTTTGCGCTTGAACGGAGGGTGTCCCCGCCATGCGTTCCCGTTTGCCGACGCTCAAAGAACCTTGACGAGTCCACCCGAACGATTGTTCATCAATCAGGCTGCTGTTATTCTTTCTATTTATATTTAGCCCAAAGTCGTTTTTGTTTTTCACTTTCCGTTATGGTGTTTTTAAATCGTGCAAGCTGAGTTTTTCCTTGCTTGACTGTCATGATCCAATGAATAATTGTTTTTTGGAATAACGGTGGTTGTTTTATAAAAAAGCCCCACGCCGTTTTGTTTGCTTTAAAGGTCTTTTCTAATTTGTCCGCAAGTTTTTTGGGGGTGCTTTCAAAACTATAAATTTTTGATTTTTCTTCTTTACGATTTTTAAACGCTTCAAGTCCAGCTGATTGCATGAGTCCCTGCTTGATAAGTTCTTCAACTTTTTTAATATTCACAGCACTCCAGATGCTTGTGAGTTTTCGTGGTGTAAAGCGTATGCAATAACTGTCCTTGTCTATCGATTTGCGGACTCCGTCTATCCAGCCAAAGCACAGTGCTTCATCAACCGATTGTGACCACGTCATACTCGGTTTACCGCTTCCCGCTTTGAAAAAACCGACCAATACTTCAGTTTTCTTTTTATGATTGTTGTCTAACCACGTTCTCCATTCTGATGGTTTTGAAAAAAATGTTGGTTTCATGGTAAAAACATTTTGTCGTTTCTGTACGTGTTGTTCTGTCGTTTTTACAATGACTACTTGTTCCCTTAACAGAAGGATTGCGGGGAGCGCCGGGTGAGGCAGCAGTTTATTTTTTTAACAAATCATTTGATGAAACCAATTCAATTTTTCCATTCGTCGGCGTCATGTTTTCCCAAAGCCAATTGTGATAGTGAATCACTTTTTCAGCGCTCAAATGAGTACGATTTGCTGTTGTATGACAGTCTTTCACCACGAAGATATTATAATCCTTGATTAAAGCTGAATGCACTGTCGCGTTGACACAAAAGTCTGTTGCACACCCCGTAATGAATAAATCAGTTATATCCTTATCTTTCAGCACGGTTTCTAAATCTGTATTATAGAATGAATCGTTGGCCGTTTTACTGATGACAATGTCATCCGGATGTTTCATGAGGGTTGGTAAAATATTCCAATCAGATGTACCGGGAAGATAGGAGTTTTCCTTTGTTCCATCATGCTGGATGAAAATTACCGCGTCTCCATTATTTCGAAAGTCATTTGACAATGCATTAATTCTCTGAATAAGTGCCTCAGCATCAAATCGGGGTGTTCCCGGCTTAAAAGATCCCACCTGCATATCGATGATTAATAATGCCGTCATTTCCCGCTCATGTTTTTAACACCAAGCAAAGAGTACGCCGCAAGATCCTGGATTCTCAGTCTATTAATTATAGTTCCTTTAGCTAATCCTGTTGGCAGCAGATTTTTTGCCGGCCATAAAGTACCGTATTCTTGATTTGCAACTTTTATGTATGAAGTGCTGGCAAAAGTTTGGGGATCGCTGTTCAAACATGTTCCTATGTAGCCGATGTTTTCTGCATAGAAAGGAGTCAGGATAGTATCAGTCTGTCCGGCTCTTGTTTCAATAAGAGTGAAGCCGTACACATCGGAAAATTTTCCACAGAATGTTTGCATCTCTGTATGATAAGAAGCCGTAAAGAAGATGCTGTCAGGAGATCCAAGTGTATGTTTCCAGGTCTCGCCATTCACCGGATGTATTTTTGCCAGCCGTTGTTCCCAAAATGGATTCGGTGCATGGGAATCAGAGTCTAATTCTGTCGCCATATAAAAGCCATCTTTTATCATGTAATAATATGTATCTGATTTTTGGATCCCTGACGTCCATTCTATTGCAAAAACTTCTGCGCCGTCTTGACGGTTCAAACTACCGACAACATTCATACACTATCGGCAGGATGTATAATTTGGCGTACGTCTCCTCTATTCAGAGGCATATAGTTTGAATTCGTTACCGGCAATGGTTCTGAGGAATTTTTCTTGCAACCACAAAAGGAAAGAACTGTAAGTATTAAAAAAGGATTTCAATTCTTGTCTTGTTGGTATGATCTGCTCTATGATTCGTACGCATGGCATAGCTCCTTATTGTTGGTTAAACAATAGATTTATTCCTGACCGCAATTCGATCAGTGGTAACAAGGAGTACGCTGAGGTTATAGTCTTCGATAATGAATAGAATAATGTACTAAAAATATTCTTACAGCAACAATGAAATAATGCCACACATTAAGATGGTTCCGCTACCAACCCATCCGCTTGCGGTGCTCGCGTATTTGCGCAGTATGATGTTGAGCATGCCATGTATACTGCTGAAGCAAGGCATCGATTGTCAAAAGACCGTACCGTGCATGCCGCCATTGCCTGTTAAAATCTTCGTGGGTAAGTGATTCGAATGCATCAGCCCATCGATTTCGGATTGCCTTGAAGAGAGCCAGTGATGAAGTGATATGTGGAGATTTTGCATCGGGAAGCTCGGCCCACAATCCTTGTTGTGCAACCATCACGTCCGGTACGTCCTGCGTTAAAGCGTATTTTAACCGGGGGTAGGCATTGACGTCCGATTCAACTATATGGTGCACGACTTGTGCGAGAGTCCAGCCGCCGGGTCGATACGTGCTCAGAAGTTGACTCTCTTTGAGATCTTTAACGGCTTCAAACAAATTACCAGGCGCCAATCTGAACTGATGAATAAACTGAGTTCGAAGCTCAGGTGTTGACGGTACAATCTGAAATCTCCCGACAGGATATTTTAATTCCTCTTCTGTTGGCATGCAGTGAATCCTTTCGACATTTTAAAACACAACCGTATGGGAGGTGCTTATTTAAAATATTTTGATAATGTTTTTTCTAAATTAGTACTGCGTAATTCGTTCTCCATTTCTAATATTTTTCCTTCAGCACTGACAAGGATTGGCCTCGGAATTCCTATAACTTCAAATCGATCAGCAACTTTTCTTCCTTCCTCATTTCCTATAAAACTGTTTTTCCATGGCATTTTCCATTTAGCATTTCTGAATTTGACAATATCAGCAGGATTCATGTCGAGCGAAAAACTCAATATTTCGAATCCCTTCTCCTTAAATTTTTCATACATTTTGTGCAACGCTTCCATCTCTCCTACACAGGGTCCGCACCACGTTGCCCAGAAATCTATCATATACACTTTGCCCAACATGCTTTTCTTTGAATATTTTACTGCCGCGTTATCGATGGAAACAACTTCATAATCCGGTATTTCCAAACCAACCTTGATCTTCGATTCAATAGGAAATCTCTTTAATAAATCTTGAAATTCCTTTACGTTCTTGTAATCGGTTGCTATTAGTGCGTGAAGTTTTTTGAGCTCTTCCTCTTTGCCCGAAAATTTTGCATTCGCTAGCCTGCCGGACAAGATAGAGACCTTGATAGTGTTATCCCTGGAAGCCTTTAAGAATTTGTCCTCCAATTCGTTCCATTTGTATTGGGGGAATAAAAAATGATACGCGTAAAAAGCTGAAGGCATGAGTTCCCACGCAGATTCTTCCGGCGCAATAGATTCAAAAAATGACGTGGCTTTTTCAAAACTATATTCTAGTGGCTTATACATGGAGAATGAGACGTATACCAGTTCTAAATACTCTTTGAATTCCCGGTCCTTCTCTGCATCAATCTTCTTAAGAAGTTCTTCAAAGTAACTGCCTCTATCATACTGAAAATCCTGAGAATTTTTCCCCGCCTCCTTATATTCCCGCATCTTTTGAGAAGCATCAGTGTTTATCTTTCCATACTCATCATTTACTTTAAATAATTTTTCATCATAATCACTACCGTTAAAGCTCACCATATAATCAGCATCCTTTCTCAAGAGTTTAGAAGGATCGAATACAATGGTTGCTTTTCCCCCGATGACACTTACAATGGACCAGTAATCGCCGGTGGAATCCGGTTCAAACGTCATAGATCCCGGAGCGTTGATTGTTCGGTTATACTTTTCAATACCGCACAATTCGTATTTTATTTCTTTTTGATTGCTGGTTATTTCAATTGCATAGGTGCCATCATCCCTCTTTTTCATTTTTTCCGGAGATCGCATATTAAAATCGTTCATTGTTCCGGCTACACCGATATCATCGAAATTTTCTTTATACTTATAAGGCGCTAATGTGACATCGATCGTAAACTCTTTGTCTTTATTATTTTGAACAGGAATACTCAAAGAGCTATGACTTGGGATCGAATATATAAGAAAATTCTGCCCATGACTTGTCAATGTTATCGAATAATTACCTTTTGGATCACAGCGGACATAATCGTGTGCGTTTCCACCTATTCTCGCAGCAATACCGACAAGAGCATATTTTGAAGGATTCCCTTCAACATCCAATAATTTCCCTTTTACAACAGTCGTTTGACTTAACAGTACATTATTGATTGTGAACAGTATAAGAGCTGAAAAGATGATTGAGCGGCAAAATAATTTTGGCTTCATGTTCATCGTTCCTTTTTGTGATTGGTGCCTTCAGTATCAGTGAGAAGATTGTTTGGGCTTATTATTCAATTCCTTTAATATAGATTTCACATATTTTCGCGTTGTATTCTGTGATGAATCCACCACTGTTATGTGGAGATACTCTTCATACGCCCAGCGTGCCTCCGAAAAATTTCCCGCTTGTTGACTGAGTGACCCCAGGAAAAATAGCGCTATTGGGTTTGACGGTGCTATAGCAAGAGCTGACTTATAGGCACTGATGGCTTTCGCATTGTGCCCCGTTGAAGAATATACTGCAGCAATTCGGGTGTAAAGGTTTGCAATTTCATCAGGGTCATGCAAATCGATCATTTTTTTGTACACATCAACGAGCCTGTCAGTGGAGTCTAGTTTTTGATACGATAACGCAAGGTTGGCATAGTATTGATAATTCTCGTTGTCGTAAGAAATGGCTTTCAAACTATAATATATTGAAGAATCATAACGCTCCTTAAAAAAGTAGCAATAGCCGAGTTGTGCTAAATACGAAGCATTGAGTGTATCGATCGCCACAGCTCTGCTAAAACATGCTATCGCTTGAGCATATTCCTTTAACTGGCGATTGCATAAACCCACCTTGTATATAAAGTCGGCAGTTGCAGGGCGAAATTGAAATGCTTTTTGATAAAGTTCGAGAGCATTTCTATAATCCTTCTTTGAATACCACAGCGATGCGAGAACATCAAGAGCCGGTACAAATCCGTTATTGAGCTGAAGACAGGTACCGAGAAAATACATCGCCGTATCTTTTTGTCCCAAACCAACAGATAACGTTCCCAAATAATAGTTGGAGAGATAATCGCGCGGATTTTTCTCCACAACATACGCGAAGTATGCTTGAGCTTGTTGGTACAATTTCTGATCATTATAGATGATACCAAGTCGGACAAAGGCTGGGAGGAATGTGCTGTCTAAAGTAATGATCTGCCTGTACTCTCGTTCCGCATCTCCCATGAAACCGCACTGTGACAAAAACGTTCCTAACTGAAACCGATACGAGACATTAGTGGAATCCAATATGCATGCCTTTTTCAAATAGGAGAGTGCGTTTTCATAATCGTTGATGGCAGAGTAAGACAGCCCGGCAAGAGAAGAGGCCCGGGCTACCATAGTATCAAGTCCATTTGCATGGAGAATGTGAATAGCTTTTACATATTGGCCATCTGAATAAAGAGTTCGACAGTTTTGAATGGTACCTGCTGCCGAATCAGCCAGGTTGATAGTTTCTGTTGAAGTTGTCTTTTGACTGTACAATGGAATCGATCCCGAAATGATAATGAACATCGTAATAACGATAATAAGCGTTCTCATTCCTTAGTGCCTATGATTTGTTGTATGAAGTGCGCCTGATGAATTGTCGGCGAAATTATTTTTTGGGTTTGTCGTAAAATAATTTATCAAGAGAATATTGACCACCGCCGTATCGAATCAAGAGCAGCAAGAGCATTGTCATTGCAAAATCGGTGCGGTATTCGTGTGCAAATATCCAGAAACCCTTTTCGACTACCAAAGGATATTTTGTAGTCACAAAAGCAGTTGCCATGATGATAAAGAGCGGGATTGATGCCAATCGGGTTAAGAAACCAAATACAATAAGAACCCCGCAGGTTATTTCAAAGCACGCTGAAAACGAAGCCCAAAATTCAGGATTTGTGAACCCTATTTTAGTAAACCTTCCCGTGCCCACCAATTCAGGAAGAATAAATTTTTGAATACCTTCAGAAAGAAAAATCAGGCCGACAATAATACGCGGAATGAGCATCGGAACATTCTCTGTTCTTATCAATCGTTTCATCATAGTATGACCCTTTTATTATGATAACACCGCCAATAAGATTTTATTCAGCCGCCTCATGGCCGGCGGCCCGATAATGTACCAGGCACATGAGAATCGATTGTTCATCATGGTCGACTGGCGCGTTCATTCATGTGTTCGATGGCGATTTTAAGAATCTCTTCAGATGAAAATGGTTTTACAATGTATGAATCAGCACCGAGTTCCATCGCCATATCTATATCCGGTTTGTACGATCTCCCCGACATGATAATAATTGCAGTTCGGCGCATGCTTGAATTGGCGCGAAGCATCTTGCACACTTCAAATCCATGAAGTCCCTCCATCATAATATCAAGAATAATAATATTAGGAGGATTCATCAATGCAAGCCGGACTCCTTCACTGCCTTCGCTGGCAAAGGATACCTCAAACCCCTCACGCACGAACACACTCTGTACAATACGCCGAATGGTAGGACTGTCATCAATAATTAATACTCTTGGTTTTTGTGCAGTTGTATCCATGGGTTATTTTTCCGCTCTTGTTTGATTTTTATTTTATTCTTATTCTCGTTCCAATAGAAAAACCATATTCAGGAACACCGCTCGATTCTCCATACCGGCCATTGAAGAAAAGAAATTGATTGTTCGTTATTGGAAAATCCAATTGTCCGGCGAAAGCACCTTTATTATAGGGAAAGGTATTCACTCCCAGCCAGATCCGTGCATCCTCACTTGTTTTTAAACCGACCCCAGCGCGGAAGCATCCTTTGCCGGTGAAAAGTGGAACTTGATCGAGAAAAGAAAGTTCGCCGTAAGGACCGCCCTCTAATCCAATTCGGACGCCTGTCGTTCCAAGAGAGAAATATTTAAAATCGAGTGCGAGATCAGGATAAGGTACAGCCCGCGTTTCTCCATGTAATGAATAGAAAGACATGCACATTCCCACTCTAAAGGGCGCCTCAAATTTGTGTGTCACCTTTACTCCGGCATCAACAATGGAATTTGGATGAGCCTGGCCTGAGCAGTCATATGTGGCATATTGTCCGCCTCCGATGCCGAAAGCGTACTCATCATACGAACTATCTGCAGGCGATAATCCGAACATGTACGGGCCAAGAATAAGAAAAGAAATATTTTTAATAATCGAAAGTTTCAATTTTATATTTTAATGTATTGCCATCTCACAATCAGCGGCCTCATAATGTGATCCCGCCGCCTTTCCCGCCCGAATTCGTAGAGGGATAGCGGGCTCTCCGCCGAACATTTCCGTCCGAACGACTGTTCAGTCGAGCGAGCTAGCGGGGAGCTGCTGGTTAAGCAGCGACTACAATTGTTTTAACCAAACTACTAATGCAATTGCACTTTCAGACCTGTTGTAGAAGGTCGCATCACCTTCTACCCTGAGAACTATTTTTTGATATTTATTGGCTTGCGCCTGATAGATATAGATCGAATAGATGATGCTTCCCATATCTGCACCAACACGAGTTGTATCGGAGTACTCAGTTGTTGTTACTTTTGTCGCTAGATCGTGGCTCCAGTTGAGACTATCGCAAGGAATGTTTTTGATATATGTTTTAGCATGCTGATATTTTGACTGAAGTTCTTGATCGGTATAGTACCCATCAGAATTGTACAAGAAATGGACGTTATCTTTCCCCGGATTGTACGAATATTCGTTGCCATGTGGGTCAATTATGATTCCTTGATAGAAAATTCCCCATGCATAATTTACATTCTCAATCTCGAAGAACATGCCGGTGCTGTTTTGATTTTGATTGTTCACACTGGAATCCTTGCAGGAAAAAAGGAGAATTGCAAACAATGCTGGAATTATTCGTTTCATATTAAATCTCTGTTTGTTTCGCTGCATTACGGACCAGTGCTACCTAAAGCTACGCATATATACTTCCGATCCTGTAATGCACATAACATGTTTCAATTTCTAAAGCTCATTATGATGACTTTCTCATTAAGACCCGTACCTCTATTCGCCATGCTTAATGGATCTCGCCGGCGGAGTTCACAAGAATAGCGTTGGACAGTATGGCAGTATCAGCTTTGTCTGGCAGATGCGAGCAAAAACCTATACCGACATAAAACGGCTCAGCGATGTGCAGTTGAATGGGAGCGCCGAACTGGTTCATCGATTCACCGTTCATGCTAACGAAAAGAGCAAAGGAATCGCCACGTTTTTCAATGCCGATACGCTTGGCGTGGGCGGTAATAAGATCGTCCGGTGAATTACCGCCTGGAAGGCCACCGCGGCTGCCGATGCGGTACTCCATATCTTTAATGCGGAGGCCCTTCTCAGGACGCCACGCCAGATGAATCATTCCAGCTCCATGCAGGGCTACGATCGCTTCTTTGGAATCGTCATCGAGACTCTGGCGGATGACGAGGACTGCTTTGCGGTCACCAAAGCCTAACGAATCCGGATAGCTGATATCAGCTGCCAGCGAAATATCTCCCGACATTTTCTTCCAGAGAAACCGGAATTCATCGCGCACGTACCATACATTATAACCGGCGGAGATAATGGTATACTGCTCTGTGATGGAGTCGTAACGAGAGCAGCCTGTCAGCATTGCAGCACCGATGTCGGACTGGCCATCGAATATGCCAATAGATTTATTGAATGTCCTGGCGGGCCGGTGAAAATCTGTCGGAGGCGATACCTGTGTATGCGTTGGGGATGCCGGCTGTGCCCAATCGGGAACAGTTGGTTTCTGCGCGACAGTAAGATTATATATAAGAAAAATAAGTGAAAAGATATTTATAAATCGTTTCATACAGTATCCTCTTCTAAAATAATTTAAGGTTCAGAAATTGTTTATAGAGAATAAAATTAACACCTTTTCCAAATCTTATTTTGCAGTTTTTATAAAACCGGCTGATAACGCACAACAAGAGTTTTACTAAATATGAAATAATAAATTGTATGATCGATCTCTAATTCAATAATCATTCCATTTTATTTTTCAATATTGAAATGCAGTTTTGGGCCATTATTCTCCGGTTGGTTTTCCGAAGCATAAAAAGACGCATCTAAAGCGCCTAAAGGACGAATAAGTAACCCTTTTGTTTTCCCATCCAGTATGCGCTGTAATACCGGTTTTGAAATAATAATGAAATTTTTACTTCCGGGTTTATCAGATATCTCAGTATCATAAATCATCTGAGTATTAAAAACATCGGAATAAATATTACCCTGCATAAAATTGTTGTATGTCACTTTATTCTGATCCCACTGAGGATCTCCTCCAATGACTTCAATTACTCTTATTTTACCAAACTCTATGCCAAAATCTTCACCAAACGCTTCAATATAGTTGCCGCCTATCGGGACAGATTGCGTAGTTAATTCCAATAAACCCGGTCCATCAACTTTTTCATTCTTATATTTTTCAAAATTCCATCTTACAATAGCCCATTGATTTGCATTAACTGTCAATATTCGTGCGTCGCCATTTTGTTCTTTAACATGCCAGTTATTAAAGTTGACATCAGGAAAATCAGAATTAATCAAACAGTCATGAGTGACAACAAGATGATTCGAAAAAATGCCAATATCCGGCACAGGCGGATGATATGGTACGAGCTCTCCTTTATCGGGTCCGGCAAGATGAACATCCAAAATGTCGGCGCGGTAATAATCCAGATCGACATAATATTTACCTAAGCCATAATCTGTAACGCACAACTGTACATAAACTGTGTCACCCGGAACAGCATCAAATTTTTTAGTAGTCATGCTGATGGTGTGCCATTCTGATGTATCCGGTATATCAAACTCCATTAAATCGATATGAAAATTTGTCGTTCTTTGTGTATTCACCATCATATTAACCCGTCGCGGCGCATTATGAACACGCACCCTTGCCTCAACGCGTAATTGAAAAGACGGATTTTTCAATTTGTTTAAATCCAGAAAAGCCGATACATCACGTTTAATTAACGTCCAATAGACATTGTCCCTGTCTTTTGTCGCATCTACAAGAATACGTGCATATCCGTCCATTTGGACAAAATCCATTGTTGCGGCGCCATCACCGGTAAAAAAAAACCATCCTTCTATTTTTTTACTTTTAAAAGAATCTAAAAACTGTGCCTGACAGATCCCGGAAGTAATAAGAATCAATAGGAATACTGCCAATGTATTTCTGATATTGAACATCTAAACCTCCATATCGTTTGTTATAAACATAAGTCAGTTTAAAAAGATTGCCGGCAAAAATAATGTACTTTTCATTACAACTCCCCTAATAAATATTAATTGTATGTTAACGTGCCGTGTCACAGCCAGCGGCCGCATATACTATTTTCCCACGATGTGAGATACCTAAAAATATGCAAATATGCTTCTGATACTGTAACATGAGCAGCGTGTTACTATTTCTATAGTTCATGTTAAAAAAGTCATTATAAAGACTGATACCTATGCACTATGTTCATTCCGCTTGCCCCGACGAAGTCGTGGTCAGCTTGTCCCGCCTTTGTTGCGAAATCCCGTTTCTTTCCGTGTTGTTTGCGTCCCGCTGTTTTGTAGCGGGATAACGGGGAGCACCTGGTGAGGCGCACGTCTTTGAGATTCAATTTTCAGATTTCATCGTTTCTATTTTTCTTAATACATCGTCAAGAGTATATTTAGTTGCAATCATATCTTCATAGTTCATTCTCTCGATTTGCATTAAATACGAAACAGCAAAATAGTACTTTTGATACCATACGTTTGATCTGTCATTATTCATATTTGTCTTTAAAAATTCTTTCACCGACGTAAACCTTACCGCTTTATTATACCCAACAAATTCACTATAACCTTCATTTTTCCATCCCTCTAAAAACAAATATTTCCAAAATCCCAATTTCTTTTCCGTTAATATATGAGAAGCTTCGTGGGCCATCAATTCGCTTAAATGTCGAACATAGTTATCTTTTTCATCGTTTTTATATGCTTCGTTTCTTCTTATATCGCAATTGGAAATATAAATATTGTGAATAATGCTATAGGTGTTAGCAAATGCTTTTCTTGATTTCGGTGCAAAGAATAAATAGAAAGAATAATTGTTGCATAAATAAATTCTATAAGTTATGGTCGTATCGTTAATGCTAGAATTGCATAAATTG
>Ga0182027_10007021_pt1 | contig 16704 bp, 12 predicted proteins | sample 712E1DmetaG_FD_121300 | JGI IMG/M metagenome (GOLD analysis project Ga0182027, IMG submission 121300) | Permafrost microbial communities from Stordalen Mire, Sweden - 712E1D metaG (Illumina Assembly) | ecosystem: Environmental > Terrestrial > Soil > Wetlands > Permafrost | place: Sweden... | reverse complement strand
TCATCGAGCACTTTTCTGATGAGTTGGCAGAAGCCCTCTTGACGAAACTGGACCGCCGATACATTCACCGCTACCGACACTGCGGGAATCCCCTCGTCTTGCCATTTCCGGGCTTGAGAGCAGGCAGTCCTGAGTACCCATTCGCCAATGGGCACGATCAAGCCGCAGTTCTCGGCAATTCGTATGAACTTATCGGGGGGCACAAGGCCCAATGTCGGGTGTTGCCAGCGGAGGAGTGCTTCCAGTCCGATGATCTTTCCGGAGACAATATCCACCTGCGGTTGATACACGAGAAAGAGTTCTTTCTTGTCGAGTGCCAGTCGCAAACCGTTCTCCAAGGTCAATCGCTCCACACCCTGAGCATTCATGAGACGGCATTCAACCTAGGGCAGCCCCTGGCGCACCGGTATCTCGATCAGATGATCGAGCAGAAACTCGCGGATGGGAGTTGGCAGGCGGTCTACACGAGTGACTATGGCGACAGACCGGTGTGGGACAACCACTGGATTCTGATAAGGACGCGAGAGTGAGACCAATGCCCTGAATGGTGCGCATCTGGGCTTGGTAAGAGTTGCTTCCTTGAGTTGGAGATGTGAGCTGCGGCTGCTTCGTTGTCAGGTAGCAGTTATACCGAAGAACGTAATGGAAAGCAGATTGAGATGCTAGCTAAATGGCTCAAGAAAATACTCTTTGGGACGCTATAGGCCGCGAAAATGAAGAGCAGAAAGCACATTTCCCGGATGCTGAGGCTGCCTTGCGTCGTCCTGAAACCCATGTTTGGCCTGGAGAGAATCAGAGCGCTGGCAGCGCGTTCGAACGGCCTGACTGGAAGGGGGCTGGTATCCGACAGCCATGGAAAGGATGTGTTAATCTGGCGCTTGTCCACCGAAATCTCTGTTGTTTTTGCACATCCTAAATTATGGGAAGAGTATTAATCCGTATGTCCTTGTGCAGGGTGGGTTGAGCGATTAGAAGTACATTGTGGAGGGTATTTCAATGCTTGAAAGCAATTTTATTGGAGACCGCAGATGGATATAATAGGGGGAATATCGGGCACAAATGCAGAAAACTGTCGCACAAGAAAAAGGGAGGTGCTGGATGAAGGGTAAATTAGGTTTAGTTAAACCCCTGGAGAGATTTCTTCAAGTATTTTTTCTCTGTTGGTTCTTGACGCTTCTTTTCGGTTGGATTGAAAGGGAACTATATATACCTGGGGGCATGTATCCTTTTTTCTTGAAGGTTTTTCGATTCTATGATTTTACAGAATTTCAAGATAAGTTCACATACTTTCACCAGGCAACTTTCTTTCAAATACCTGGCTTTTACTTTTGCTATCCAGCCCCCGTGGCAATTGTTTTGGATGGATTCATGCAGTTCGGATATTATGCGCTAAGTGCGTTTCTTGTTTTCTGTTTTATTACGTTTATAGGCGCCGGCTTTGTTCTTGGGCGCGCAATGTGCCATCGTGGTATGGGGATGGCGCAGACGGTTATTCTCATTGGATCGAGTATGCTTCTCTCCTACCCGTTCTGGTTTCTGGTTGATCGCGCCAATATAGAAATGGTGAATTGGTTATTAGTGGCGCTGGGTGTGGCCTGTTATTGGAACAAGAAATGGTATCTTGCCGCTACTTTATTTGGCGTTGCCATTTCATTCAAGATGTTTCCCTTTGTGTTTCTTGGACTATTGTTCAGTGCTCGAAAGTATTGGGCAATTGCGTGGAGTATCGTCATTTGCGCAGTGACGACATATGCTTCAACCTGGTTCATGGGGCCAACTTATAGAATAGCTTCAGAAGGCATAGCAAAAGGGATGGAATATTTTAGGGTGCAGTACGCGCTGCAAGTGCATAAGTATGAAATAGGATTCGACCATTCCCTCTTTGCCCTCATAAAAGAACTGACACACAGACAATATGCCCACGCGTATATGATGCATCCACAATTACCAGATCTGTACTATCTTCCATGGTTATATGGATACATGGCCGTCGCCGCCGCAGCAGGTTTAATCTTATACTTTTGGAGGATCAGGACGCTGCCCCGTACAAATCAGATTCTTGCGCTAACAGTGGCCTCCATTATGCTGCCGCCTGTTTCCGGCGATTACACGCTGATTCATCTTTATATTCCGTGGGGTGCGCTCGTGCTTGTTACAATCTCGTTGAAAAACGCGCAAAAAGTGCGGGGACTTACTTTCAGTTTTATCTGCATGGCATTCTTAATGGCGCCGGAAAGCTCCGCCGTAATATATGGCACAAGATTCGCGGGCCAGTTGAAAGCAATTGTTTTGCTCATCCTGTTTGTCGTATCGATTATTTACCCATTTGAAGAGCCTGCATCAGTTGAAGACGATGTACTATCACCGACTCGCGCAGTGGCGCAATAAGAGCTCTATTCGCATTGAGGAAACTGCCACTTTTACAGCCAGTTAGAGAGGGTTGTTGACGGCGCAACTCCACCTATAGCGGCGCAGTCTGACTGAGAAATAATTCAAGATCACGACGGGAATCAGACTGCTACGCTATCGTAAACAATTCAACATTCCTCATGCTGGAAAATGTAGTAGACCAAAATGCCGCTTCAACTGGTGATCAAATCTTCTGCTGTACTCTACTATCACTCTCTATCTGGAATCTCTTTTTCGAAATTAATGCGCTCCTGCTCAGTTACAAACGGGCGGTTCTGAACAATCGTATGGATTGAGCCGACATATTCGCCAATAATCCCAATTCCAATCAACTGCACGGAACCCAGGAAAAACAATCCAATCATCGTTGGAGCCAGGCCAAGTTGAAATTGGTTCCAAAAGACCATTTTGGCCACCAGATATACGAGGCCAGAAACCAGACTAAGAAACGCAAAGACAAACCCGCCAAATGTCACTAACCGCAACGGTACCTTGGACAAATTGGTAATGCCGAGCATCGCCATGTCGTACAGAGTGTAAAAGTTGTTCTTGGTAATGCCGCGGTTACGCCGCTTCTGGCTGTATGACAACTCCTTATACGGCAGCCCGATCTCAGCAATCATCCCGCGAAAGTAAGGATAAGGGTCGTGGTAATCCTGTCGCAGAATTTCAATCACCTTACGATCGTAAAGTCCAAAGCCCGTATAGTGCTGGAGCACCTTGACGTCAGTAAGGCGCCCCACCAATTTGTAATACGCAGAACGGATTGCGTACATCAGCCTATGCTCTTCGCTTTCCGTCTTGATGCCGACCACAATCGGATAACCCGCCTCCCATTCTCTAACCATTTCGTAGATCAGTTCCGGCGGGTCCTGCAGATCGCTTAAAAGTATAATCACAGCGTCGCCAGTCGCCTGCATGATGGCATGATAAGGTGACCGAATGTGCCCAAAGTTTCGCGCATTTACAATCACCTTTACGTTCTTGTCGCTTGCCGCAATCACCCGTAACTTCTCGACTGTATTGTCGGTTGAATGGTTGTCGATGATGATGTGCTCGTAGCGGTAGTGCGGCATCGCGGCAAAAATATCACGGACCCTGTCAGTTAACAGCTCAATGTTTTCCTCTTCGTTGTAGCACGGGCTGACCACGCTGATAAATTTCATTTTGAATATCCAATCCTTTCTTCGCGCAACAGCAATTCATAAACTATGCAGATCAACTGTTTGAGTTTGGGTTGAAAAACTCAGCTTAGCCCATTTTGCCACTTTATCCCCACATTCACAAAGGAAGACGGAGTCGTAATAGATTTGCTAATGAATGATGGAATTACCGCTCATTGGGGATTGATAAAAGGATACCGTGGAAAGAAGCGATGGCCGCCAATAATCATGTGGATGCCGTTGCATAAAAGGTGCTCAATACGCCCATTATCTTCCGAGATACCTGTAGAATGATGGGGTTGATACGGAAGTGTTTGAATAACCCAAGTGCCGAAGTAAGACCTGAAAAACGGCACCGAACAAAAAGCGACTTCTCCGTCTAAACTCATCGCAAATCACAAACCGAATTCTTCATGATAATCACATATTTTAAAAGAGTTCAACGTACCTTTACAAGCATTAATCTGTCTTCGTCCAGGTGCGCCGAGTCACGTGCCTACCCAGTTGAGATCAACTCATATTATTATTGACCCCTGGGCCGCGATTTATCTCAGGTAATATCTCTCGATGATTACCTTAGGAAGATACAAAATCGTCAGGAACTGACACAGCACAACAGCCGCTGTTGCCAGCCGGTACACTCGGTCTGATCGAATGAAGCCGGGCAGGCCAATGCAAAAGGCGATCGCAAGAGGTATTAAATATCTGCCTTGCATGCCTTCCAGAATTAGTGAACCGACAGGGGTCCAGGTCAGATACTCGATCAACAAGAGGCCTGCAACTGCCGACGATGTAGCAACAAGAATAATAACTGTCGCGCTGTTCATAAATTTGCTCCGGTAGGCTATCTCTGTGGTCATCGCAACAAGCAAGAAAAGACCCATAACTACATAGTACGGTATAGGCATAAGCGTATCCCCCCATCCGAGAACGCCGACAAAACCAACGGCATACACAGGGAATTGAGGATATATTCCCCTCATTACTGCTGGAAGAACCCCTGGGTGATGGAATAAATACAGGATTTGCATTCTTGCGTCCACGATGCCGATAGCGCCGGGGTTTGTAACTACATTTGCTGATGAGAACGCCGGCAGCCACCAGATAACGGTAAGGATCGCCAAAAGACCGGCAAGGCTCAGACCTGGCAACCAAGCAGGTTTCTTCCCCCATTGAGGCAATAGTCCTGGAATGAGAAGTACCAGCAGAAGCGCAGCATAGGGAGGTCGTTCCAGTGACACAATCAGGAGTGACAAAGCAAGCACGGTGGTCATCCGTAACGAGAGCGGGGAACGTTCGGAGATTTGGCGAGAAATCACAGCGAAAGCCAAACAGGTAATCGAGATTAGCGAAGCATCCTGGTTACACGATCCAAACAAAGATATAGTCATAGGCATCAGTAAAACGGCAAACATGGCAAGTTTACCGCGATGGCACCAGCACAGCGACAGCGTTGAAATAAAAATGGCGAACGCACCGTTGATCAAGCGTGAAAGTATGAGCGTGTGCACCACGGTCAGCCCCGATATCCGCCCAAGGGCAACTCCCAATGTTTGTGGAATGTAACCGATCGGTGAGTACCTAGATGTGTTGGGAAAGATACGGTAAACATATTGTCCCGTCCATTTCACGCTGCCGGCAGCAGCTTCGTTTGAAGCGGCGACCCGGGATTTGCGGTTGAAGGGTAGTTGAGAAAATGGTGAATACGCTTCGTCAATTCCTCGATCGACATATCCGCCGTTGCCACCATATAACTCGCCACGAGTGATCTGATAAGAGCGGTAAAAATGGTGCTCTTCATCGGCGCTCTGAAATGGAGGAGTACAAACTGAAAGAAATATAACATTCGTAGTTGCAAGAAGTAGAAAGATCCAGGGAAGCATCGATGGCAAGCATGCAAACCATGAACCCATGGGTATTGAGTTAATGAATCCAGAGTGTAAAGACGACTTACTACCTTTGATATTCTTTTGACCGAGAGGTTTATCTCTGTCGCCGACCGCATTGCCACCCACATTTGCAACCGCCATACCCGTTCCTCTCTCGAACTACCGTCGGTATGTGCTTTTAACCGGATTTTCCATTTTACTATCCCGCTGAGGAGAAAATATACTTATAAACGCCCGGCTCGTAATATTTTCGTATTCGCTCCAAACGAAAAACCCAGACGTGCCCGGCATAGCCTTTATTGGAGTCACATAATCCTTGATTTGCCCCATATCGAGGGCCGATTTCAAGTTCGAATGCAAGCAACAACGAGAAGTATTGCACTGAATTGAAGTCATGGAGGAGTTGGCCGCACTTTTTCTGCAAATGTAGAACTGACCGTTCGAAACCGGCTCACGGGCGATAAAATATGAGTGAATCGGTTTCGAAAAAGGAGATTTCAGATAAAACTTATTCAGAGGTTAGCAACTTGTATGTTTGCGCCAGGATTCATAATCCTGGCTGGATGCGGAGGGATATTTGTTTTTAACTCTACCGCCCCGCCCACGGCGCCTACCTCAGTTGCACAATACCGTGCGTACGGAGATTCGATCACTGCGGGAGCTTTGCTGAGTGATTCAACGACGCAGGCTTATCCGGTTCTGGTGGCAGAATTTGAAAAGGTGACGTTTGCCAATAACGCGCTGGGAGCCGATCAGGCCTGTGATGTTCCCAAGAGACAGATCTTTCCGAATGCCGATAGTCCGACCCTAGCAACTCATCCTTGGTACACATTGCTCATCGGTACGAACGACATCGGTGCGAAAGGAGCCGGCGCATATGAATCGGTATATAAGCTTTGTCATCAGGCCGCAATCTCCTGGCTGGCTGTGCCGGTCGAATACAAGATTCTTGCCAACGGAAGCGGTGTAACAACAACGGGCCCAGGAACGCTCGACACATCGAACAACTGGAATGCCTGGGCTACGCAAGGACTGGGCTCCAGTGTCAGTTTTACCATTACCACTATGAGAACCGGGCCAATCTACGTATGGCCAAGGATTGACGATAACATTGCAGCCACTTATACCTATTCGCTCGATGGGGTCGTCTTAGGTACGGGCACTATGCAAACGACTCCCAGCATATCAACGGAAAATGGCACCACCAACTCTCTGGGGTTTCTTCGCCTGCCGGCAGTGGCCGCAGGCACACATGTGGTTACATTTACACAAACAAATGTGGGTGCAATCGGCATGTCTATTGTGGGCATCGGCACACCGATTGGACCTACAACAAACAAGTTACCCACCGTACTTGTTGGCACAATTCCATATCAGTTATCCGGGTCGACCAGTGCATGTGCCAACACGGATATCCCATGTCTGGACTACATCCAGGACATAAAGGCGGATGTAAATCTTTTTGCGGCCGATGGCCTCAATGTCCGATTATTCGATACGCGCCAGTACATGTTTGGAACAGCCGCAGAGATGATCGATGCGGTACATCCGAATGTGCTTGGGCAGTTGGAATTGAGCCACTCTGTCGAGGCATCCTGGTAGACAAGGACTCTTCGGCGTTAACTTTTGAAGATATTTATTTGTGATGCCACAAATCATGACAAGCAATGGGCGGCTCGATTATTTCAGCAGAGAATGAGCTTGTTCATATCTATGACAGCGCTTAACGTTTTATCATGGACCGTAGATCAGTTGCTTGCGATCGGAGTATATCTTATTGCGATCTTTGACAGCAATGCAGATACGTCGCTCTGTATATATTGGAGCATTAATAGTTGAGGCTAGGCGCGACTATGATATGTATAGTATCTTCAATCCCGCATAGATTGCCGCATCGATGCGTTACTTTACGTTTCAAATGCGTCGAAGAACTCCTTTTCGCCGTTTTTGACACAACATGGAAGAGCAGATAGATTTAAACAGAGGAAAGAGACTGTGGATCGGAATCACGCCGCAGGTAAAAATATAATGGACAGGCGCCGCTTCGTTATCAATGCGGGGCTGGCGGCTGCTGGTTCGGCCTTCGGCTGCTCCATGGTGGGCTGCGAGGTGGTTGTAGATGAGTCTTCTATACCCTGCCTGAGCGCAGTCAAGGCGTCTGCGCCTGTCGCTGCAATGACCTACATCCGCGCGTCGGAAATCGGCTGCGCGCTCGACTGCGATCTGGAATTCGGGTGGAACAAGCACACACTCGGCGGCGAAGCCACCGACGATGGCCCGCGTATCACCGCGGCGATGGCCGGAGCGTCAGCGAGCAATCCGATCACGCTGATCATCGACGGCAGTGCGCTGATCTCTGGACTGTTTCTCCCCGCGGGCGGTTATTGGAGCATCGTAGGACAGGGTTGCGGCACTGGATTCTTCGTCAAGAAAGGTACAAACAACGACGGCATCCATAATGGAGGCCCAAATGCGAATGTAACGTCCGATTCAGGCCCGCCAGCCCCCGCGCGAGGAAGTAACGTTTTGCTCAGCAGCTTCACGCTGAACGGCAACCAGGGAAACGGTCATAGCGGAGACTCCACGACCGGAGACCAGCGGGGGAACATCACCGCAGGTCCGTGGTACTTCGGCATCAACCTGATGGACCTGAACAACATTACTATTGAAAATGTGGTAGTGGTGAACTCCCCTGCGTATCACATACGGCTTTCGAACGTCGGCAATGTCACAGTATCAGGATGCGTACTGAAGAGCAGCGGTCCGAGCACGGACGGGCTGCATTTCGACGCGCCGGCGAACGATATTACAATTTCAAACTGCGACATCACTTCGGACGACGATGCGATCGCTCTGAACTGCCCTGAGGGTTGTACAGGCAACATCTCGCGCGTTACAGTGACCAATTGCACATTCAATAGCTACGACCTGATGCGTCTTTATACAAAGATATGGACCGGGTATCCTTCCAACTTCAGCATCGACACGGTGACGGTGAGCAATTGCAGCGGTAAGTTTGTGGAGGCCGGCTTTCTGATCGGCCAAGGCTCGGACAATATTCCGAACTCTATCGCTTCTTTGACAGTCTCAAATTGCACCCTGACGGCACCCGCAATACTCGATATCTCGACAAACTTCGGGGCAATCACTCTCAGTAATGTGACTCTTATCCCGTCCAATTCAAATCAGGCCCCCGGCTATGCTTTAGTGCGGACGGAGCCACTTTTAATTGGTATGACTTACGTTGGATCGAGTCTATCCATAACCAATTGTGTTATCTCCCGGAATGCGAATTACGATGTCGCCGCTCTGATTCTTGAAAGCAACTCGACAATCAATAACCTGGAATTCAATGGGTTTGCAGTGCAGGATCCGCCCGGCAGCTCATACACGAAAGCTCAGGAGCTGCTTAACATTGTGTCGGGATCGGTTGGGCAACTCGTCATCGATACAGTGGACAGCACACGTATCAAGGCTCCCGTGTCAGCGGGCGGATTTTCGAACATCGGGTCTGTCAGTGGGGCAGGCGTTCTGGCAACCGGCTGGGAGTTTCCCGACGCTGTGATGGCAAACGGGGTACCGTATATCTCGGCAAGCACCGGTTTGCCTTCGATCAAAGTCAACGGTGTGGTCAAGCCTTACCCATAAGCCTGAATTGAAATTAGTCTGTCGCTCTTCCGTCAGGGCGCTCGTGTGACGCATCGATACTCCTGAACGACACATGTTTGTGGCCAAAGAAACTGAGCGTAAATGTAATTGTAACCAGTAACATAATTGCCAGATAGACCGATCCACCCTGAATATTCGTCAGCCGTTTTATCGGTGCATCCAGGAAACTCAGGGCAGCGCTTAAAGGAGCGACCGCTATAGTATTGATCGCAATGCTCGGCAGATACACCAGCAAGCTCCTCAGATATTCCTTCAGATAGTCACCCTTCGACTTGAAAACGAACCATTTGTAGGTCAAGAAAGAAAAGGCGATATTAAAAAAGGACGAAAACAGCATCGCAACGGTTCCCATCAACTTCGGCTGCGATGGGTTCAGTGTGAGAAATAACCTGGTTATTGCCAAGGTGTTACAGATGCCAAAGACCGTGTTGCAGCCGCCCGCAAGCAAGTATCTAATCCCGCGGTTGGATACCATGCGCTGAGCCAGAACCTTTACCACGCCGTTACTCTCCCGATTGAACTTCGCCCAGCTATCTCGTGAAGTCTATGCTCGACTTGTTGAGAATAACGATTTGCGCCAATCAAAAGCACGCTTTTCGCGTTCTCTAATCTCAACGTCATTTAGATTAGCCGGATCGGCACAGGCATTGATACGCCATTCATTAAGAGCCTAGCGCAAGATGTTGTTAAGGCGCAACTAGCGTCCCGATTCACGAACGATATCCGTGCCAGGCAGCGGTTCGGCAAATGGCATCTTCAAGCGATACATTGCATTTCAAGCCAAGCTGGTGCTCTGCTTTCTTAATGCTCGGGACGTATTGCTGCAATTGCACTTCTGGAACGACCTCTTGCGCAACCCGCACATCCACCTTCGAGCCAATGGCGGCATTTACTGTATGTGCAAGTTCCAAAATACTGATAGCCCTGTCCGAACCGACATTGAATGCCTCCATCGCCGGCGCCCGAAACAAGATTGTCCAGAGCCATATCGCGAGGTCTGCCGCGTACATGTACGAGCGCTTGGGAGTGCCGTCTCCATTCACCCTGATCGACTCGCCTCGCATCGCATCGCGAATGAAATTACCGATGGCAAAGTGCGCATCCAAAGGCAAATGCGGGCCCACAAAGGCAAAGCATCGTGCGATCTTGCATTCAATCCCGTGCTTTGCCCCATAGAGGGCACACATCAACTCCGCGGCTCGCTTCCCATCGGAATATACGGATTCACATTTCAGGGGGTTTGGCGCACCCGCGTAATCCTCACTGAGATGCGTGATTGAAGGAGGCTGAATCCCATACACAGCGCCGGAGCTGGTAAGCAAGAATTTCCGAGTGCCGTGTGTTGCAGCGAAGTCCAATGTACGTTCCGTTCCCCGAAGTATTGTCGCCAGCATCTCAATTGGATTCTCGGCCGCTTGCTTCGCACTGGCCTCGGTTGCCGCATGAATCACATACTTGAATTCTTCATCGGGGCAGGTGAAATTCTTGACATCTCCGGCAAGCAGCGTAATCGCTGGATCGGAAGCGAGGTGAGGACACTTCTGCGCAAAGGCTTTCGGGTCTCGCGTGAGTATCGTCATCTCCGCACCCAGGCGTAGCTGACGATTTATATTACAGAAGCTTTCAACCAGCCAACAGCCGAAAAATCCTGTTCCGCCAGTTAGGAAAAGACGCTGTCCGCGCAGTTCTCCCCACAAATCACGCGTGTTCACGAGGATAAGATTGAGATCTTCAGTCGGGAGAGGAGAAGCCATTGAACTTTCCTTACAGAAGATCACCTACTTAGTCCCGATACGATGAGGTGGGACAGCGTAAGCGACGGTTTGAATTGCATCTCCCCCATGTGTTCGAAGGTACATGCGATAATCCGGATTGATGTCATGCATCAATAGTGGAAGCGCATATACATCTTCCTGATTATGGTAAGCACAGATGGCCAAGATGGGATGATCACGTTCAATTACCTGACGACCGCCCACGAGGCCGGCAAGTTCTGAGCCTTCAATGTCCATTTTAATAATGGAAGTGCTGGTAGCCGCAAACAGTATGTCTATCGGCATCAGGTCCACAACCGTCCCGCCTTCCTTTATCAATGTTGAGGCGGTCTTCCCAGTATCCTCGAATCGAACTTTGCCACGCTTGTCTCCGATGGCACATTGATGCAGATGTATCCGATCTTGCACCGCTTTATCGAGCGTCCGAACATATGAACTCAACTTGTTAAATGAATTAGAATCTGCTTCTACTGCCTCAATCCCGGCCCATTCTTGTTGTCTCGCCAGAAGGCTGCGAATGGTATCGCCGTCAAAGGCGCCGCAATCGACGAAGACATCCGTTGGCCTCACATCGAAGATATCCTCTAAGAAGTAGGAGTCCTGCGGAGTTGGTCTGTGGAACCATGAGCGATCACCAAGAGACCGCAGACGAATGTTTCCAAGATATTCGGCGCGGGACACGTCGTCGTCCCAGAGTTCACCGGCCCTAAGCACTAAATCGGACTTTTCATATAATTTGTGCGGAAGGTCATACAAAAGCCTAGGCTGTAAGCTGCCGGGAAGTCGCCACGCAATCGGGTCGGTGCTGGAGACATGCGCACAACCAAGGCGCTCCAATTGACTGACCGTCTCAAGATACCAGTGATTTTCGTTCCGTATGGTGATAAAAAACACAGCATCTTTACCATGGTGTCGCGCTGCATCGGCTGGAGATAGCAGCGGAACGCCTTCCACCACGGTTCCCCATAACTTGGGGTTGTTGTCTGTAATGGCAACAGGGTCGATGCCGATCTCGCGCAGTGCGACCAGTGCCTGACGGCCTAAACTACCGGCTCCGAACAGTACACAACGATTGCTGCACCCGGCCAATAATCGGTCAAGCATCGATTTTTCTCTCTCAATTACTGAAGAGACTGGTTCCAAGAACAGCTCCTGGAGAGCAGCCTGAAGATAACCAGCAGAACATTCAGTAATATCCTCTGTTTGCCGATATCCAGAGTTGGAATTAGTCACCTAATGCGTCTCCTTTTATCTCTGAGAATCCGTTGATAGAGAAGTGCGAAGCGATCCGCCAAGGCTGAGCAGACGATTACGAACTGATTCATATAGGTTCATCATATTCAACCTCAGATATGCGGAAATATCCTAGCCCTGTTGAAATGTCTGTTAGTGCATTCAGATTGACTACATTACTCTGCATCGATCCCGCGGTTATAGATTGTCTGGCGCAGCGCGGGACTCTGCGAGTAGGGGCTCTCAATGTCGTCAATCCGAATAGGAGCATCCTTTTTCACCGCTCTCAGCAGAATCTCTCCTGTCATCAGCTCCCGGCACGAAAGCTGTCCCTTCTGCAACGGAATGGCGAGATATACGTCTTTGTCTGTCAGAGAATGTCCTTCGGGAAGCTCCTCCTTCGCATAGACGCCGCGGACAAGGCCATCCAGATACTGGATCTCTTTTTTTGGGGGAATCCTCTTTTGTGTTCCGGGAGGGCCGCACATTTCCTTTGCTTTTTGAAATGCCTTGAACCACTGATCGATCTGGTGCGGAAGGCTACAGTACGGCGTTACCTTTACACCGTCCGTGTCGATATCGATATGCCGCTCAAACGTCCTCGCGCCTTTCGCGTATGCGATGAGGATTGAGTGTTCCCAGTCAGTGGACTCGTGGGTCGAAAACCCAATCGTATTATTCGGATACCGATTGCGAAGGTAATCGATCTGGTTCATCTCCAACTCTGAATCTTCAGAGGGATAAAGCGATACACAATGATTGATGGCCAGCGGAATACTCCGATTTGCAAAGAATGTGACGATATCGTCCATATCTTTCAGGGAGGAGCCGCCAGTCGAAACCACAACAGGCTTCTTCGTCTTGGCAATCTTCTCGATGAGCAACCAGTCGTTCAGATCTGAGCTTGCAATCTTGAGAATCGGAAGTTCAAGATCGCAGCAGTAATCCACAGACCGTTCGTCAAAAGGCGTCGCAGTGGGTATGCAGCCTGCCAGTTTAATCGCCTTCACCAGGGTTGCATAATCCTGATCGGACATGCGCGTTTTAAGGGTTTTTTGTATATATCTGTCGTTCGACTTGAGAAAGTCCTTGTGAACAAAGTGGTCAACATCCCGAATCTGCAGTTTAATCGAGGCCCGAATGTTATTGAACCTCACAATCTGAGCAAATTCGCTGATGATTTTCAGTCCGCGCTCGACGCTGCCGAGATGGTTGTTTGCCATCTCAAGCACGAATAGGTCCTCGAAAATATCTTTGTCAATCATGAGCAAACTCCCTCGCTATCAATGGTAAAAAGTTTTGAAATCCCTCTAATCTATAGTCAACGGGAACAGACGACGTCTCAGGAACCTCTCCATAACCATGGGCCACGAAAGCGAACCTGATCCCGGCCGTAAAAGCCGCCTCCGCGTCCTCCATTGTATCACCTGTCAAGAGGCAGTTCTCCGGGGCGATCTGTCGCTCGCTCAAAAGAGTCCTGATCATTTCCACCTTTCCCGAGTACGCGGGTAAGCGGGAATCGCGAGTGACAATGGTTTCGAAGAGATCGAGGATACCTTCGGCTTCGAGAATCTGCAGCGAGATATGTCGCGGCTTATTGGAAACCACAAAGAGTCGATACTCCCGCTCGCTCATGATCCGCAGAACCCGATTTGCATCAGGGAAACAAACTGTCTTCCGCCACCCTTCGCTGTCATAACTAACACGAAATGCTCGTTCCAGTTTGTCTAGAATTTGCGTATCCACGACATTCCCGGCTTTGGAAATTATCGTTCTAATCGGTGGGCCAATCATCTCGCGCAGACTCATTTGTGGCTGCGGAATATCGCAGGATGTAAAAGCAGCTCGCACCGAGTACTCGATCCCGGGCAGCGAATCGAGAAGCGTCCCATCCAGGTCAAATAGAATGCAACTGGGCAGACAAAAACTCATTTGTAATCCCTTACCAGCATGTTGGAAGACAGTTCCTCTGGCGTGAGGAAGGGATGCATGTCTTCCAGATTGGGAGTAAGGATCTTTCCGTCAGGAAGAATTCGCGAGCGCAAGCGGGGCTCAAAGCCCTGGGCTGGGTCAAGATAAACGTCAAACAGAGTGGGCCCGGGGTTTTCCAGTTCGCGTCGAATAACATCAAGGTCGGCTACCTTTTCGATCCTAAACGACGGAATTCCATATGCCTCCCCAATCTTCTCCATCCTCGGAAACGTGATGCCGCTTTCAGGGCTTTCACCGATCCTGCGGCCCTCAAAAAATCCTGTTTGTGTCTGCCGGATCGAGAGGTATCCGCCGTTGTTCAAAACGAAGACCTTAACTGGAAGATTGTAGCCAACGATGGTCTGTAATTCCTGCACATTCATCTGTAACGACCCTTCACCCGCGATGCAAAGGGTGCGCGCGTTTCTGGCCACAGCCACTCCAATTGCCGCCGGGAGGTCATAACCCATGGATGCCGAACCTGAATTTGAAATCAGACGCTGGCCCTTCTTCAGCCTGGCGGCCTGATACGGAACAATGCACGCAGTGGCATTGCCGCAGACTACAGCGTCATCGGGCCCCAGCATCTCGAATAGCTTGTCGATAAAATCATAGGGATTCAGCGGAGGCCCCGGAACGCGCTGATGAGGTTGCACAACGGGATACCGCGTTTTCCACTGACAGGCTTGCTCTAGCCAATTGGCATGTTTTGGGTTGGATTTGTTTGCCTTGTTAACCTGCCGTACCATTTCGGCTAAAAAAATCTTCACATCGCAGTGAATGGGAACGTCCGGTTGGTGCAGCGGGTTGCGCAACTCCGCTTCATCTACATCAACCTGAATCTTAGTCGCAAATCGGGCGAAAGACTTCCAGTTATAGCTGACTTGACGGATGTTGAGCCGCGACCCGAGGACGAGCAGGACATCCGAGTTCTGCACGGTAAAGTTACCGGCGCGCTCGCCAATGGTGCCCGGTCTTCCGCAGAACAGTTCATCGTCGCTGGCGATCAGATCGTGTGTCCAAGCTGTAACCACCGGGATGCGGAGCGAACGAATCAACTGCTCGAACTCAGTAGTAGCACCTGCGTGACGAATCCCGCTGCCAGCCATGATGACCGGGCGCTCAGCCTTTCTGATGCGCGCGAGCGCATCGGTTACCTGCGCCTTCACTGTTGCGGGATCAAAGGTCAGGGTATCTTCCGATAAGTCATAATGACGAAGACTATGAGGATCGATCTCTGCCGACTGCACGTCCACAGGTATATCGAGCCAGCAGGGTCCGGGACGCCCGCTCTGCGCCAGGTGCCAGGCGCGTTCCAGATTATACACAATCGATTCCGGCTCGTTCACTAAGATGGCGTATTTCGTGATGCCCCGCACCATGCGGATAATATCGACTTCCTGGTCCCCTAACTGGCGCATATCAGTGAGACCATAGGTCGCCATGCAGGTCTCTCGCTTAACCTGGCCGGAAATAATCAACATTGGAATGGAATCTGTCCAGGCGCCGAAGACACCATTCAAGGCATTAATGCTACCGGGCCCGGTAGTGACATTCAGCACGCCGGGCGTGCGGGTAATGCGGGCATACCCCTCGGCTGCCATAGCTGCTGCCTGTTCATGATGCGTGCAAACATAACTCAGTCCACTGGTGCCAACCGAGTCGTTCAGATGCATGGCGCCTCCGCCGGTGACGAGAAACACATGGCGTGCACCCCACTCTCGCAACTGACCAAAGATGTAATCGGAAAGTTTCATGAAAGATTGTTCAGTCCTGACTTAGGGAGAATTTGTAGCGCCATGGTATCAGCGGCGGAAGTTGAGAATGGTATTCGCGACGAAGTCCAGCATTTCCGAAGTCAACCCCGGATACACACCGATCCAAAATACATTGTTCATTACGAAATCTGTGTTTGGTAGTTCGCCAACGACACGATATTCGCAGCCTTCGTAGGCAGGCTGCCGGAGGAGATTGCCTCCGAAGAGAAGCCGAGTGCCAATTTTGTTTGCTTCGAAAGCGCGGATGAGATCCTCACGGCTGAAAGGCGCGTTTTCACGAACCCCAATTGGAAAACCAAACCAGGATGGATCCGAGCCCGGTGTTGACTCGGGCAGCAAAAGGCAGCTCTCAAGCGGCTTGAGCGCAGCATATAAATAGCGAAAATTCTCTTTGCGGCGCTCGATAAACCTGGGCAGCTTTGCAATCTGAGACACTCCGAGAGCGGCCTGCATGTCGGTGGCTTTCAGGTTGTAGCCGATATGAGAGTACGTGTACTTGTGGTCGTACCCGCATGGCAGGCTACCGAGCTGCCAGTCGAAGCGCTTGCCGCAGGTGTTGTCCTTGCCTGGATGGCACCAGCAGTCGCGACCCCAGTCGCGGAACGATTCGATGAGAACCTGGAGATCGGGCCTGTTGGTGAGTACCGCCCCGCCCTCGCCCAAGGTGATGTGATGAGCGGGGTAAAAGCTGACCGTCGCGATGTCGCCAAACGTGCCCACATGGCGTCCCTTCCAGGTAGAGCCAAGCGCATCGCAGCAGTCCTCGATCAGCCAGAGGTTGTGCTTTTTCACAAAGGCGGTGACGGCATCAAGGTCG
>Ga0182027_10007020_pt1 | contig 16708 bp, 17 predicted proteins | sample 712E1DmetaG_FD_121300 | JGI IMG/M metagenome (GOLD analysis project Ga0182027, IMG submission 121300) | Permafrost microbial communities from Stordalen Mire, Sweden - 712E1D metaG (Illumina Assembly) | ecosystem: Environmental > Terrestrial > Soil > Wetlands > Permafrost | place: Sweden... | reverse complement strand
TTCCTGAAACTCTAATTTTCCACCAGGCATCGTCCATGTTCCTTCTCCATGAAGTTCAGAATCGGCTTTGTTCGGGTCGACATGCCTTCGACCGAGCAATACATGATTATCTCTTAGAATCATAACTCCAAATCCTACACCGACTTTCTTCTTAACTATATCAGGCATGATAATCGGATGAGATAAGGATTTATTAATTTTTACCTCAAACAATAACCTTTTTAAACAAATTAATTTTCCTATATCTATACCCGTTAGGCACTCAGTCAATTTCTATTGACGACTGTCTGTTCACTACATTCGTAGGAGGGCAACAAATGAACAAGAATGAAGCTTTAGAAGTAATTAAGAATTTACGTAAGGATCATCAGAAGAAGAAATTCGTGCAGATGGTGGACTTAGTCATAAATCTTCAGGATTTAGACTTCAAGAAGCCAGAGCATCAGATTGACTTCTATATAACATTACCACATTCAACTGGTAAAAAGAAAAACATCGCAGCATTAGTCGACGTAGATTTGTTTGATGAAGCAAAGAATAGTTGTGATACAGTCATACCATTATATCAATTCGAAGAGTATGCTAAGGATAAGAAAAAAATCAAGAAACTTGCAAAGTATAATGATTTCTTCATTGCACAATCGACTATAATGACCAAGATTGCCGCAACATTCGGTAGAGTGCTTGGTCCAAAAAATAAAATGCCTAATCCAAAGGCTGGATGTGTAGTATTGCCAAAGACTAACCTAAAACCATTATATGATAAATTGCAGAAGACTGTAAGGATTCTGGCAAGAAATAAACCAATAGTACAAGTTGCTATAGGCCGCGAAGATATGTCAGATGAGCAATTGGCTGACAACTTGTTTACTGTATACGATCAATTGATACATCACTTACCAAAAGAAAGAAACAACTTGAAGAGCTTATTCATCAAGACGACAATGAGCCCTGCTAAGAAGGTGGAGGTATAAAATGACGACCAACACCACTCACGAAAAAGCAAAGAAGGGCAGAGCACATGTATCTAGCGCTAAGCAAAAAGCAGTGCAAGAGATTAAAGAATTAATAGACCAGTATCCTGTTGTTGCTATAATCAACTTAGAGAATCTTCCTGCTAAACAATTGCAGAAGATGAAGACTAAGTTAAGAAAAGACTTAGAGATAAAAGTAACCAAAAAAAGTATTATAGAGCACGCATTAGAATTATCTAATAAAAAAGATATCACGAAATTAATTCCTCATCTTGTAGGCAGTCCTGCATTATTATTATCCAAAGAGAATCCATTCAGGATTTACAAATTGTTAAAGCAGAGTAAGAGTGCTGCAGCCATCAAGGCTGGTCAAGTAACTCCTAAAGATTTAATGATTCCTGCTGGACCAACACCATTCGCTCCAGGACCAATAATTGGAGAGCTTGGAATGTTAAAGATTAAGGCAGGCATTGAAGCCGGTAAAGTCGTTATTAAAGATGATGCACATGTAGCCAAGAAGGGCGATGTTGTTAACGATAAATTAGCATCATTATTAATGAGATTAGGAATCGAACCAATGGAGATTGGCTTGAATCTCGTGGCTGCTTATGAAAACGGCGACATACTTACAGGAGATGTTTTAGATATCGATGATAAGGTATTCATACAAAAGATTCAGACTGCAGCAGCAGAAGCAATGAATCTGGCCGTAGATATTGCATATGCATCAAACGATACAATCCTATTATTGATACAGAAATCGTTCAGAGAAAGCAAGGCAATAGCAATAGAAAGAGACATACTTGCAGATTTAGTTGTAGAGCAGATACTTGCAAAAGCAGATGCCCAAGCAACCGCTGTATCAGATATAGTAAATAAGCAGTAAGATGCTGATAAAGTAAAAAAATTAGAAGATAAAAACAAATAAGATTCATGTTTTTTGGAGGTACAAAATGGAATATGTATATGCCGCAATGCTTTTGCATAAAGCAGGACACAAAGTAGATGACGCACATGTTAAGAAAGTACTAGAAGCAGCAGGCGTAAAGGTCGACGATGGTCGAGTAAAGGCACTAGTTGCAGCACTAGAAGGTGTAAATATTGACGAAGCAATCAAAAATGCAGCAGTCATAGCAGCACCTGTAGCAGCAGCACCAGCAGCAGAAGGCCATAAGCCAGCAGCAAAGAAAGACGAGCATAAGGAAGAGAAGCAGGCAGAAGAGCAATCAGCAGCAGGCTTAAGCGCATTATTCGGATAAATACTAATATTTTTTATAATTTTTAGTTTAAAATCCGAAACTTTTTATTTTACTATGCTTTTTAATATAATACCTTTTAATATTGGTGAATAGTACAAATGTTGGAACAAGCAGAGATTGATAAATTACTTACGGAATTGAATAGTGTTAGGTCAGAAGTCAGAGATTTAAGAAATAAGATTAACAATCTTGACAGAAAGAAAGAAGAATTATATAGAGAGAAAAGAAAAGTTAGTTCTGACATACATTCTAGGATAAAAGTTGCTAAGGATTCTAAGGATAAGAGAAACAATCTCACTGAAGCAGTCAAGACCACAAAACATTCTAAGGAAGAATTAGAAGCAAAACTTAAAGTTCTCGAGCAGGAAGTTTCTGAATTAAAGAACGAGAAACACAAGCTTCTCGAAAAGATAGGTGTCAGCGATCCTATGATGTTAAAGAAAGACATCAAGAAATTAGAGTTTAAGATTGAGACTGAAGGAGTAACATTCGAGAAAGAAAAAGAATTAATGAAAGTCTTATCAAAGATGAAGAAGCAGTATGATAGTACTAAAGTCATCGGAGATATAGAGCATAAATTAAGTTCTAAGTTCAGGGAATTGAGAGATTTAAGAGAAATGACTGACATGACTAAAATGATAGTCCAGGTTTCTGCCAAAGAGTCACAAAAACATCATGTTGAATTGATTGAAAGTTCGAAAGAAATTGATGAGTTGAAGAAAAAAGAAGACACATTTGAGTCAGAGGCAGCAAAGTTCAAATCAGAAATATTTACGTTGAATGAAGAATTGAACAGCAGAATGCAAAGAATGGATGAGTTGCGTAAAGTCCTTGGCGAGAATAATGTTAAATTACGAGAAGACGTCGAAAGAAGCAATCACGAAATATTGAAGCAGAAAGATAATGCAGTCCAGGAAAAAATAAAGACAGGAAAAAAACTGACGACTGAAGACTTGTTGATATTACAGAGAACGATGAAGAACTGAATTCTTAGAATTCTTAATCGGAATATATTTAAATAACCTTCTCTAAGGAATAATATTCATTATTCGGAGGTAGAGTTCAAATGGAAGAAAAATCAAATCTATACGTCGTGATGATTGTAGGAGTAATTGCCGTTGTTGGAATAATAGCAATGATTGTAAGTGTAGGAAATGAAAAAAGATTAGCATTCTCATCAGGCACAACGGCAGATTCAACAGGATATGCATTTAGACCAGCGGGATATGGATTTTTTGGTTGTGTATTCCGTGGTCATCACTACAACTTTGGTTTTGGATGTCAGATGGGAGGAAGCAGTGATACTACAGGAACTTCAGGAGACAATAGTCCACCACCGAGCGAAACATATACTCGGCAAGTCGAAGGTCTTGACGATTAATTGTAAAAATATTAGGAGTATACTCTGATTCCATAAATGGATTAAAAAATCTTTTTATTTTTTTTCATCACTTTTATAAATTCTAGAATCTAGTTGATATCATGACATTATACTTTATAGGGTTAGGATTGTGCGATGAGAAAGATATCACAGTCAAAGGTTTAGAAGCTGTCAAGAAGTGTGATTATGTGTATTTAGAAAAGTATACTTCTGTTCTTCAATGTTCTATCGAAATCCTGGAGAAGTTTTATCATAAAAAAATAATTCTTGCTGACAGAGAAATGGTTGAGAGGAGAGCATATGAGATATTGGAAGGCGCTAAAGAGAAGAATGTCGCATTCTTAGTTGTAGGAGATATATTCGGTGCAACAACACATACTGATTTGATGTTGAGAGCTAAAGAGAAAAATATTGAATGCGAATTTATCCATAACGTATCAATAATTAACGCAATAGGAATCGTTGGGCTAGAATTATACAAGTATGGAAAAATTACGAGCATACCATTCACAACTGAAAGCTTTATGCCAGAGACACCATATGATGTCATTAAAATGAATCGCAAGGAAGGATTGCATGCATTAGTATTGCTGGATTTAAGGCCTGACGAGCAAAGATTCATGACTGTCAACCAAGCGATAAATTATTTGTTGCACATTGAACACAATCGTAAAGAGAATGTGTTTACCGAAGATACAATATGTATAGGATGTGCGAGAATAGGATGCAAAGATTTCAAAATCAAGGTCGGCAAGGCAAAAGATTTGATGCATGAAGATTTCGGAAAGCCGTTGCATTGCCTGATAATCCCTGGCACGATGCACTTTGTTGAAGAAGAAGCATTGAAGCAGTGGGAATAGTATCTATAAATCCAACTACAAGGCAATAATATGAACATATATCAATTCACAGTCAAAGACAGATTTTTGAAATATGTAAAATATGATACACAATCAGACGAGAATTCTAAGACAAAACCTAGTACTGAGAAGCAACTAATATTTGCTAGAGAATTATTATCAGAACTTAATGAACTAGGGATTGACGCTAGCATGGACGAATATGGATATATCTATGCAATCATTCCATCAAATACAGATAAGCAAGTTCCACCGATTGGATTTATGGCTCACATTGATACTGCTCCAGCTATTTCTGGAACAAACGTAAAACCCTTAGTTCATGAGAATTATCAGGGCGGAAATATTACATTACCAAAAGACAATCAAATAATAACGACTGCAGATAATCAAAAATTGCATGACTTGAAAGGTAATGATATAATAACTTCTGATGGTTCAACATTGCTTGGAGCAGATGATAAAGCGGGCGTTGCAAGTATTATGGATGCAATAAATTATTTAGTTACACATCCACATATAAAGCATGGAGATATTATGATAGCTTTTACTGTAGACGAAGAAATTGGAGCAGGTCTAGATAATTTTGATTTAAAAAAATTTGGTGCCAAATATGCTTATACACTCGATGGAGGAGATGTTGGTGAAGTAGAATTTGAAACATTCAACGCTGATTCCATATCTATAAAAATTTATGGTAGAAATATTCATTCTGGATATGCAAAAGATAAAATGATAAACGCAATAAAGATAGCTGCAGAATTTATAGAAAAACTTCCAAAGGATCGTTGGTGTCCTGAGAAGACGAGTGAACGTGAAGGATTTGTTCACGTTGATTTAATTGAAGGTCTTGAGGATTCATGCATAGTTAGAATTAGAGTAAGAGATTTCGACGAGAAAAAACTAATCGAGTATGAACATAGATTAAAAGAATTCATTGCTGAATCAATATTTAATCATCCTGGATCAAGATATGAGTTCGAAATTAGTGAACAATATAGAAATCCAAAAAGTATCATGGATAAACATCCACAGATTCAAGAATATACATTAGAAGCCATGAGACGCATCGGTATAAAGCCAGAGATAAAGCCAGTACGTGGAGGTACAGACGGATGTAAATTATCATTCATGGGAATTCCTACACCTAATTTATTCTGTGGAGAACATAATTTTCATTCAAGAACCGAATGGGTTTCTGTACAGGAGATGGAAGCAGCAGTCAGGACTATTGTAGAAATATGTAAGGTTTGGGAAGAAAAAAGTTGAAATATGATTTAAATTACATAATCGAAATATATATAAATAAGTTGGTCTAAGGAATAATATTAACTCAGGAGGTTGATTTCATGGATGAAAACAAATCAGGATTATACATTGTAGCAATCGTCGGTGTGATTGCAGTAGTAGCATTGGTAGTGCTAGTAACAAGTGGAAACAAAGGAATAGTATACACGGGAACAAGCGCAAATCCTGTAGGACATGTATTTGCAAGTACTGAGTGTACTGGTGGTGACTATTGTGGAGGCCTGGAAGTTGGTCATGCATGTAGCAACTCAAAAGGTACTATAAGTGGGACTTGTCAGTCAACTGGTGCAGGACAATGTGAATGCAAGTCATCAAGCAGTGCTGTAGAATAAGGAACCAAAAAATTCTATTTTTTCTTTTCTTCTTTCTTCTCCTCAAATAGTAACCTATATAAATACTTCTTATTATGATATAGTATGTTAAAGAGAGGGTTGAGTCTTAGGTTGAACAATAAAGGCATTTCTCCATTGATTGCAACAGTCTTATTAATCGCATTTGCTGTATCTATCGGAACTATGATTATGAATTGGGGCAAGGATGCTGTAGCTGTTGGCGACTGCACTGAGACCAAACTCGAGGTCCAAATGATTGGCGAAAAGCCGTTATTCTGCTATGACACATTGAACAGCAAAATCAATGTAATGCTCAAAAATACTGGAAGCACAGATATTAACAGGATGAAGATGCGTGTTATTACTCCTGATTTCAAGACTGAAGACAGGGATATAAGTGATAGTACAATAAAATCAGGAGACATTAAGACTAAGAATATTGACTATACTCACAGCGGAAAATTCCGTGTTGAAATCATTCCGATAATCACAGTAGGCGGCAAGGAAAGAGTGTGTTCTGAAAAGTATGTATATGTTGATGATATACCAGCCTGTAATTGATTTTTGTCAGAACTGTTCATGATTCTATTTTCTTAAATTATTATCTCAATTTTTTTGCCGTCCATTCGCAATATCATATGTATGTTCTTAGGAAAAATTCCCTTCTTGGAATATTCCTTTTTCTGGGTATAATATTTATGATTGCTCACAAAGAAATCCTATGTACGGGATTTCTTGTGCAAGAAATTCCTAGAATTTCTCTGCACCTTAAGGACGGCAATAAAAAAGTCATTTCTGAATAAATTTATAAAAACCTCATGCATCTATGCTTATATGGAATTAAAACTTAGCCTTAATAAGACTGTGGAGCAGAATGCTGAGAAATATTTTGAGCAGGCAAAGAAATATAAGAAAAAAATTCCAGGCATAAAAAAAACCATTGATATGTATAAAGATAAATTGATGAAGGCCGAAGAGGAAGTAAACTCAAATCAGCAAATCGCTAGAGAGCCAAAAGCGAAAAAGGAATGGTTCGAAAAGTTCAGATGGTTTATATCTTCAGATGATTTCTTGGTTATTGGTGGAAGAGATGCAACAACAAATGAAATCGTAATAAAGAAATATACAGATAAGAATGATATTGTATTTCATACTGAACTTCCTGGAAGTCCGTTCGTTGTAATCAAGAATCCTGAGAATAAAGATATTCCTAAACAAACTATAAAAGAAGCTGCAGAATTATGCGCTTCATTCAGCAAGTCTTGGAAGGCATCTAGGACGACGGCAGAAGTATTATATGTAAATCCTGAGCAAGTAAGCAAGAACGCACCTTCAGGAGCTGGGGCATTAGCAAAAGGTTCATTCATGATTAACGGTAAAAGAAATTATATGGATGCAACATTAAATATTGCCATATGTAATATTGGAAGGATAATGAGCGGGCCTGTATCAGCCATAAAAAAACAATGCGAAGACAAAGGATTGACATATGTAGAAATAATTCAAGGTCAAGATAAGTTAAGTGATGTCGGAAAAAAAATAAACAAGATTATAGGCGGAGACTTGGATGAAATAGTGCGTAATTTGCCGCCTGAATGCACAATCAAGAAACAAAATAAAAGATAATAATTAAAGAGGACAAATGGACCAACAACTAAAAAAGATGCGTCAGGAATCAAAAATCCTGACTCCAAATATAAATATTGGAAAGAACGGTCTCACAGATCAAGTTATTAAGAATATTAAGGAAGAATTGTCTAGACATAAGCTCGTAAAGTTAAAGATTCTTCAATCATACCTCTCAGATAAGGATAAAAATGAAGTGTTTGATGATATTGCTGAAAAGACAGGAGCAAAAATAGTTCATAAGATAGGATTCACGATAACATTGACGAGAAGATAATAAAGGATTTTAACAACGCTTGCGAGCGTAAGGTTTATAAATATGTGTTTCTAAGATGTATAATTATGTAGACTTAGGTCTATTAAATATATTAATTAATACGCTTGATATAAAAGGTGAATAGTAAAATCATATTAAAAAGAGGAAAGCATGAGTGAAGAAAAGAAATCCAAAACTCCTATTGAGGAAGCAGGCAAGGAATATGGTTGGGAGGAAGAAATATTCGAAGATTTTAAAGATGTATATATGCCCACAGACTATCCTGAACCTACCAGAAAATTCCGCGTAGTCTATGAATCATTCTCATTATCCATGGAAGAAACATACTTCTGGATACTTGGAGCATTGCAGTATGACCAAGCATTTCCTAAAATTGAAAAAATTACAGACATATTTTCCAGCGCTGAAAACAGTTCAATATTCGGCCAAGCATCTCAAAGACTCGGAATACAGCAGGATAGAATAGCAAGCACCCTAGCAACAGTCGGTAAGATGGTCAAAGATCTGTTTGCAATAGTTAGAGAGCTAAGAATAATTGATGAAAGAGTAGCTGCCTATGATGCTTGGACTAAAGATAAAAGTAAAAGCGCCGATGTCACATTAAAACAATTATATATTGACTTTGTAGAGAGTCAAGGCGGCCAGACTAAACCATCATCAGTATATGGTCTAGCACAAAATCTAGGATATACTACTCTTCCTGATTTCTATTTTAATACTAGAGTATTTAACGTAGCAGACATTGATAAAACAGTTGACGCGTTGCCTACAAATACAAATTTAAAGAACGTTTTAAGAAGAAAACTTTTTGAATTTATAACTTGGAAAACTGAGACTGAAAAAGAAATGAGAAATAGGAGAAAATTTACATTACACTATCTAAGACAGCAATGGGCTATTATCGAGATGTATATGGGTTGGCTGAAACCTTATTTGAGAAATGTTAAGAGACTTAGCATGAACGAGCAGCAGATTCTTGGACCTGAAATAATTTCAGCATTCGAAACTGCATCATTAGAGATTGAAATCATAGCATATGACCCAGTGAAAGCCGAAAAAGGCGATAGTCCATGCGTTATCATAAATTTCAAGTATTATGTGAAGCCATCATTAAGTTATCAACAGCCTGAAAGTTATCAGAGAGGACCTATACACGTCGGAAAAGTTGATATAACAATGAGATCATATGGTTGGTCAATAGGAGAAGTTAAAGCATACAAAAAGTATAGAGAAGATCAAGAAATGGATTTATTAGGTGTAATCGATGCTTCACTTAAATCTGCCATGGATGCATTATCCGAAGACTTAGAAAGATATCTTGCAGAAGCAGGAGAAGAAAAATTCCAGAAGAAACTCAAGGATAAAAAAGAAGAAAAAAAAGATAATCGTACTCCTATACAGAAATTTCTCAATATACGGATTGTCGACAAGAAAGAGAGCGGAGGCAGTGCTCTTGAGCCATTTAAAGCGGTGTTTATGGGCACTGGAGAAATAATCGGAGCATTTTTCCCATCTACAGCCGTAGCCAAAAAAAGCAGTCCAGCAAAGAAGGGAGACGGCGCTAAAAAAGCCTCAGCAGACATGAAACTAGTATGGCAAAATTACAAGAAGAGTCATCAATTGCTGACTTGGTAAAATAAGATTATCTTCACGATATATTAATATAATATATACTAATTAATATAAAACTAATCAAAAAAGGTCTGATATGGTTAAAACTGCTAATGACATTCTGGATATTAATCCATTAGAGAGGATGGATAAGTTAGAAGAGATTAGTAGTGCAAAAAAGGATACTATAGCTGCTAAAAGAAAAGAGTTAGAAAAATTTGAAAAGGATAAAAAAATAGAGATAGATGAAATAGATGATAAAAAACGCAAAGAACTTGAAGAGCTTGATAAAAGAAAACAAAAAGACTTAGAGGATTTGGATAAAAAACGCAAAGAGCTTCGAGAGCTTGAAGCAAGAAAGATTAAAGAGATAGAAGAAACGCAGGAATTAATCGAGCAAAGCTTTCAAGATTTGATGCGCCATAAAAGAATAATATTACAAGAAGAAGAGAATATTAAAACTCAGAACAAAGCTAAAGATAATGCTGAAGAAAACATCGAAGAAGATATAAAAAGTAAACATAAAATTAAGAAAGATAAAGAATTAAACCTTGAGGATGTAGCTAATACTGCTCCAAAAATCGTTCCCGAAGGTGTTAACACCAATTATGACAAATTTTTTGAGAATCTTCAAGAACCCCAAAGACTTTATGATGTCACAAACAATGCATTTTATTCAGGTCTTACTGAATTAAGGAATAAAGCGGCAAGCGGTCAGATAACTCCTGAAGAAGAACTGTTTGTAGAAAAGTTAAAAAGCCAGTTTGAACAATTCAATAATAATCAAGTATATGTTGAGAAGGACCAAAATCAATATGTCAAAAGATCAATGCAGGTTATTGATCAAATCGGTAAATATCAAAGATTAAAGGTTGATTAAATTCAATCATAATAGAAATAATATAGAAAATAAAAAATTAATAACAGGAGAAATTTATGACAATATTTAACGTCGATTATTTTACAACTTTAGACAGAGGATACTACAGTGAGCAGACTATTTCCAATGCCAAACAAAAAGGTAATTTTTCTGGTTCTGGTGATGCTTTTCCAGAAGCCAATCCTGTCGGTACAGAATTGACTGCGAGAGAAATTGGTACAACAATGGCTCCTGACACTTACCCTATCCAGGAATTGCAGGCAAAAATCAGGCAGGGTGCCGCTAAATTAGAAATAGCATTTGCTGGTGCAGGTAAAAGCGGATTTAATGGTAGAGGAGCTACTCCAGAAATTCTCGGTAAAAAAGAGCGTGAAGAATTCAGAGAATTAGCTAAGGTGAGTGAAGTCGAAGTTTCTACACATGCTACGTTTGGCAAGCAGGGATTATCAGGATTGACACAACAAGGATTCAGCGAAGATGAAGCCCAGAAAACTTTAAAAGAAATAAATAAGGCAATTGAATTTGCTGCCACAGCGACTCAAGGAGGAGCAGTTGTATTTCACACTGGAGAATGGCAGAGACCAATCATGGATGCTGGAATTAAGAATCCTGAGAAGGCCGGACGAAATGAAAGAATATTTAGCGAGTATGAAAAAGAATATGATAAAGCACCTATATTTTTAGCTGATGAAAGAACAGGACAGATTCAAGCATTAAACAGAGATATGAAATTCTATTTCCCAGATGAAGAAAAAGATAAAGAAACTGGAATGACATATATCAAGAATGATTCGCAAGGTAAACCAATTGTAAAAGAATACGATTTTAATAGCGCATTAGAATATATCAAGAAGCGTCACAGCGAAGATGAAGAATTGAAAGGTAAAACAGACGCTCAAGTATTAATGTATGGTCTAAGAGAACAGCAATTAAGAGAGGCTGAAGGCCAAGCATTAAGATTTAGCGAGCGTTTAGAAGATTCAAAAAGAGCCTTAAAACAGGTCATAGAACTGCGTAAATATGAAGAAAATTTATGGGATAGGACACCAGAAAATGAGCGTTGGAAATTAATGACTAAAAAACCTTATTTTGAAAATGGTCCTGAAGACACAATCCCTAAAAAAGATGAGTTGAAACAGAGAGAACAAGAATTAAGAAGATTTCTAGAGGGTAATCAATCTACAATCGTTTCAGCAAGAGAACAATATGAACGTATAAAACATGAAATGGAACGCTTCAAACCTATTGAAGAAGTTGGTATAAAAAGAACCGCTGATACTTTAGCTAAAGCTGGCCTGAAAGCGATGAGAGAGACTGAAGCACATAAGAAAGAACTTACAACTCCAATATATATCGCTCCAGAAAATGTTTTTCCAGACTATTATGGTTCTCAAGCCGACGAGATGATTAAGATAGTTCAAGAATCAAGAAAAGAAATGAGCAACAGATTAGTAAAGCAAGGATTTAGCGAGGACGAAGCTAAAAAGAAAGCAGAAACACACATCAAAGCAACGCTAGACACGGGACACTTGAATAATTGGCGCCAACATTTCAAGGGCAGCGATAAAGAATTTAACAAATGGTATCTTGATGAAGTACAAAAGATGGTCGATAAAAAAATATTAGGACACATACACTTGACAGATAATTGGGGTTATGATGATGAGCACTTGACGCCTGGTCAAGGTAATACTCCAACAAAAGATGTTGTCAAGATGTTAGAAAAGGCAGGATTCAAAGATTTCATTACTGAAGTCGGAAGCTTCAATGCTAACACAATACTTACAGACACATTGGCTGAGTTAGGCAGTCCAGTCTATGCTCTTGGCCGAGGAATATCGTTTGGCAAAGTCAGACATGGACATTTCGGTTATGCCGCTCCTCCAAATTATATCGTGGGCGCATATGCTCCGAGCAATGATTTCAGATTATGGAGTGAAGTGCCATTAGAGTAGTAAGAAGTAAGCAAAGTAATAATAACATCAGTGTCTACTGCTAAATGGTTATTAATCTTAATAAAGTATTGATGATTGTAACAATATAAAGTAATAGAAAGTTGTAAAGAGGTGGGTTTTAGTGGATTTTCCGGTTGAGGATAGGAAGAATTTTCATCTACAAAAATATCCTAGAGAAGATTTAGATGTAGTATATAGGTTTTCTAAAGAAGTCAAGAAAGAATTAGGAAGCTTGCTGAAAGGAATAATATTATTTGGCAGTACAGCAAGGCACATCGATACAAATAAAAAAAGCCATGATATAGATATATTATTAATCATTGATGATGTAACAGTCAAATTAAATTCTGAGCTTATACAGACATATAGGATAATAGTTGAAAAAATAGTTTTCAGGATTTCCAAGAAATTACACATAACAAGTCTGCGTTTGACAAATTTCTGGGAATATGTGAGGGCAGGAGACCCTATTGCAGTAAATATGTTAAGGGACGGCATAGCTATACTTGACACAGGATTTTTCGAACCGTTACAATTATTATTATATGAAGGAAGAATAAGACCTAGCGCTGAAAGCATTCAAAATTATCTAATGATGGCGCCGCAGACATTACAGAATTCCAAAGGACATATCCTGCAAGCCGTACTAGATTTATATTGGGCAGTCATTGACGGAGCGCATGCAGCATTGATGTATGTAGGAGAAGTTCCTCCAAGTCCATCACACGCAGCAGATATGGTTGATGAAAAGTTGGTAAAACCAGGACTATTAGAAAAGAAACATTTACATACAATTAGAATGTTTTATAATCTTGGCAAGAGCATAATGCATGGACAATTAAATGATATGACAGGGGACCAATATGATGCATATTACAGAGAAGCATATGACTTTGTAATGGCTATAAAGAAATTTATTAATAAGAAATAATAATTTATTCTAAAAAAAATTTTAGTAAAAAACAGTTAAAGTAATATACAAAAATACAGAATCATTTCTTTATAGAATTATTTTACTACATCTTTTACTGTAACATATAATGATCCTAATCGTTGTATTTGACCTATTGCTAGATAATCGCTATTACCATTTATGTCAACAACACAACCATTATCATTAACACTGGTTACGCTTACACTATATCCTGCATAATATGTTGAACTTCCGGCTTCCAAAGTCACAGCTAATGTTGTATCATCATATAATGTAGTCTGACCCACAATTAATTTGCATGATGCTACGCTTGATGCAGCATCCTGAGCAATTACTCCTGATGCTAGGCCAGCAGAATCTGCTCCCTGAAGAACATTAGCATTTGCAACACTATTTGCAATGCGATTATTTGCTACTATTATCGCAAAATACGTTATCAAGAATATTGTAAATATTGATGCTATCGCAATCAATGAATTATTAAATTTAAGTTTGTGTTCAGGACCATGTCCAGGATTATGTACTGCCATAGTCTGACTTGAGAGAACCTTATTTATATATTTTGTGTTCGGATGCTAAAGCAACAATAAACTTATCCTAATTTTCTAATCTTCGCTACAAAGAAACCCTCAGTATCATTGTCATAAGGATGTATCCTTAAACATTTCTCAACTTCTGGACGAATCTTTAAATCTTGGAAACTTGCTATGGCTTTTGTTCTCTTGATTCCTAATGCGGAGTCATCAATATCTTCAAGCCTAGCATTTGGATATTTGTCGAGCAGATATGAGATTACTGCTTCGTTCTCTTCCGGTTCTATCGTACAAGTACTATAGACCATTATACCATTTGGTTTTAACAAGTTGAATGCTACATCAATAAGATTTCTCTGTATCCTGTTCAATTTTGTTATGCCTAATGGGTTCCACATTAATATTGTACGTAAAGATTTCCTGATTGTTCCGGTGCCAGAACATGGTGCATCAACCAATATCCTATCAAATCTAAACTCCGGATGCTCATTCGCTATTCTCTGAAATCTATGTTCTTGCATCATTGTCAACACCGAGTTGCGTACGCCACAGCGCTGCATATTCATCCCTAATGCTCTCAATCTTGCGCCAGCAACGTCATTTGCAACCAATATTCCCTTATTCTGCATATACATTGCAATCTGTGTAGTCTTGCTTCCTGGAGCAGCACACATATCTAGAATCATTTCTCCTGGCTTAGGGTCTAAAACTCTAGGAGGTATCATTGATGCTGCTTCCTGAACATATATGTATCCTAGATGATGTTCTATCAAGTTTCCTAAATCAAATCTTTTACCATCCTTGTATGTTATCCAGAACCCTTCATGACACCAAGGTATCTCTTCAAGCTGCCATCTGTCTCCTAATCTTTTCTGCACATCTTCAACACTTGCCTTTAGCGTATTGACTCTGATGCATTTTCTGATATATGACAAAGAATAATTCATGAACTTATCATAATCTTCACCAAGCAATTCACGATAATGGTCTTCAAATTTCTTTTTTACATCAACATTCCTCGGAATCTTCTCAAGATGATGAGCAGTAGGCCTACCAGAATCTATATCAGAATCAATAATAGAATCATTGCCCAAATTTTCTTCTAAATATTTCTCCTCTGATTCTTTGACTGCGCCATCAATATCTAATAATTTAGCCATGAATTAAAAGAATAAAGGCCTGTTTATAAAATTTTATAAAATATTAGGAGACATGATAAAATATTAGAAAATAAAAAATATCCAGCAACGAATCAAACCCTTATCAAACTCTTATATCTTCGGCACAACTAATTCTTTTGGTGTATTAAATTCGTATTTTTCCTTGATGAAAAGTTTGCTTAATTCCATCATTATGAATCCGAAACAAGATATGCTTAATATTACAATCCAATGCATCCAATCTAAAGCCACAGTGCCGAATACTCCTTGTAGGAACGGATTATATATAACTAACAATTGTATTGATACCGAAGCTAATATTCCCAATGTCAGCCAAGGATTGCTGAATTGAAGCATCTTTTTGAATGATGCAAAACTTCTGGCACTCATTACTGCAAACATCTCAAACATTACTAGTGTCGTAAAAGCGATTGTCTGTGCAAGTTTCAAATCGGTTTTATAGTATAGACTGAATGCAAATAATGTTCCAAGCCCCATTGCTACACCAAATATTGTTATTAGCCATAACATTTCTTTTGTTAGAGGATTTTGTTTAGGATTTCTAGGACAGTGTTTCATAACATCCTCTTCAGCTTTCTCGGATCCCAACCCTAATGCAGGCAATCCGTCTGTCAATAAATTCATCAGCAATATCTGTAAGGTTATTAATGGAAGTGGAAATCCTAATAGTACTGCAAAGAATACTGTTGTGACTTCTCCAACATTGCATGCCAACAAATATTTTGTTGATTTTAATATCCTGTCATAAATGCTTCTGCCCTCAGCAATAGCATTGACTATCGTAGCAAAATGGTCGTCGACAAGTATGGTTTTTGCAACTTCCTTGCTGACATCAGTTCCAGTAATACCCATAGCTATACCAATGTCTGCTTTCTTCAATGCAGGAGCATCATTAACACCATCTCCAGTCATAGCAACTATGTGGCCTTTTTTCTGCAATGCATCCACGATTCTCGTCTTCTGAATAGGCAATGCTCTGGCAATTATTCTAATATTATCAATCTGCATTTCTAGGTCCATATCAGATATTTCGTCCAGCTCCGATCCTGTTAAAACAATGTCTCCGTCGCGTAAAAGATTAATCTGCCTGGCAATAGCTCTGGCCGTTGCAGGATGATCTCCTGTAATCATCATCACTCTAATTCCTGCAGTATCACATTGCTCTATAGCTTCCTTCACACCTTCACGTGGAGGATCAATCATGCCAACTATTCCAATAAACACTAAATCCTTTTCTACTGAAGAAATATCATATTTTTTTAATTTAGACACATCCTTGTATGCTAATGCTAAAACTCTTAATGCATTTTCAGCAAACTCATTATTAGTCTTTAATATTTCATCACGATCTTTCTTAGTCATCGCACGAATTTTTCCATTGACCAGTATCTTAGAGCATAAACGCAATACAAAGTCTGGAGCGCCTTTAACATATGCTTCTGTTTTAGTATTAGTATAATTTTCAAATATGGTTGACATCAACTTTCGCTCCGCATCAAACGGTAATTCCTGCACTTTAGAATAATTTTCCTCCATATTCTTCTCATCAATATAACTTTTTTTTGCAAGAACAACCAATGACCCTTCAGTAGGATCG